>OIXH01004699.1_pt1 | contig 10901 bp, 11 predicted proteins | sample 1587741 | NCBI WGS metagenome assembly OIXH01 (sample SAMEA3888916, study PRJEB22519) | human gut metagenome | biome: human gut; feature: human-associated habitat; material: faeces | place: Denmark | collected 2011 | reverse complement strand
CGTTTTGTAGTACTCCAGCTCTTCGGAAAATTCGGGCGGCAGAGTATACTCCGAAAGTATCTTTTCGGCGGTTTTCACGTCCTCCAAGTAAACTTCCCGCGCGATACAACAGCCGTCGGGAAAATGGTGCGCTCCGAAACCCAGCTCATCGATTTGGCTCTCAAAATACAGCTCTACGGTCTTATAATCGCAGTCGGGGTGCTCATAGGCGCGTTTCAAAACGTCGTAAGGGTCTTGCTCCAAATTCGGATCGAACGGATTGAAGTACCGCCCGCCAAGCTGGTACGCCCAGCGCATCTGCGGCATTTTATCGGCTAAACACTCACGTTTAAGGTACTCATGAACCAACCCCATAAGCTGATATGGCAGACGTATGCAGCCGTGCTCTTTCAGCTCGGGGAAGCCGCCCTCATCGTAAAACTCGCGGCAAAAACGAAACAGCAGTTCGTCAGCGTTATCTTGCGGCACGTTCTTCTTGAAATCCTCCGCAAACGCGAACAAAGCCTTGTTCGCCTGCTTTTTCAAGCCCTTGTTCCAAAGCGCGGAGTACTCGCCGATACCCGCGCAAAATTCCTCATACGTCATTATCTCACCTCATTCAGAAAACGCTCCCACACATTCGGGAGCTTATCACGCACAAACCGAGCGTAGGAGCAGTCGGGAGTGTTCCGCATAGACTTTTCCCGCATATAATCGATTATCATCTTGTAAAACATTTCCAGCTCACGCGGCGATTTATCCTCATAACGCCCGATCTTCATTTTTCCTTGACGCTCATATTCCTTGAAAAGCGAATACGCGTTGCTCACCGGAAAAATATCCGAAACTACAAGCGACGCTGTCGAAAGCCTTGCACACGGGATATTTTTAAACGGAAGAACGTTCTCCTCCGAAGCACGAATCGTGTATATACAGCCGCTCACTCCCTCGGAGACCTCACGCAAGGCATTGGGATAAAGCTCATTGTAAACAGGGATATCGCCGTCGAAACCATACGGAAACCAATAATACGGTCGCCGAACCGCATTGCACAGGTAAAACGCCGCCACGACATCAATTGTAGACAAATAGATGTATGGGCGGTCGTGATCGGCTAAATTGGGCTTCAGCACTGTAAGCTTTTTGATGTTGCTGCCGTGATATAATGTTATCATACCAAAAATTTCCTCATCACAACAGCGTCGTCGTCGGGATAGTAATTTCTCCGCATGGAGATACGCTCATATCCCGATTTTTCGTAAAGTGCGATCGCTGCGTTATTGCAGCTGCGAACCTCCAGAAAGCACACCGCCGCTCCCCTATTTCTCATTTCGCCGTGAATCCGCTCCAAAAGCGACTTCGCAAGTCCCCTGCCCCGATATTCGGGAAGCGTTCCGATTTGAAACAGCTCCGCCTCGTCTACCACCACGCGCCCAAACGCGAACGCCGCAATTCTCTCATCAAGACACTCGCAAACAAGCACGGTCAAAGGATTTTCAAGCTCGCTGCGGAGCATTTCGCGCGTCCATGAGCCGCCGAAACATTCCGTTTCAAGTGTATATAACTCTTCAAAATTTTCCATATCTTTCCAAAAAACAAAGGCTCGCCGAAAGACGAGCCTTAAGCCTTATTATCAGAAATCAATATCGTTTACCGCGGAATGGGGATCCGCTTCAACGGATTGTAGATGAATTTCTTACAGGAATCGTAAGCCTTAACCTCGCCGAACTTGGAGCATATTATCTTGTCGCCCTCGCCCGCTTTGCCGAGCTCACAGTACTTGCAAGACGGATTGATATTGTTACCGAACAGTTTTTTCTTAGCCATAACAACTTCCTCCAATTCAAAATTATTTTTCCTTATAAACATTATATCACATTCTCCTAAAAAAGTCCACGACAATTTATACAATTAAGTGTAAAATATCCTATTCTGTTTTATGAATAATTCACAAAACGCAAATCAACTTATTTTTCCTTCACATATATCGGAAGGACTTTATCAACAGCCTGCTCCGCAAAACCCGGCTCAAAGGGCACGATATACAGCGGCTTGTCGTTCAGATAATCTCTTGCGCGCTCTCCCAAAGCCCCGAACACGGTGTCTCTGTCTCCGTTGAACTCAACGACCGCAAGATACGCGTCCTTGCCGTCAAGATTTATGCCGCGCAGCCATACGCGCTCCGTTTCGGGCATCTCCTTTGCCGCCTCGCACAGCTTGTCCGAAAGCTGAAACGGATAGGGCGACGGCGCATATATCTCGTATTGGGAATCCTTGGTGATAGCATGATTGGCGTGACCTTGCATAAGCACCTGCTTTTGCTCCAGCCACTGTGCCGCAAGATTTTTTTCCACCTTGAAGTTGTCCGAAAACGGATTTACCACAAAGCCTTTACATTCAGGGTTCACGGCAAGCATACCGGCGTAGTTATCGAAAATAAACTGCGCGGTCTGCTCCGCCTCGGCTTCTTTCCAAAGAGCAAGGTCCTCCGACGACGTGAACACGGGGAAGTACTTATCTCCCTCGGCGCTGCGAATAAGCTTGAAAGTGATGTTCTGGTCGCCGTTGCCCGCGTCCTCAACCGTAACGGGAGAGATAAAGCGCGTATACAGAACAAGCTCCGCGACGATACTGTTCCACAGTTTGTTTCTTATTTTCTCATCGTTGAGATCAACCGTTCCGCGTTCCAAAAGCAGCTTGTTAAGCTTTTGTTTTTCAAGCTTTTCATTTAAATGCAGGTTATTTTCCATATATGTTCCTTTCCTATATAAACACCGAAGTTCACCTTGACCGAAAAAAATTACAGAACGCGCTCCAGCGCCGAGATCGAAATATCATCACGGCTGCCGCTTCGCGAACGCGTTTTCAAATGCTCCTCAAGCGGACGCGTCAAGCCGCTTTCCACAGCGGAAAGAACCCGCTGCCCGAACTTGAGATAATCGTTGACATTTACAAAAGAATTTATCAAGCCGTCACTTGAAAGCATAACGCCCGAAAACTCCTTATCCGAACAAAAATAGCGGAAATTCGCAATAGCGTCGCTGTCGCAGAGAGATGTGGTGAGGTTGCCGACAAGCTTGGCGTCCTCGGGCATCGGAAAGATCATCTCACCTCCGGATAACGCGCAGAAATCGCCGTCACCTATCTGCAAGCCGAAACAACCGCCCTCAAACATACACGCGACAATAAGCGTCGCGCCGTACATCACCTCATTCGCGATGCCGCCGTACTTCTCGACTATAGCGCGTTCATGTCCCGTAAGAGGCAGCAGGCGAATATGCGCGGCGATCTCGCTGTTCCAGCCGCATATCATATTGCCGGCTATTCGCCGGGCGGCGTTTTGCTCGTTTCGGGCGAACATTTCCTTAAAGCTGCCGTTGCGCTCCTTAAAATCACACAAAGAGCGTATCGCAACACGCGTTGCCATCTCGCTGCCCGAAGCGGAACGAAAATGCTTCTCGCTTCCGTGACCGTCCGCGACTGCCGCCACCGCAAAATCCTCGCCTATGTAAATCCGCGCGCTGTCCTGGCAGACGGAGCCGTCCTCCTCATGCGAAGCTCCCCGCACCGACAATGCGTAACCCTTGAACATCAAATCACCCCATAGTCAATAGTAAACAGCCGCCGGCAAAAATAAGGAGGTGGCGATCAAAACTTATTTTTTTAAGTTCGGTTTCATCGGCGTTTCCTTACTAACGACTAACGGCTATTAAACTAATCAACTAATTACCAGCCCTCGTCAATATCATCGGTGATCTCGGCGGATTCGGCGAATTCGCGAATTTGCTCCGCGGCGTTCTCCTGCTTGGTCTTGAAATCCTCCTCGGTCTCCGCAAGGCGCATAGAGCGGCTTCCTATCTGCGAACTTGTAACCGCGACGAACTTTACGAGCTTTGCGAGAGCCTCGCCGTTATGTGCGGTAACAACACTGTCCGCGGAGCCTGTAAAGCGCGACAGGATATCGAAATCCGCGTCTTCTCCGATAGCCACAGCCGCCTTGATACCCGCTGCGTACCACTTGTTCTTGCGCAGCTCCTCAAGCCCCTTCTCGAAGTTATCGGTGGGATAACCGTCGGACATAAGTATCATGACCGGGGCGAAAGACAAGCTCGGCGAGCTCATAAACGAGCTGCGCGAAAGCTTTCCGGCAAGCTCCGTGAACGCGCTGCCGAGGTCGGTGACATTTTCCGCCTCAATAGGCTGCCACTCGAACTTGTCAACGGAAACGGGCTCGTCGTACATCCACGCGCTGCCGCCCGAAAACTTCAGCACAGCTATTTTAATATCCGCGTCCGCGCCGCCTATGCCGCGGATCTCGGGGATAAGCTCCTCCATAACGGAGTTGACGGTGCCTATCTTAGCGCCGTTCATGCTGCCCGAGCAGTCTATCAGGAAGAAGAGTACCATGGATTTTTTGGCAATCTCCTCCGCGTCATCAAAGGGATTTAATGGTTTATCGGACATTTGACCGTTCCTCCTAAAATAATATACTTATATTATAACACACTTTGTGAGAAATGTCAAATTATTTTTTGGTTCGGTTTAAACATTTTTTCAACCCGAGCAATTATCTTTATTGCGTTATAATCTAATCTTTATAAATTAAACTTGTCTAACATAAAAGTATAGTTTTTTATAAAAAAATATGTTATAATATTTATTAAGATAGGAGGTGGTTTTTATGGATGTTGCACAACGACTTATTGAACTTCGCAATATGCGGGGAATTACCACAAACAAATTGGCAAATCTGGCAGGCGTTTCGCAAAGTCATCTGCGGGAGATCGAAATGGGCTCCAGAAATCCAACGGTTGAAACTCTATCGTATTTTTGCGACGCTTTGGGTATTACGCTCGGCGAGTTTTTCAACGATTCCCAAAACGAGCTTAATCCTTTTTTAGTCAGTGCAGCAAAAACTTTAAGCAGCGATCAGCAGATCGCTCTTGCTGATTTTATACTCAGCTTGCGTACACAGCGATAATTCTAAATTATTTATATATCAAAAGCTCCTTCGCCGTGTGCGGAGGAGTTTTTCGTATTTAAGTAAAAGCGGCATTTTTTGTTTCCCCCGCGGAGCGGGGGAAACAATATGATTATTTCCATTTGAAAGCTCCTCCGCCGTATGCGGAGGAGCTTATTCCATATAGTCTTGATTGAACAGTTCACGCTCTACTGATCCTTCGGCGTATTGTTATTATAGGGGTAAGCCGAATTGTTCTGATCAACGGGACCCGCATAAGGCATAGTGGGGTTTTGCGGATATTGAGGATAACCCTGCGGCGGGTACTGTTGAGGATACTGCGGTTCTATGTAGACGCGGCTTGCGTTCATCGACTTTATCGCAAGCGACACAAACACCGTCACCGACGAGATTATCGCCAGTATGCACGGCACATCGATGAACGACGTGTAAGAGCCTCCGGAAATGCCGGACTGTATCGACGCCGTTATAAGCGAACGGAACACATTTGGTACCGAAAACCGTATTGCCGACACAAGTCCGCACACGGACCCCGCCAGCATAATGAACGCATACGCTTTTCCCCGAATGCCTCCCAGCAGCTCCGACACCACCGCCAGCACTCCGCACACAAACATTCCGAAACCGGCAAGCCGCGTTATATCCCAAAGCAAAATGACCGCGCTGTATAGCATTATCGATCCGATATTGTATGTAACCCCCGAAGTCTTTATCCCTCCCGAGATGACCAGCCCTTTAATGACGAATATCCCCGCCGCTCCTATGATCGCAAACACCGCGGCGGCAGCCGCAAGACCCGTCAGCTTGCCGCGCAGCTTTTTAACTAAATTTTCGCCCATAAAAATCACGTTCCTTTCTCTATTATAATGAAAGCGTTATGTTCTGTCGTTTTGGTCGCTGCCGTTATACCCGCTGTTTTGCATTGAATAATCCTGTTGCGGATAACCTTGTTGAGGATAGCCCTGCTGCGGATAACCCTGTTGTGGGTAGCCCTGTTGTGGATAGTCCTGCTGAGGATAACTCTGCTGCGGATAACCCTGCTGCGGATAGCCCTGCTGAGGATAGCCCTGCTGCGGATAGCCCTGCTGAGGATAGCCCTGCTGAGGATAGCCCTGCTGAGGATAACTCTCCTGAGGATAACCCTGCTGCGGATAGCCGTATGGCGTAACCGGCGGACGCATCTTCGATCTCCGCACCAGTGTGACGATAAACGAAACGAGCATAACAATTCCCGCCGCCGCGATAATTAACATGGCAACTATCCACAGAATATTTATAACGTTGTTATACGTATCGGCATTTTTCAAAGCTCCCGTGCGGTCAAGCGAGAAAATGCCCGCCGCCGCGTAGTTCACCCACAATGAAGTGATAAGCGCGCACACAAATGCAAGCACGGAGGTTACTTTTACAGCTATTGTAACGCCTCTTTCCTCATCTCCAGAAAAACGGTCAAATACCATAAGCAGCGCCGCAATGCTCATCATTGCTACCGCCGCAAACCGTGCGAAATCGTAAAACATCATAAACGTGTTTAACTGCGTCAGCGCTTGCATTGCAATACCCATCAAGGCAGACGAACCCGACGTGCCGGAGGTCGTTCCCAAAGCCTCCGCCATTCGCGAAAAACGATCGCGCATGATGACGAATCCCGCGCCGCCCACTATCGCGAACACCGCAGCCGCAACGCCGATGAGCTTCAGAACAAGACGCGCAGTCTCAAGTCTTTTGTTATTCATATTATGAAAGCCCCCCTGTATGTTCGTAAAAAAAGCGTTCGGCGAGAAGCTCTGCCGAACGCTCTTTTATATTATATCACAATTTTATCACATTGTCAATACATTTTCGTCATTTTCTGACCGCCATTTTGATTATGTCGCCAAACTTTATGCGATTGCCGTTGTGAAGTATGATAGCCTCGTAAACCTTGCTTACCACGATCGCGATAAGAACCACAAACACCGCCAGCACAAGCACTGATATCAAAACGTTCATCGGCGAGATCGTTCCCACCATGACCGCGCCCGGCAGTGCAAAAGGCGAGCTTATGGGGCAATAATACGAAAACAGCTGCACGGGATTCACCGAGCCGTCGCCCGACTGCAAAGCGTCCGCGTTAAATATCACGGGGAAGTACGCGAGGTACATTCCAAACACGCCGATAAGCGAGTAGGGGCTCATTGCCGCCTGCAAGTCTTCCATGCGGGAAACAGACGCGCCGATAAGCGCCGCGATAAGCGAGAAAAACAGGAAGCCCAATATAAATATCACAATGATAGTAGCAATGTTAAACGGCGTGAATACCTTTGTGAATTCGTTCATTGTCTGCGCTATCTCGATATCGGAAGACGACACTCCCGCAACCGCGCCGATCGTTCCGCCCGACTGTCCCATTTGCGAAAGAGCGTCTTGTATTTCGGGGTTCTTCAAAAGCTCCGCTGCCTTGCTCATCCAGCCGAACGGAGAGGATATTGCGAAGCTTGCCGCGCCTACGCCAATCATCAGGAAGAACTGCAAAAAGCTTACAAGTCCCATTGCAAGCACCTTGCCAATAACGACCGCCAACGGGCGCACAGACGTGAGAAGAAGTTCCATAACGCGGCTTGTTTTCTCTGTGGCTATGCTCTGCGCTACCACGGAGCCGTAAGTGAAAATAAACATAAACAGCACGATAGACACCAACATCGGCAGAGCATAATTTATCATTCCCTGTATCGAATTGAGATTCTTGCCGCCGGCTTCCGTCTTGGATGTAAATACGGAGACCTGCGTATCCTCGTATTTTTCGGGGGACACGCCCGCGTTCAGCAAAATCCGGCGGTTGATAAGCTCCTCTACTACGCCGTTTAACTCGTCCACAGAGCCTTTTGCGGCAGACGAATAATAGCTGCGAACCTCATATCCCGTGACCTTGCCGTCTTTATCGGTGCGGGCGGTTATCTGCACGGCGATCTTCATCGCCTCTGTGGTCTTAAGCTCTTCAACAACGTCGTCCAAAGAGCTTTGAGGTTCGGAAAAACGATCCTTGAATATCTCCGAAAGGGCGTTTTTATCGTCCTTAACGAGTATTTCCACCTCATCGAACAGGCTGACCTCGCCTGCCTTGAAAAAGTCGCTTACCTCCGTGCCCGGGTCGTTCTCATCGCCGACATCGGAGGAATCCGAGCCGCTCATCGCGACAGGCAGAACGTTCGTCAAAACGCAAATAGCCGCAACTATAACGCATATTATTATATTTCCCACGATAAACGATTTTGTCTTGATATACTGCAAAAACGTGAATGAGAAAACATTTCTCCAGCCCTTAGCCCTCATTCTTGTCACCTGCCTTTTCTATAAATATCTCGTTAAGCGACGGCTCACGCAGCTCATATTTAATAAGAGGTATCTTGTTATCCATTATCATTTTCAGCAGCCTGTGCGCCTGTTCCTCACTTTTTACGTTAAAGCTCGTACCGTTGGGGGTGTCCTCGGTTACGGTAAGCTCGCACTCGCGCGCAAGCTGTGTTATATCGCCCTCCGCTTTTACGGTGAGCTTCACTCTGCCGTATCCTTTTTTTATAGTGTTCAAATTGCCTTGCAATACCGTTTTTCCCTTGTTGAGCATAACGATATCCTTGCAGAACTCCTCTATTGTCGCCATCTGATGGGAACTCATTATGATGTACTTATTCTGTTTTATCTCCTCGCGGATAACAGACTTGAACAGCTCTGCGTTTACGGGATCAAGACCCGAAAGCGGCTCGTCGAGAACGATCAGCTCGGGATTGGGCGCGAGCGCCGCTATAAGCTGCATCTTTTGCTGATTTCCCTTTGAAAGCTGCTCGGCGCGTTTTTGCTTATATTCCGTGACGTTCAGCCGCTCGAACCAGTAATCGAGCGTTTTTAAAGCGCCCTCCTTGTTCATTCCGCGCAGCGTGCAGAAATACACCAGCTGATCGATAATTTTGTACTTTGGATAAAGCCCGCGTTCCTCGGCGAGATAGCCCACGGGCTTCTCCGCCGCCAAAAAGCGCTTGCCGTCCCAAGTTACCTCACCGCCGTCCGCCGCCAACATTCCCAGAATAATGCGTATCGAGGTGGTCTTGCCCGCGCCGTTCGTTCCCAGCAGCGCAAACACGCCCGGCTCGTTCATCTCAAACGACAGGTGATCGACTACCGTGTTCTCGCCGTATTTTTTGACGATATTGTCAACCGATAATCCCATAAATTATCAACGCTCCTTTTCGGTCTGTTAATACTGTTTATATTTGCTATAAACAGTATAGCATATTTCTTTGCGTTTGTCAAGCATATTTTGAAATTTCTTTTGTGATATCAAAATGATATCACTGTTTGCTTTGTTCATTATAGCACACCAGGATATTATTGTCAAGTACTTTTCCGAAAAAACGACCTTTTCGCCGAGTTTATCGCGCGATTTGTTCAAAAAACTCTTGACAAACCGATCATGTTGTGTTATAATACAAATCGTTAGCAAGCACTAACACTGTGTTCGCAAACTATTTTGCGATAACCGAATCGAGGTCAATACAAATGAAACTCAGGGAACTTAAAATCGGCGAAAGCGCCGTGATAACGAGCGTTGGAGGAGAAGGCGCTTTGCGGCAGCATTTTCTGGATATGGGCGTTATCCCGGGCGCGGAGGTAACGGTAGTGAAGTTCGCGCCCATGGGCGATCCTATGGAGCTGCAAATACACGGTTACGAGCTTACGCTGCGTCTTGAGGACGCGGACAGAATAGACATAGAACCTATAAACAAGCGCAGCAATCAACACAAACACATAGACAGAATATATCCAAAGCCTCACCCCGGCTTGGGCGAGGACGGCAAGTATCACGGCAAAAACGACGGCGACCCGCTGCCTGACGGCGCAAAGCTCACTTATGCTCTTGTGGGAAACCAGAACTGCGGCAAGACAACTCTTTTCAATCAACTGACCGGCTCCAATCAGCACGTGGGCAACTTTCCCGGAGTTACCGTAGACAGAAAAGACGGCGCTATCAAGGGATTTCCAAACACTTTGGTAACGGATCTTCCGGGTATCTACTCAATGTCGCCGTACAGCAGCGAGGAAATAGTTTCAAGAAACTTCGTGCTCACCGAAAAGCCCACTGCGATAATCAACATCGTTGACGCCACCAACATCGAGCGCAACCTCTACCTCACCATGCAGCTTCTGGAAATGGACGTTCCCATGGTGATCGCGCTGAATATGATGGACGAAATGACGGGAAACCACGGCGCGGTTGATATCAACGGAATGGAAAGTCTTTTAAACGTACCCGTCATTCCTATTTCCGCCGCGAAAAACGAGGGCGTTCACGAGCTTATAGAACACGCTCTGCACATAGCCAAATACCGCGAAAAACCTCAGAAACGGGATTTTTGCAGCAAGGACAACCACGGGGGCGCTATCCACAGAGCCATTCACGCGGTGGAGTCCATAATCGAGGATCACGCGGAAAAAGCTGGGCTGCCGCTGCAATTCGCCGCAACAAAAACGATCGAGGGCGATTCTCTGATAATAGAGCAGCTTCAGCTCGACCAGAACGAAAAGGAGCTTATCGAACACACGGTAGTGCAAATGGAGCACGAGGGCGGAATGGACCGCAGCGCGGCTATCGCCGATATGCGCTTTGACTATATCGAATACGTCTGCGAACAGACGGTGAAAAAGCCGACCCAAAGCAAGGAGCGACTTCGCAGTGAGAAAATAGACCGCATACTCACGGGAAAATGGACGGCTATCCCCTGCTTTATTCTGATAATGGCTGCGGTGTTTGTACTGACATTCAACGTTATCGGCGCGTTTTTGCAAAATCTTTTGGAATCGGGCATAGACGCTTTGGCAAATGCCGTTGACGAATGGATGACAAACTCCAACGTGAACGAAACGCTTCACGGGCTGGTGATCGACGGCATTTTCGGCGGCGTTGGCG
>OIXH01004681.1_pt1 | contig 10927 bp, 10 predicted proteins | sample 1587741 | NCBI WGS metagenome assembly OIXH01 (sample SAMEA3888916, study PRJEB22519) | human gut metagenome | biome: human gut; feature: human-associated habitat; material: faeces | place: Denmark | collected 2011 | reverse complement strand
CGCGGCCGTTCGGGCCGCCAGGGCGACCCCGGCTCCTCCCGCTTCTACCTTTCGCTGGAAGACGACCTGATGCGCCTGTTCGGTTCCGACCGGATCAAGGGCCTCATGGAAAAGCTGGGCCTGCGCGACGGCGAAGCCATTGAAAACGCCATGGTCACCCGTGCCGTGGAAGGGGCCCAGAAGCGGGTGGAAGCCCACCACTTCGAGATCCGCAAAACCCTGCTGGATTACGACAACGTCATGAACCAGCAGCGCGAGGTCATCTACACCCTGCGCCGCGAACTCATGGTGGAAGACGATCTGAACCCGGTGCTCAACGAGTTTTTGAGCGACGTGCTGGACGACGCCTACGGCCCGCTGGACAATGCCGCGCCCGACGATCTGGCCGATACGCGCAAGGCCATTATGGCCCGCCTGCGTGAAGTCTTCAATCTGGACCGCGTGCTGCCCGAAAACGCTCCCCTGCCCGAGCGGGAAGAGTGCGAAAAGCTGATACGCGGCATTCTGGACGAGCTGCGGACCGATGCCGCCGAAAGCTACAAGGACATTCAGCGCTACTTCCTGCTGGAAGAGCTGGACCGCTGCTGGAAGGAACATCTGCGCAACATGGACGCCCTGCGCGACGGCATCGGCCTGCGCGGCTACGGCCAGCGCGACCCCAAGCTGGAGTACAAGCGTGAAGGCTTTGAAATGTTCCAGGAAATGCTCTTCCAAATCCGTGAGAGCGTGTTCCGCGCCCTGACCCGCGTGCGCGTGCAGCGGGTCAGCCCGGAAGAGGAACAGGCCCGCGCCGAGGCGGAAAGGGAAGCCCTGGCACGGGAATTCCGCCACCGCGAAGAATCGGCGGGCGAGCTGTCCTACTCCGGCGGCGGCGAATCCGAGGCGCAGTCCGCCAAGAACAAACCGGCCAAGGCCGGACCGCGCGTGGGTCGCAACGATCCCTGCCCCTGTGGTAGCGGCAAGAAATACAAGAAGTGTTGCGGCCAGGACAAGTAGTGCCTACTTTTTCAAAGTAGACACACAAAACCTGCAGGATTTTGCGGCGGCGTAGCCGCCGTGCGTCAGCGAAAAACCACGTTTTTTCGCTGACGATCCTGCGAAAATCGGGAGTATAACTATGCTCGGAATTTTCGCAATCAGACAGGCGACGTAGCGCGGAACAATTATGCAGAAGAATGATACGATCGCGCTGCAAAGGCGAATGCGCATGCTGGCCTTTGCCGTGCATTCACAATTGCTGGAAAGCGAGCCCCTTTCCAAAGCCGAGGCCGCCCGCCTGGAACGTATGGTACGCGACGGGCTGGCCCCGGATGAAGGAATCGCTGTGCTTAAAAAAACTCTGGGCATTGCCGATGCACAGGTATGCGGCCGCGCCTGATCCCTATATCCTGCCGGGAAGCGCCGTCCTTAAAAACATTCCCGGCCTCGACGAGGCGGAGCAATTAGCCGCATTTGAACGTAACGCGGTGGCGTGGCGTTCGCTGTCGATCCCTACCGGGCACTATGATGTCGCACACCTCAAGGCCATTCATAAGCATCTTTTCCAAGACGTTTATAGCTGGGCCGGGGAATTCAGAACCATCCCCATGGCAAAGGGCGCAAGCCGCTTTGCGCAACCGCAGTATATCGAACAGGAAACCCGGAAAATTCTGGGGCGGATCGCGGTAGCCGAGATGCGTACAGCGCCTGTCGACCGTTTCACTGCGGCGCTGGCGGAGATGATCTCGGAGCTCAATGCCGTGCATCCTTTCCGTGAAGGCAATGGTCGTACCATCCGGGCTATTGCGCTGTTGCTGGCCGAGGATTGCGGCCATGCCTTCGACCTGACCGCCGTTACCCCCGCTCTGTGGACTGAAGCGTCAATCCTGGCTTTTCAAGGCAACAATCACGCTCTGGAAGTTCTTCTCCATGATGCGCTCCACCCCCTGCCCGTCCCGGATCAAAAGTAATCCGAAAAATACGGCTTCTCCGGCGGGATCAGGCTCTCCAAAGTGGGCAGCAGATAGTAGTCCATGCGAATACGGTCATTATTGTACAGATAGGTGGGCCGCTTGTAGCCCATAAGCATGGTGGTCAGCGTCTGGATGTCCATTTCGATGAGCGGAGCCGCGCCGTGGCTGTCCACCTTTTCGCAGAAGGTCTTGCCGTCTTTCCAGGTGACATGGAAGATGCCGTTGTTCCATTCCGCGGCCGGATCGCTGATCCGGAAGTAGAGTTTGAGTTTCTCGTCCTCGAACTGGAAGGAATATTCCTCAAAGAAACGCTGCACATCCACGATGCGGGCCATGACATTGGGCTTGATGGTTTCGTCGATTTCACTGTCCTCGAACTGAAAGGCAATGGATTCGCCTGTGTAGTTGGCTCCCTCCACCTTGGTGATCATGGAAAAGTGCGCGCTGATGTAATTCCAGATGCCGTACTTGGCCTCCTGGGTCAGCCAGATCATTTCCTTGATCTGAAAGACCTCATTCTCAATGTAGTAAATAACGTAGCCCAAGGGCTTTTCTTCAGCGGTGTAATACACGGCGGCCATGATGTCGTCGGATTCCCAGCGCCAGTATTCCTCCCATTCCAGATCGCCCCTGATCAGCGCGCCGTGCTGTTGCAGGGCGAAATACTTGTAGACCCGGCGAATATCCTCATGCTCCACGGGCACGCGCTCGATCTGGCCCGGCACGACATGGTGCTTGGGCAGTTGGGTGTCCCTGATGGAAAAGGTCATCTTGTCCGCCACGATCTCCCAGCCCTGCTTGCGGTAAAAGGGGATGGAGTACGGGCAGAGAAAGGAAATATACTGCTGCTCCCGGCGCATGTGCTCCAGGCTTTTCTTGATCAGGGAATGCACCAGGCCACGGCCCGTATATTCCGGGTAGGTGGCCACGCCGGTGACGCCGCCCATCTTGCAGATCCGGTCCCGGATGTTGACTTCCATGGAATAGACCACGATCTGCGAAGCCAGATGTCCCTTGTAGAACCAGCCCAGCACGTAGGAGGCGTCGAAAATCGGCTTTTTGGACTGCTTCATCTCCTTGTCCGACCAGCCGATCCGCGACATTTCATAAGAACTGACCTGAAAAGCATAGCGCAGCAGGGCTTCAAATTCCTCGAAGTCGTCGGCATCCAGTTTTTTAAATTCAAACTGCTCGTTGTTTTTCATCCGGATGTACTCCTTGCGCCTTGCCGCCATGCCGGGCAACCCGCGCGCGTCCCGTTATGCGTCACAGGCTCCGTCCAGGGAGCAGGCCCCGCCCGAGACGAAACCGTCGCTGTTGCCGCTCAGCGCCGCCGCCAGCCGGGCGGACACCGAGGCGTAGGAGGCATAGCCCCGAGCCAGCAGGCGGCGCTCGTCGCCTTTCACCAGATAGAGCGTGGGATAGAGCTTGAACTCGCCCATCAGGGCGGCGGCTTCGCGCGTTTCTTTTCCGGCTTCTTCCCGCACGGCGGGATCGGCCAGGGCGCGCTCCAATCGGATGGGGTCCACCTGCCAGCGGGTCGCCATTTCCTCGCGCACCTCGGCGGAAAACACGTCCCGGCCCGCGCCGTAGAGGATCTGCTGCAAGATCTCTATCTGGGCCAGCTCATGCCCCGGCGCAAGCCGCTTCAGGGCCGCCAGCAGCACTGCCATGTCCGACGAATACATGCGCAAGGGCCGTTCCGCATCCAGGGTCGCCAGAAAACCGTCCACCGGCCGAGCGGTGGTTTTCGCCAGGCGGATGAAAAAATCCCGAATGTTCGGAGAATGGGCTTTCATTTCCGCCAGAGTCGTGGGCTCGTCCATCAGATCCCCGCCGAGCACCCGCACCGGCAGTTCGGGATGTTCGGCGGCAAGGCGCTGCATGACGGGTGCGAAGCCGTAGCACCACGGGCAGAACACATCGGAAAGATATAAAAAATGAGGCATGGGATTGCGCTCCTCTTCTCGCTGTTGTTCACGATAGGGCCGGAAAAACCCATCGTCAACAGGCGCGGCACGGCATGCTTGACAAGCCGGTGCGGGGATGCAAGGTGTTGCATAGAGGCATCCGGAGCAAAATAACTTTTCAAAGCTACTTTGCCTTGGGAGCAGAGGGAGTACGGCAATCCCGGAAAACGCCGGATTACACTGCAAAGGGGAGCGACGATGCGCGAACACGGCCTTATCCGTCTGTACAAAAGGCTCGCCACGCCAATCCTGGCACTGGTCATGATACTGGGGGCGGGCTGGGGCACGCGGCCCCTGGCCGCCGCCACAGTGGACACGCTCTACCACAACGGCAAAATCTACACTCTCACCGAGAGCATGCGCGAAGCCAAAGACCCGCGCAAGGCCAAAACAGTGGAAGTCGTCGCCACCAGGGACGGCAAAATAATCTTTGCCGGGTCCGCCGCCACGGCGCGGCAACAGGGTCTCTTCGCCAACGCGGCCCGCATTGTGGACCTGCACGGCAAAACCATGCTGCCCGGCCTTATCGACGGGCACGGCCACTTTCCGCTCCAGGGCGGCTATGACCTCTTTCAGGTCAATCTGAACAGCTTCCCCCTGGGCGAAATGCGCTCCATTGAGGATTACAAGAAAGCCCTGGCCCGGCGTTGCCAAAGCGCGGGCAAGGACGCCTGGGTGCTGGGCTGGGGTTACGACGACACCCTGGTCACGGAAATGCGCCACCCCACCAGGGACGATCTGGACGCGGCCTGCCCGCGCAATCCCGTCTTTGTGCGGCATGTCTCCGGGCATATGGCGGTGGTCAACTCCGCCGCCCTGGCCAAAGCCTCCAGGGACGAACTCAGCACCGTGGGCGTGGACGCGCGGAGCGGCAAGCTCACCGAACCCCGCGCCATGCAGGTGGTCAGCCGCCACTTCCCGCCCGCCGGGCCCGAGGCGGCCCAACGCGGCCTGGCCCGCGCCAATGAGGTTTACGCGGCGGCGGGCGTGACCACGGCGGACTGCTCCAATATCCGCATGCTCACGGAGCTGCCCAAGATGCAGAACGGCATTCTGCGCAACAATCTGGACCTGCGCGTGGTGCTGCATCCTCTGGGCTATTATCCCACCACCCTGGCCTCGGGCAAAACCGTGGACAGCGCGGGCTGGATCAATCGCGCGGCCCTGGGCTGGACCAGCGCCGGGCTCTCGCTGGCCGGGGCCGAAACAGCGGTCATGACCGAAAACAACGTCCCCTTTGCCGACGGCCGCAAGGCCGTGGCCGGCGGCAGCGACATCACCCGGCTGTCCATGCCTGCCTACGCGGCGGACAAGGACGCCGACGGCTCTCCCGCAGCGGCGGCCAAAGGCACTGTCGCGCCGCCGGCCGGGCTGTCGGCGGACAACCGGCTCTTCCTCGGCGCCTGGAAGTTCACTTTTGACGGCTCGCCCCAGGGCTATACCGCCTGGATGAAAAAGCCCGGCTTCTACCGCTGGGGCAAGTACACGGCGGCGGACAGCTTCAATCAGGCCGGTTTCTTCAACGGAGCCGTGGGCACGGACAACATGCCCCCGGCGGCTCTGGAAACGCTGATCGCCATGTACCACGGCAACGGCCAGAGCACTCAGACGCATACCAACGGCAGCGCCGCCGCCGAGTGCTGGGTCACGGCCCTGGAAAAAGCCGTGGTCCGGCATCCCGAGATCAGGGATACCCGCGACACGTCCATCCACGCCCAGACCATGGAGTTGCAGCACATCCAGCGTCTGACCGGCAACTATCAGGACCTGACGGGCACAGGCCCCATGTACACGGAGCTGACCGGCGCGTTCAAGGACGGCAGGCTTTCCCCGGCGGAAGTGGGGGCCAGGGACATCGGGCAGTTGAGCCGCCTGATGCGCGATCAGCACTTCTTCAATTCCTATTTTGTGACCCATACCTATTTCTGGGGCGACCGCCACAACCAGATCTTCTTCGGGCCGGGCCGGGCCCGGAACATGAGCCCCGTGGGTTGGAGCGTGGCTTACAACCAGCCGTTCAGCTTCCACAACGACACCTACATCACGCCCATTTCGCCGCTGCGCAGCCTGCAATCCGCGGTCACGCGCACCAGCGCCCATTCCGCCATTTACGAGGGCGGCACCCTGCTCAGCGGCGAGGGGCACGATCTCGGGGCCAAGGCGCTCTTCCCGCCGCGCGATCCCGAGGAAACCGGCGACAAAACCACCTTCGCCTTCTGGAACTATGACCACCGGGTCAACGCCCTGCAGGCTCTGCATGCGGTCACCCTCATGCCCGCCTGGCAGAACAAGCTCAGCGACCGGATCGGCTCCATCGCTCCCGGCAAGCTGGCGGACTTCACCATTCTGGCCGAAGACCCGCTGGCCGTGGCCGCCGCCCGGCCGCAGAGCCTGGCGGAGATGCGGGTGATGACGACCATCGTGGGCGACACGCCGGTCTACGGCTTTGCGCCCGGCTCCAAAACGCTGGCCGACGCGCCTCGGGGTTCCTATATTCAGCCTACGGAAAGCGTGGTGGCCCTGGTGACCGAAATCGGCCCCATGACGCCCGCCGAGGGCCGCAACGAAACGCGGGACAAAACGTTGGGCGCATATGCCTTCAAGGCGGACGTGCGCAACGGCGAGCTGGCCGCTTTTCAGATGCGCTTTCTGGGCAACGGCGGACCGGTCCGGGACATGACCCTGCTGGACGGCGGCAGCGGAGCGTCGGGCACGCGCCCGCTGCATTACAGTCCCGAGGCAGCCATGGCCGACGGCAACTGGTGGATCGCGGCTCTGGACGCGCCCATGCTGCCGCTCAAGGCAGACGACGCCCTGATTGCGGACAAGATGTACGCCGCCTTCTTCGTGCTCAAGGATAACGGCCCGCGCGACAAGGACGCGGCCAGAGGCGGCCTGGCGGGCCAGGTGGTGCTGCTCACGGACGGCCCTCTGCCGGGCAACAGCGGGACAACAAGATACGTCTTGGGGCCTGCGGCAACCAACGCCGCTAAAGCCCAACTTTAAAAATGGGGTTCCAAGGGGGCCGCGCCCCCTTGGCTGCCGGAGGCATCACCCCGGTAAACCTGAAAAAGCGGAAGAGGGAAGCCCTGGGGCTGCTCTCTTCCGCTTTTTACGCGGATTTTTTTTAAGAACGCACTGATTAATGAAGATTTTTGTTCTCCGCCAAGGACGGGGAACTCCGGGCGGAGGGAATATATTCAACCCCGGCCTTCGTCCGGAGCGAGCCGGACGCGGGCAGATGGCAAAAGACCATTAATCAGTGCTTCCTTAACGCGCATAGGCCGCATGCAGGGCGGCAATACGCTCCCAGGAAGCCCGGATGCGCTCGGGCGTGATCTTGCCGCTGTCCACCAGACGGCGCAGGGCCGCGTGGGCTTTTTCCGGCAGATCGGGGTCCCATTGCAGATTGTTGCCGAAGACCAGAATGTCCACTCCGGCCCGCACGGCCAGCAGAATAGCCTGTTCCAGGCCGTAGTGGTCGGTAACGGCCTTCATCTGCATATCATCGCTGATGACCACGCCCTGCCAGCCCAGGCCCCGGCGCAGCAGGCCGGTGACCACCATTGTGGACAGCGTGGCCGGATGCTCGGGGTCAAGCCCGGCGTGAAACAAATGTCCCACCATGACCATGCCCGGCCAGCCCCGGCGGAAAGCCTCCGCATAGGGCAGCAGATCGCTGCCGCCGTCCCAGCAACGGCTGATGTCGGTGAGGCCCAGATGCGAATCGTGCCGCGCGCCGCCCTGGCCGGGAAAGTGCTTGAGTACGGGAATGACTCCGGCGCGAGCCAGCCCCTGCCCGAAGGCCAGGGCGTGTTCGGCGGCCAGCCGGGGATTCGGACTGAAACTGCGCCCCAGTCTGCCGATGGCCGGATTGTCCGGATTGCTGTCCACGTCCGCTACGGGCGCGAGATCCACGGAAATGCCCAGTGAAGCCAGCTCCGCGCCCAGACGCGCGGCCAGTGCCCCGGTGGCCGCCGGGCTGCCCTGCCCCATATGCCGGGCCGAGGGCAGATCCATAAAGCCCTGCCGCGGCTTGAGCCGCCGAACGCGCCCGCCCTCCTGGTCCACGGCGATGAACATGGGGCCGGGCGCGGCGGCCCGCAGCACGGCCGTCAGACGACGGAGCTGCTCCGGGGAGCGAATGTTGCGCTCGCCTCCGCCGGGCAGATCGCGGTCAAAAAGCAGCACATGTCCCACATTCCCGGAGCGCACCGCCGCCAGAAAAGGATCGCCCGGCGCGAGTTCCGCGCCGCGAAAGCCCAGCATCAGCATGGAGCCGAGCATGCGGTCAAGAGAGGGGGAATCGGCAGGATCGGGCGAGGCAGCGCGTGCCGGACCGGCCGGACAAAACTGTGCGCAGGCCAGAACCAGCAGGCAGCAGAACGGAAAAAACAACCGACGGAGCAGCCCCCGCCGCAGACCGCCGGATGCTAGCACGGCAGCCCTTGCGCCCGGCGTTGCGCCTCCAGCTTTTCCAGCACATCCAGGGGCACCCGCAGGCCGCCTCGGCCCACGCCCAGACGGATGCCGGGCTTGTTGCCGCCGTGGTAGTCCGAACCGCCGCTGAGGCCCAGGCCGAAACGCCGGGCCCATTCCACGCAGAGGCGCGTATCCGCGTCCGAGTGCTCGCTGTGCCATGCTTCAATGGCTGTGAGCCCGCAGCCGGACAGATGCTCCACAAAACCTTCCAGCCAGGGCAGGGGGTATTTCTGCAAGAGGGGATGGGCCAAGCTCACCGTGGCCCCCAGACCGGCCAGCAGATGCACGGCCGCTTCGGGTTCCAGCACTTCCTTGGGCAGATAGGCCTTGCCGTAAAAGCCGAGATATTCCCGGAAGGCCTCGCCCACGTCGCGCACATAGCCCTTGGATGCCAGCACCGCCGCGATGTGCGGCCGTCCCACGCTCTCCTTGGCGATGGCGCGCACCTCTTCCAGGCTGATGTCCAGCCCCAGGGCGCGCAGCTTCTCCACAATAGCCCGGTTACGCTCACAGCGTTTGCGACGCAGATAGCCGAGTTGATCCTGAAGAGGGGCGGCGTCACGCGGCAGCCAGAGCCCCAGGATGTGCACCTCGCCGTGCTCGGTATGGGTGGAAAGTTCACAGCCCCGGATCACCTTGATGCCCAGGTCACGCCCGGCTTCCTCGGCCTCGTCCAGACCGGAGACGGTGTCGTGGTCGGTAACGGCCACGGCGGCCAGACCAGCGGCATGGGCCTTTTGCACCAGGGCTGAAGGGCTGTCCGTGCCGTCCGAAGCCAGCGTGTGAGTATGCAGGTCGATCAGTTTCATGGGAAAATTCATCTCTTCTTTCCAAGGTAAGCCAGTGCCTGAAAAATGCAAGCGCGGCCGGACCTCCGGCCGCCCCTTGAAGCCTGGGGAGCATCAAGGTATGCTGTGGATCGTTTTTATCAAAAGGAAAATGCCATGCCCATGAATACCGAAGAATTATTGCGAATCCTGGCCTGCCCGCGCTGCCTGGGCACATTGGAAGCCCTGGCGCGGGACGGGCGTACCCAAGGCTTCGCCTGTCAGGCCTGCCAGGTGGTCTATCCGGTACGCGACGACATCCCGGTCATGCTGATTGAGGAAGCCGTGCCCCGCGCGCAGTGGGATCAGGGCGCACGGGAAAAATCAGCCTCGGAACATGTCGGGGAGCGGGCCGGGGAACTGGACTGATGCGCCTGCTCATCGCTTCCGACCTGCACGGCTCGCTGGAGAGCCTGCGCTTTCTGCTGGGCAAAGCCCACGAACTGCAACCGGACCTGCTGGTGCTCCTGGGGGACCTGGTCTATCACGGTCCGCGCAACCCCCTGCCCGAAAGTTACAACACGCCCACGGTCCTCAAGGAAATGGCCGACCTCAACGCCCTGCCCTGCCCCATCACGGCGGTGCGCGGCAATTGCGACGCCGAGGTGGACCTGGCCCTGCTGCCCTTTCCGGTGACGGAAAACGCCTGGATCAACGCCGACGGCCTGCGCATTTTCGCCAGCCACGGGCACCATCTGCCCGAACGCCCGCCGCTGCCGGGCATGCCCCAGGGCACGGTAATTCTGCGCGGGCACACCCATGTGCCGCGCGGCGAAACCCTGGACGGACTGCATTTCTGGAACCCCGGCTCCCTTTCCCTGCCCAAGGGCGGTTCGCCGCGCAGCTACGGCCTGTGCGAGGACGGCGTCTTCCGCGTGCTGGACACGCACGGCCGCGAAGTTCTGCGGCATCAGCCGGGCGGAGCGTAAAGCCCGTGCCCGCCGTCCAGTCCCCCACACCCGCGCCGGAAACGGGCTTTTGCCCCCAATTCGCGACCCAATTCACTCCTCTGTTCCGCCTTGCGCCGGATGTGGAGCTGGTCCTGGCCTCGGCCTCGCCCCGACGGCGGCAGTTTCTGATGGAATGGGGCCTGCCTTTTGCCACGGCCCGGCCGCAGGGCGTGGAACCGCGCCCCGAAGCCGGAGAAAACCCCGCGTCCTATACCCGCCGTGCCGCGCAGGCCAAAGCCCGGGCCGTGGCAAGCGCCCTTTCCCCGACTGCCCGCGCCCGCAGCCTGATTCTGGCGGCGGACACGGTGGTGGCCGTGGACGACGACATTCTGGGCAAGCCGCGCGATACCCCTCATGCTCTGGACATGCTCACGCGCCTTGCGGGCCGGGGGCATGAGGTCATCAGCGCCGTCTGCCTGCTGCTGCCCCAGGGGTGGCCCGGCCTCCCCGGCGAACTGTTCAGCGACGTGAGCCGGGTTTTCTTCCACGCCTGGCCCGAATCCGTGCTGGCCGCCTACGCCCGCACCCACGAGCCGGACGACAAGGCCGGGGCTTATGCCATTCAAGGGCAAGGGGCCTTTCTGGTGGAGCGGGTGGAAGGCTCGTGGAGCACGGTGGTGGGCCTGCCCGTGACGCCCCTGGTCCAAATCCTGCTGGAACGGGGCCTGATGTCTCCGGCGGACGCCAATCCGCTTCCCACAGCATTTTGCGTTTGAAATGTTACACATCTCAAACGTGGATTGCTC
>OIXH01004680.1_pt1 | contig 10929 bp, 10 predicted proteins | sample 1587741 | NCBI WGS metagenome assembly OIXH01 (sample SAMEA3888916, study PRJEB22519) | human gut metagenome | biome: human gut; feature: human-associated habitat; material: faeces | place: Denmark | collected 2011 | reverse complement strand
CGTGGCGATGCTGCCGGGCGTAAGCGAGGGCTACCGCTTCATGTTCACTCCGCGCTGGGAGGCGCTCAAGGACCCGATGATCTGGATCTGGGCGATGGGACAGGCGTTCTTCTCCCTCTCCGTCACGGGCAGCGGCATGATCGTGTACGGCGCGTACCTCTCGAAGGACGAGGACGTCGTCGGCGTCGCGCAGCACACGGCGCTGTTTGACACGATCGCCGCCGTCGTTGCGGCGCTCGTCATCATCCCCGCATGCTTCTCCTACGGGCTGGACGTCGGCGCGGGCCCGAGCCTGCTGTTCGTTACGTTGCCGACCATTTTACAGGATATCCCGATGGGGCGGCTGTTCGCCATCATCCTCTACCTTGCGATGATCTTCGCGGGCGTGAGCTCGCTGCAGAACATGTTCGAGGCCGTGGCGGAATCGCTGCTGCACAAGTTCCCCAAGCTCAGCCGCACGGCGGTGCTGGCGATCCTGTGTGTGCTGTGCCTCGGCATCGGCATTTTCATGGAGCCCATCCGCAAGTGGGGCCCGTGGATGGACCTTGTTTCCATCTATATTATCCCCATCGGCGCGACGCTCGGCGCGATCTCGTGGTTCTACGTGATGAAAAAGGACGAGCTGCTCGCCGCCGTGAACACCGGCAGCAAGAAAGAGCGCGGTGCGCTGTGGTACAACGTGGGCCGCTTCGTCTACGTGCCGCTCGCGGTCATCCTGTGCTGTGTGGCGCTGTTCATGCACGTGGCATTCTGAGTTCCCCCTGAACAAAAGAGAAGAACAATATGAAAACAGGCAAGAAAGTGAGCATTACCATACTTTCAGTGCTGATATTGGCCTTGTGCGCCTCGGCTACGGCGGCGGGAGCTTCCGTGACGGCGTTATGTTTAGCGGCGACAAAGCCTACTACCTCTTTGGCGGGCGCGATGTGACCGGCCGCATCGCCAAAATCACCATGACGCAGAACGGCGAGACCTGCACGATGGAAAATGCGGAGGGAAAGACGCATTTCCTGTTCTGCACAGAGCGTTCTCCACAGCTCGGCGATTATGACTTCGACCGCAGCACGCTGCGGTTTTACGACAAAGACGGGAACGACATCACCGCGGAGTCCAATTTGAGCGGTGGCGGAATCGGGTAAGATCGACATGAAAAAGGAAGTGCCTATCATAAGAGCACTTCCTTTTTAAATAAACTTGTTGACAAATCAACATTAATGCGCTATGATAAACGAGCTTGTTGATTTGTCAACAAATAGGAAAAAGGAGAATTACCAATGGAGGAGCGCTTTGAGACCTTTACCGTCCTGATTGCGCGTATCAGCCGCAGCATCAAGCGCATCAAGGCGGACGAAATGGCGGACTTCGAACTGAAAGGGCCGCATGTGTCCTGCCTCTACTACCTCTCCCAGCGAGACGGCATGACAGCCGCCGAGCTCTGCGAGCGCTGCGACGAGGACAAGGCGGCCATCTCCCGCTCGCTGGACGACCTCGAGAAAAACGGTTACATCACCTGCGCAAGCGGCGCGGGCAAGCGCTATAAGAGCCCACTGCGCCTGACGGAGCGGGGCAAGGCGGTCGGCCGCGCGATCGGGGAGAAGATCACGCGCATCGTCGAGGCGGCATCCGAGGGCCTGAGCGAGGCCGAGCGGCAGACGATGTACCGCGCGCTCGCGCTCGTGAGCGAGAATTTGGAACGGATCTATATCCATAAGAAAATGACGGGTGATTTGACTGCCCGCGACAGACAATAACGGAGGAAAAGCATGAGTGTTCAGATCATTGTGGATTCGACGGTCGACATGCCCGAGCGCATGAAGGACCGTTTTCGCATCGTACCGCTCACGGTGCATTTTGGCGCGGAGGAGTTCATCGACGGCGTGACCATCGACAAGCACCGCTTTTATGAGCGGCTTGTCGAGAGCGACGAGCTGCCGACGACCAGTCAGGCGTCGCCCGCGGCATTCGACGCGATCTTCTCCGATGTTGCGTCGGTGGGAGACAGCGCGGTCGTCGTGACGATTGCATCGAAGTTTTCCGGCACGTACCAGAGTGCCTGCATCGCCGCGGCGGAGTACGACAACATCTACGTTGTGGACAGCAAGAGCGCGGCTATCGGCTCAGGCATCCTCGCCGAGTACGCGCTCGAGTGCGCGGACAAGGGCATGGACGCGAAGACCATCGCCGAAACGCTGGAGAAAAAGCGCGACGAAATTTGCCTCATCGCGCTGCTCGACACGCTCGAATACCTCAAAAAGGGCGGGCGCATCTCGAAGACTGTCGCCTTTGCGGGCGGACTTCTCAACATCAAGCCGGTCATCACCGTGGTCGACGGAGAGATTCAGGTTATCGGTAAGGCAAGAGGGTCGAAGCAGGGCAACAACCTGCTCGTGCAGAAAATCCACGAGAGCGGCGGCATCGACTTCGACGAGCCGATCATCCTCGGATACAGCGGGCTGAGCGATTCGTATCTCAAAAAATATGTCGAGGACAGCCGCGACATCTGGCAGGACAAGGCGGACTCGCTCGACTCCACGCTCATTTGCAGCGTGATCGGCACGCACACTGGCCCCGGCGTGGTGGCGGTCGCATTCTTCAAAAAGGGCTGAGCCTCTATAAAAATCAGAAACAGCAGGAAGCCGGCGTATCGCACCGGCTTCCTGCTGTTTTTTCTTAAATATCCTCTTTGAGTCAGCGATTAAAAATAGCAACGGCGCTTTCAAACGACACCGGTACTCGCTGTACCTTGACAACAGACGGCACGGCGAATTATAGTGATTCTATAAAGGCATATTGATATTCAGAGGCTATGTCTTGCGTGAAAGTGGTGCTTTGCGCTGGTATCGGTTTGCCCGTGAAGCAGGTTGAATGGGAAAAGGAGATGCGGCATGCAGTGGACGGACGAGAGCATTGCGTTTTTGCGCGACGCGGCGGCGATGAACCGCTATTATGAGACCATCGCGGAGAGGATCACGCCGCAGCTCCCAGAAAACGCGCACATCTGCGACGCGGGCTGCGGCATCGGCGAGCTGAGCCTTGCCCTGAAGCCGTACTGCCATCATGTCACGGCGGTGGACGCGGATGCGCTGGCCATTAAAACGCTGAAAGCCCACCTGATAGAGGGCGTCACCGCGCGCTGCGGCGATATGGAGACGCTTGCGCCGGAGAAGCCCTATGACGCGATGGTGTTCTGTCTCTTTGGCCGCACGCAGGATACATTACGCATCGCGAAAAAGCAGTGCCGCGGGAGAATTTTCCTCGTCAAGCGGGACTATTCGCATCACCGCTTCAGCGCGGGAAAGGTAGGCCTCGGCGAGTACACGGCGGGGAGCACGGAGAATGTTCTGCGCGAAAAAGGTATCCCTTACACCGTGGAGCACTTCACGGCGGAGTTCGGCCAGCCGTTCCGTTCGCTTGAGGCGGCGGAGCGCTTTTTTGCACTCTATAACCGAAGTAGAAGTGAAACGCTCTCCAAGGATGAGATCAAAGCGCGCCTGACCGCGGGGCTGTCGGCGGAATTTCCCTACTACCTGCCGCACAAAAAGGCGTTGTGCCTGTTCACCATTGAGACGGCGGCTATTTCGAAGGAGGAAGCAGTATGAAACGGCATCTTTTGATCTGCGGGGAGCGCGGCGTCGGCAAGTCGACGCTGATCCGCCGCCTGCTGGAGCATAGCACGCGGGAGGTCGGCGGCTTTGTGACAAAGCGGCTGCCGGTCGCGGATGAGAACGGCTTTTTTCCGATTTACCTCTATCCCGCATCGCAGAAAGAGGACGAGCGGCACAATGAAGCGGCGAATCTTGTCGGGACGTGCGACAGCCGCTCGAGCATCCGCCATCCGGAGGTGTTCGACACGCTCGGCGCACAGCTCATTAAGTCCGCGCCGGAAGGCGGCATCATTTTGATGGACGAGCTCGGCTTTCTCGAAAATGACGCCAGGGCGTTCCAGTCTACAGTGATGCGCGCACTGGACGGCGACACGCCGGTGCTGGCCGCGGTCAAGCCGAAGGACACACCGTTCCTGCGCGCCGTGCGCGGGCATGAGAACGCGGAGCTTGTCTTCATTGACGAGCAGAACCGTGACGCGCTTCTTGAAAAGCTCCTGCCGCACATTTTGCGGTGGAATGAAGCTTGAAGCAGCAAGCTCGCCGTGTAATAGAGAAGAAGTTTTCAAGCGAACACTTGTTTGACTATCAAAACCGTGCTATAATACCGCCATTGAGAAATTTGCAGAGGAGAGGGGACAGCGCATGGAGCATCTGCTTGCGGGACTGAACCGCGCGCAGCATGAGGCCGTCACGGCGACGGAGGGGTATGTCCGCGTCATCGCGGGCGCGGGCTCGGGTAAGACGCGTGCGCTGTCGCACCGCTTTGCGTATCTTGTCAACGAGCTCGGCATCCTGCCGGGGAACATCCTGTGCGTGACGTTTACGAACAAGTCAGCCAACGAGATGCGCCAGCGTATCCACGCCTTGACCGGCGACAACGACACGGGCTATATCAACACGTTCCACGGCTTCTGTGTCTCCGTTTTGCAGGAGGACAGCCATGCGGTGCAGTACCCGAAGAGCTTCCTTGTGCTGGATAATTCCGACATCGACGCGATGCTCGGCATCATCTATGAGGAGCGCGGCCTCACACTGCGCGACATGACCTATTCCGCCGCACGGGACATGATCGAGATCCGAAAGCTCTTTAAGGAGCCGGAGTATTACAAGGACATGATCACGATGTCGCTCGACACGCTGCGCGAAAAGTACGAGCGCGCCGACACGGCGGGGGACATCATCTTCTACGGCTATCTCTATCAGGAGAAAAAGTGCTTCGGCCTCGACTACAACGACCTCATCAAGTTCTCGCTCTATATTTTCGAGCAGCACGAGGACATCAGGCTCAAGTGGCAGCAGCGGCTCGAATACATCATGATCGACGAGTTTCAGGATATCGACGCGCTGCAATATGAGCTGATGGAGGTGCTGTGCGGCTATCACGGCAACCTCTTCATCGTGGGCGACCCGGACCAGACGATCTACACCTGGCGCGGCGCGAACGTCAAGTATCTGCTGGATTTCGACAAGGTTTTTCCAAATGTGCAGACCATCATGATGATGGAAAACTACCGTTCCACGCCGGAGATTTTGGCGGCGGCGAACTCGCTGATCGCAAAAAACGGGCACCGCATCAAAAAGGACCTGCTCCCGACGAAGCCCTCGGGCGAGAAGGTCGTCTGCCACTTTGCCGACACGCAGGAGGCGGAGGCGTATTGGATGGTGGGCGAGATGAAGCGGCTGCATGATCGCGGTCTGCCGCTGCGGGATATGACCGTCCTCTACCGCGCGCACTATGTGACGCGCGCGGTGGAAGAGGCGTTGATGCACGAAAAAATTCCCTATACGATCTACTCCGGCGTGCAGTTTTTCGACCGCATGGAGATCAAGGACGCACTTTCATATTTGCGGATGATCGCCTATCAGGACGATCTGTCGTTCCGGCGCATTGCCAACGCGCCGAAGCGGAACCTCGGCAAGCGGCGCATGGCCTTTTTACAGGAGACGGCGGAAAAAGAGGGGACGAGCCTCTATGTAACGCTCAAAAACCACCTCGAAGACAGCGTGTTCAGCGGCACGAAGGCAAAGCAGTTCGTCGATCTGATCGAGCGCTTTTCGCACTCGTATCAGGGTCGGCCCATCTCTGAGGTGCTCTCGGATATTCTGGACAAGAGCGGGTATGAAAAGGCGCTGCGCACCGAGGGCAGTCAGGAGCGGCTGGACGATCTGGCCGAGCTCAAGCAGTCCATCTACGAATACGAGACGAGCTGCGGCGAGGAGAGCACAATGGAGCATTACCTCGCCCACATCGCGCTTTTCAGCAACGGCGATGTCGCCGAGCAGGGCGACAAGGTGAAGCTGATGACCGTCCACGCGGCGAAGGGCCTCGAATTCCCGTATGTGTTCCTCTGCGGCATGAACGAGGGCATTTTCCCCTCGCGCAGGGTGCGAACGCTCCCCGGCATGGAGGAGGAGCGGCGGCTCGCTTTCGTTGCGCTGACGCGCGCGGAGAAGGGGCTTTACCTCTCCGAGGCCGACGGGTGGAATTTTGACGGCTCGCCGCGCTATCCCTCGCGCTTTCTGCTGGATATCGACCGCGAGCTTCTGTCGTTCACGCACGAGGTCGACGAGGCGCTTTTGCGCGAGACGGCAGACGACATCGCGCGGCGCGACAAGTATTTACGCGAGGACGACGGCGACGGCACGCTGCCCATCGGGCAGCGCGTGCGCCACGCGGTGTTCGGCGAGGGAACGGTGCTGGACGTGGACCTGAACAAGGGCGCGCACGTCATCCAGTTTGACGGCATGGGAACGCCGCGCAGCATTTCGCTGCGCGCGAAGCTCGAAAAGATCGGGCCATAAATCGGTTGACAGATTTATTTTGGAGGGATTTCATTTTGGCGCACAGCCCTGGGTCTATCCGCGGCCCGTGCTCATCATCGCAATGTATTTGAGCGGCGGCCACAAGACCGTGAAGAACATCTTAAAGCGCGGTGCGTTCACCGTGAGCATGGGCGATGTGGAGCATCTGGTCGCCTGCGACTATGTGGGCATCGTGTCCGGCAACAGCGTGCCCGACAAGATGGCGCGCGCGGGCTTCCACGTGACGAAGAGCGAGCATGTGGACGCGCCGGTGATCGACGAGCTCCCGCTCGCGCTCGAGTGCAAGCTCGTGAGCTACGACGAGGAGACAAGACTCCTGACCGGCGAGATCGTGAACGTCAGCGTGGACGAGCGCGCGCTCGACGAAAACGGCAAGCTCGCTGTCGAAAAGCTGCACGTCATCACCTTTGACTACGCCAACCACGGCTATTATGTCTTGGGCGAGAAGGTCGCCAGCGCGTTCGAGGACGGCAAAAAATTCAAGTAAATCCGGCGAAACAGAAAGCACCGCGTCCCGTATTTTCTTCGGGACGCGGCACTTTTTTGCCGTTTCGGTCAGGATTTCGACTTTGTTTGTGCAAAACCGACGCATTAGTGTTAAAATCTCGTTAGAAACCGTCCCTTTTACTACTGGCACGGGCGCGGGGCAGGTGGTATAGTAAACAGGCATGTGTTTTTTAGGAGGATCAATATGTTTTCTGCCTTTTTTCGCAGCCTGAAGCAGGAATTTGCAGGCTACAACTCGAAAAAGCTGCTCGCCGACATGATGGCGGGCCTGACGGTCTGCGCTGTCGCGCTGCCGCTGGCATTGGCGTTCGGCGTTTCATCCGGCGCGAGCGCGGCGTCCGGGCTTGTCACGGCCATCATCGCGGGCGTGGTCATCGCCATTCTCGGCGGCGCGTCGTACCAGATTTCGGGCCCCACAGGCGCGATGAGCGCGGTGCTCGTCGGCATCGTCGCGGAATACGGCCTGCAGGGTGTGTTTTTCGCCTGCTTTGCCGCGGGCGTTCTGCTGCTGCTTGCGGGCGTCTTCAAGCTGGGTCGCTTAATTAGCTTCATCCCGATGCCCGTCATCATGGGCTTCACCTCGGGCATTGCCATCATCATTGCGATGGGCCAGATCGACAACTTCTTCGGCACGGTGTCGGAGGGCGGCTCGAATCTGGAAAAGCTCGCGTCTTACGGCCGTCTCGGCTTCCATCCGAATATGCAGGCGGTGCTCATCGGCCTTCTTGTCGTGCTGGTGATGGTCTTCTGGCCGAAAAAATGGGGCGCGCGCGTGCCGGGCTCGCTCGTCGGCATCATCCTTGCGACGATCGTCGCGACAGTCGCGGGCATGGATCAGCTCGCTGTCGTCGGCGACATTCCCAAGACGCTCCTGCTCGCCGACCGCCTGTCGCTCGGCGGCCTGAGCTTCACGATGCTCGAAAACCTGATCTCTCCCATCGTGACCATTGCGGCGCTCGGCATGATCGAGAGCCTTCTTTGCGGCGCGTCGGCCTCGCGCATGAAGGGCGAAGCGTTCAACGCCGATCAGGAGCTGATCGCACAGGGCGTGGGTAATATTCTGCTGCCGCTTTTTGGCGGTGTTCCCGCGACCGCAGCCATCGCACGCACGAGCGTAGCGGTCAAGTCCGGCCAGCAGACGCGCCTTACGAGCGTGTTCCATTCGCTGTTCCTGCTTGCCTCGATGTTCCTGCTCGGCGGCGTGATGGCGCGCCTGCCGCTCTCGGCGCTCGCGGGTGTGCTGATGGTCACGGCGTGGCGCATGAACGACTGGGAGGGCATCCGCTACATCTTCCGCCACAAGTTCAAGTCCGGTATCAGCCAGTTTTTGATCACGATGCTCGCAACGGTCGTCTTTGACCTGACGGTCGCGATCCTGCTCGGCGTGGTATACTCCGCCATTTTGTACATGGCGAAGTCGAGTCATATCCATGTGAATTTCTCCGATATCGACGCGAACAAGCTGCGCTCGGTGGAGGGCAAGCCCCCCATTCTTGAGACCTCCGGCGTGGCGTACATCACGGGCGCGCTCTTCTTCGGCGCGGTGGATGAGTTCAACCACCGCATGGCGGAGATGCCGCAGTACGACCACATCATCTTGTCGATGCGCGGTATGCCGAGCGTGGACGTTTCGGGCGCGCAGGCGATGCTCGAACTGTGCGAGTCGCTCAAGAGTCAGGGCAAGACGGTTGCCTGCTGCGGCATGACCGAGGCGGTGCGCAGCTACTTTGACCGCGCGGGCATCACCGAGCTTCTCGGCGAGGAGTCCTACTTCTGGAGCGCCGACCAGGCGATCCTTGACCTGCTGGACGCGGAGATCGTGGAATAAAAGACATAGAAAAGCACTTCCCGCCAGCGGCGGGAAGTGCTTTTTGCTGTACATGGGCTGCGAAAGATTTTATTTGCGCCGGTCACCCTCGCGTGCGATCTTGTCGAGCGATTCCTGCCGGACAGCCTGACGAAGCGCCGTCAGGTAGGGCGAAAAGGCGACGTTCTGCTCGCCGTAGGTGAGCTGGAGGTCGTATTCGTGGTCCTCCCAGGTCGAAATGTCGGACTCGTTGTGGGAAATCACGGCCTCGAGCTTGTCGAGCGCCTTGTAGATTTGGGCCTCCTGCGTTTCAAGTGCGGTCATCTCGTCGTAGAGTGCGCGCATCTCCTCGCGGCAGGGGTAGGGAAGCGATGCGACCCACTGGTAGAGCAGCGCTTCCTCCGTCGATTCGTCCTGTGCGGTCTTGTCAAAGGCGGGGATATCGCCCGTGAAGCACTCGCCGAGGTCGTGGATGAGGCACATGCGCGTCACCTTGTCCATGTCGGCCTCGGGAAATTCATCGCGCAGGAAAAACGCCATCAGTGCGATGCGCCAGCTGTGCTCGGCAACGCTCTCGTGCCGCCCGCCGGAGGTGTAGCAGTGGCGGGTGGTGTCCTTCAATTTTTCCGCCGTGTGCAGCGCGGCGAGCAGTTCGCTTGGCCTCATGCGTCTCCTCCATTGTCGTTTTCTGGTATTTTACCAGAGGCGGAAACGACTTGCAAGGAAAAGAAAGAAGAGAGATTCCCATTCCCAGCGGCATATGATATCATGAATGCGAGAAAATTTGGCGCCCGGTGAAACAAAACGGGCGCGGAATGCGTCTAAATAAGCAGAAGCAAGAAAATTTGAGAGAGACCCTCCCATGCGGAGGGCGGAGAGGAGAATTTATGAAGCTTGCGGCGGATTTTCGGCAGGCGGCGCGCGAGGCGCTGCGCGGCAAGTGGCCCATTGCCATTCTGATCGGCCTTGTGGCAGTGCTGCTCGGCGGCGCAGGGAGCGGCGGTCCGGAGGTCAAATTCAATTACGATGTGTCCTCGGGCGTGTCGACGACGTTTGGCTACGGCGGACAGACGATTTACTCCACAGGCTACGGTTTGGACCCGAAGTGGAGCGGACTGCTCGTCGGCGGTGCGGTCTATCTCATCGTGATCGCGCTCGTGTTGGCGGCGGCGTACTTCATCCTCGGCAGCATCGTGGGCGTGGGGTATGCCAAATATAACCTCGGCCTTGTCGACCGCACGGAGCCGGGCTTTGAGGCGCTGTTCGCCTATCTTCCGAACTGGAAGACGACGACGCTGACGCGGCTTTGGAAGGGCCTCTATATTCTGCTGGGGACGATCCTGCTCGTCATTCCGGGACTGATTATGGGCTACACCTACGCGATGACGGACTACATTTTGGCCGAGCACCCGGACATGGCGCCTGGCGAGGTGATGAAGGGCTCGAAGGCGATGATGGAGGGCAACCGCTGGCGGCTGTTCTGCCTGCAATTCAGTTTCATCGGCTGGATGCTCCTCAGCTCGCTGACGTTCGGCCTTGGCAACCTTGCGCTGCGCCCCTATCAGGAGGCGGCATACGCCGCGTTCTACCGCGAGGTATCGCTCGGGTAAAAAGATAGAGAGAAACAAAACGCGCCCCGCGGATGATCCGCGGGGCGTATTTTTGCTGTGATGGAAAGCTTACTTTGCGCTGTCGTTTGCGAGGGCCTGGTCGATCAGCTCCTGGAGCGCTGCCATGTTGTCCTCATTGTCGATGCCGCCGAGCATCGCCTCACCGACGATGGCGCCGCTGCGGTCGATGACATAGGTGGTCGGGAAGGCCATGATGTCACCCGCAAAGTCGCCGGCTGCGCTGTCGGAGGGGAAGTAGATGTTCTGGTAGCTTGCACCCTTGGACTCAAGCAGGTTCTTGGCCGTGCTGATCGCATCGGCGTTGCCGTCGAGCGTATCGACGTTGATGCCGACGACCGCGCCGCCCTGCTTCTTGAGCGTTTCATTGAGGGCGTTCAGCTCACCAAGCTCCGCCACGCAGGGCTTGCAGCCGCTGAACCAGAAGTTCACGACCGTCACAGCGTTCTGGGAGAAGATGCTGCTGTCCACGTCGTTGCCGTCAAGGTCCTTGCCGGTGAAGGTGGGGAAGGTCGGAACGGCGGCGCTCATGTCGCCGTTTTCACCGTCGCCTGCGGGC
>OIXH01004678.1_pt1 | contig 10936 bp, 5 predicted proteins | sample 1587741 | NCBI WGS metagenome assembly OIXH01 (sample SAMEA3888916, study PRJEB22519) | human gut metagenome | biome: human gut; feature: human-associated habitat; material: faeces | place: Denmark | collected 2011 | reverse complement strand
GCGTCTGCGATGCTCGTTTCCTCGATGTTCATGTGATAGGTATCCAGAAGCACGCCGATATTGGGGCTGTCCACCCGGGCGACATAGTCCAGGGCCTCCCGAGCCGTGTTGATCAAGCAGGTCTCAAAACGGTTAACGGCCTCCACGCAGTAGGTGACGCCGCATTCTTCTGCGGTTTTCACGATTTCCCGCATGCTTTTAACGCTCTGTTCCAGATACGGCTCCTTGCTGTCCAGAATGACCCCGGGGGTCCCCCAGCCTGCGTAGCTGACTCCGGACAGCAGCCGTCCGCCACCCACCTGAATCTTCCGCAGAATGTCCTGCAAGTACCGGACGCCCCTCTGCCGGACGGTTTCGTCCAGGGAGGAAACATCGTAGTGCGGGTCCAGGCCCAGGCTGTACGTAAGCTGGATTCCCAGGCCGTCCGCCAAGCTTTTCAGGGACCGTATTTTCTCATCCGTCATTTCCAGCAAGGGCTGGGCTTGAAATTCCAGAATGTCATAGCCCAGCGCGGCGGCCTTCCGGATATATTTGCAGTGGTCCGCATCCCAGTTTTTCTCCCAGAAATTCATGAAGATTCCCAGCGGGTTCATTTATGTCTTCCTCCTTTATAAAATCTGCGTCTGATACCCCAGGTATTTTGTCAACGCCTCTGCCACAGAAGCCTGCCAGCGGCCCTTTACGATGGCCACATGGTGGCGGTACCCGTTTTCGCAGAGGTATGTCAGCACCTGATCCATGCCTTCCTTTTTCAGCACGACGCCGCATCCAAAGAAATCTTTTCCAACGGGGGCGTCGGTCAGATCGCCCTGGGCTACAAAGGCCCACAGCTGTCCCGCCTCGGTCTTCAAACTGCCAAAGGTCACTTCTCCGGGCAGGATTTTCCCTACGTGGATTCCCGCCCCGGAGCCCTGGCCGTAGCTTTTCCGGAACATGAGATGCTCCTTGACCTGGCCGGGTCCCCCCATAAAGGAGGCCGGTATGGCCGAACAATGGAAAAGGATACACTCATCCGCCTGGGCGCCGTTGTTGTTCACGTCCAGCAGCATTACCGGGGAGTCCGAGGCGAGGCTCAGCGCCCGCATCATCACCGCGTTGCTGACGTCCATTTCACAGGCCGCAGGAATCCCGTGCTCGTTTAGCTCCGCCATGGCCAGACAGGGCGCGATCTGAAGCTGCTGTTCCAGCTCCGGCCAGCACCGAATGGCCACCGCATGGAGCTCCATCTCCTCGATCAAGTCCTTTAAGACCGCCGCCAACCGCGCCATCTGCTCCAGCTTGACCGGCGGATACGCCTCCCAGCCCCGGTACTTCCCAAAGATGCTTCTCTGGAAAGCCACCGCCTCCGGCGGAACCTCCCGCATCCGGGCAAACACCTGGGAAAGGTCCACGGTCTCCACGCCGATCCCCTTGTTCTCCATGGCGATCTCATCGATCCGGACGGTTTTGAAGGCCGTCGTCCGCGCGCCGATGGCGCCGATCCGGAGGCGCTTCATTCCCTTGACCACACGGCAGACCCCCGCAAACACCCGCAGGTCCTCGTCAAACTCCTTGGTCAGGGGATGCACCGTAGGCTGTGCTGTCAGGGAATACCGGATGCCCCGCTGCCGCAGGCAGTTGCACATGGCGATCTTTCCGCAAAGGGCGTCCCTCCGATGGGAAAAATCCATTTTGTCCGGCTCATCGGGGTATGCCTGAACCAAAATGGGGACCGTTACCTCCCGAAGGGCCTCCAAGGCCCCGTTTTCGTCCCCGAAATTCGGCAGACACAGGATAATCCCGTCATACTTCCCTCGATTTTCCTCCAGAAATTCCGCGAACCGCTTTCCTTCCGCAAGGGTCTCCCCCCCGCCATACCGGGTAAGGGCCGGGTCCATCATCAAATATTCCAAACCGTTTCTGGAGACCGCCTCCGCCAGCTCCCGCCGGGCGTCTGCGATCAATTCGCCGGGGAAAAAGCCCCGGTTCCCAAAATACAGCGCAAGTCTGATTTTTTCCATAAAACCTTCCTTTCATGCTTACGACGCGCCACGCAAAACCGCCTGGATTTCCCGCATCCGGTCAAATCCGCCATGGTCCTGGGGTTCCAGCGGGACTGCGCCCAACTGGAAATGGAACTCCCCGGAGGAAAGCCGGTACGCCTCCTCCAGCTCCGGTCCAACGCTGGCCGAGCCGATCCCGCTCATAAAATAGTCGGTATGGACCACCAACGACCCGCTGCGCCGCAGTTCATAGGGGTGCCTGGCCCTGGTCAGTTCTTCCGGCGTATAATCCGAAACGTTCAGGGAAAAGGGCCCTCCGGCGATATACAGACCAACGCCGTCCTCCCGGCGCAGTTCGCAGAAGCGGGTCTGCCAGATGCTGCCGCTTTCCTGGGGGCGCAGATAATAGGGCTGCATTTCTTCCGCCGTGGTACGATAAAGTCCCATGCTGGAAGCCAGGTGCTTATCGACATAGCTCTCTCCGGGGCCCATTCCATAAAAGGAAACGCCGCGGAATTCTTCGGCCAGCCGCCATTGCAGCCCGAACCGGGGAAGCCAGGCTGGCAGGTCCTCCCGGATCCGTCCGCGAAGGACGATCCCCAGGATGCCTTCCCCGGATACGGTATAGACCAGGCTCCCTGTAATCAAGGGCTTTCTGCCATTCACGCCAAGCTGGAAGGGCGCTTCGATGTTTACCGAATCGCCGTCTCCTTTTTGCAAGCGCACATCCAGGACCTGGGTCAAGGTTCGCCGGTAATCCTCACCGTTTGGCTTTTCCCATATCTGCCGCACGAAGCGGTCGTTGTCGATGGGCGCTCTCCAAATCGCCAGCCGCAGCGGCTCTTGAAAAAGAGGGACCTCTCCGGCCCAAACCTGCTGGATCATTCCGGTTTCGCGGCTGATCCGATAGCGCCATTGCGGGCCTGCAACATCAAAAAAGGCAGAAGTCTCCGCTACGGTCAACGGATGGGCGGGCCGCTTTCCAGCCGCCGGTTTTTCCGGAACGTCCAGCTTTTGCTGCCACTGGTACAGCACATGACTGGCCGGGGCCCAGAGGGTCTCCGCCGCCAAAATCACCCGGATGTTGAGGAAAACCTCTCCCAAAAGCCCCTCTTTCCGGTACGGAAGGGGAAACTCCGCTGTATCCCCCGGAGGGGTCCGGATATTCCGAAGTTCTCCCTTCTGCACAACAACGCCGTCCTGGCAGATTTCCCAGCAAAGCGCAGCGTTCCCCAGGTCGTCTGCATGGCAGCGGTTGGTCAATCGAATGGTGCCGTCTTTCCCGGCGGCTTCAATATTCACCGGCGCATACGCCTGCTTTGCTTCCAAAAGGGCGCTGTGGGGGCTGCGGTCCGGGGAGGTCAGCCCATCGGCGCAGAGATTTCCCTGGTGCGCTTTCTCGCCGAAGTCCCCGCCGTAGCCGTCGTACACGGTCCCGTCCTTGGCGCGGAGCCGAATGGCGTGATCCGCCCACTCCCAGATGCACCCGCCGCAGAAACGGTCGCTGCTGTAAAAAATATCCCAGTACCGCTTCAAATCGCCGCAGCTGTTTCCCATTGCGTGGCTGTATTCGCAAACGAACAGCGGCCGCTTTTCGTAGGAGCAATCCAAAAACTCCTGAAACCACTGGTACCGCGGGTACATTTTTCCGTATAAGTCCAGACACTCCGCCGTGGATTCCAAATACGCCTGTTCCGCAAAGGAGTGCTGCGTAAAGGCGCTTTCCATGTGGATCAACCGGCTACTGTCCCGCTGGCGCAGCCATTTGGCCGTCGCTTCCAGGTTTTCCCCCCAGCCGGATTCGTTTCCCAGGGACCAGATCACCACACAGGCGCTGTTTTTGTCCCGCTCCACCATCCGTTCCACCCGGTCCAGAATGGCTTTGCGGTAAAGGGGGTCCTTGGCCAGGGCGTCAAAATCCCCGGCGTACAGGCAGCCGTGGCACTCCAGGTCCGCTTCGTCCACCACATAAAAGCCCAATCGGTCGCACATTTCATAGAACCGCGGATCGCAAGGGTAATGGGCGGTGCGAATGGTATTGATGTTGTGCCGCTTCATCTGGATCAAATCCTTCCAAAGGGCTTCCGGCGGCATCACATATCCCGTTTCCGGATGGGTATCATGGCGGTTGACGCCTTTGAACTTCACCTTTGCGCCATTTATCTCAACGCTGCCCTCCCGGACGCTAATCCTGCGGATGCCGATGCGCTTGCAGAACCATTCCGTCCCGGTCTTCAAAATCAGGGTATACAACGTCGGAATCTCCGCCGACCACAACTTTGGGTGAAAAACGGAGAAGGAAAGTGCCCCCGCCTGCTCCTCCGAGGAAGTTCTTTGGAGCAGCCGTCCTTCCGGGTCATACAACGACGCAGTAAGAGTGCCTCCGCACCCCCTACGCTGAAATTCGCAGCAAATCTCCGCCTGATCCAGCGTATCGGACAGCGCCGTCCGGCAGAAAAGGTCCGACAGGCCGCCGCAATCCCGCTCCAACAGGTACACGTCCCGGAAAATGCCGGACATTCGGATTTTATCCTGGTCGTCCAGGTAGCTCCCGTCGCACCACTTCAGTACGCACACGGCGATGAGGTTCTCGCCCTCCCGCAGCAATCCGGTGACATCGAAGGTGCTTTCCGCGTGAGGGACCTGGCTGTACCCCGCAAAAACGCCGTTGAGCCATAGATAAAAACAGGCGTCCACGCCCTCAAAGACCAGGTGATACCCCTTGCCCTCCTTTTTACGAACCGTCGCGGTTCGGCGGTAAAGCCCCGCCGGATTCACCCGGGGCACTCGAGGCGGATCGTACAAAAAAGGGTAGGGGGAGGTCAGGTATTGGGCAGTATCATAGCCGTTGGTCTGCCACATCCCCGGCACGGGAATGGAGCCCCACTGGGAATCGTCGTATCCCATCTCCCAGAAGGCTTCCTCCGCCTCCAGAACCGACGGGTAAAACCGGAACCGCCACGTTCCGTTAAGGGAATGGAAAAACTCCGAGGACTCCCGGCCCCCTCTCTGCGCCTCCTCCTGGCTCCCGTAGGGGATGAGGTACGCCGCCGGTTTTTCGGTCCCCACATGAAGCGCCGTAGGGTCTTCCCAGTATTTTTTCGGAAAAAGCATGCCGATCCCTCCGTTTCTATGGCCTTAGTCCAGATGCAGGACCACGCCTTGCTCGGTCAGCCGCTGCTGTAGGTCTCGGATGCGGATATCCGCAACGCGGCCTTTCAGCATAGCCGCCGCCGTTCCGGCTGCTTCTCCGGTGACGGCGCAGGCCGGGATCACCCGGGAAATCTCCCACATGGCGTCTGTGGCCGAGAAGCACCGGCCTGCTGTCAGCAGGTTCTCCACCTCTATCCCATGGAGGCAGGAAAAGGGAATCTCATATACCGGCCCCTTGGTCCGCCAGTTGCCGATCATTCCCACGGAATCCTGAAAGCGCCTTTTGTCGTCTGTCAGGTCCAGCTCCCGCGGCCCCGCCAGCCGCCGGGTCATCCGCAGCTGGGGGATGGTGGGGACCGAAACCGGCACGATGTCCGGAAGTTCCTCCCGCCGGGCCAAAACGTCATGGAGGATGCTGTGGTGGGCCGTGACGATCATCTCCGTATTATCCCTGGCGTCCAATCCGCTGTAATAGCGGGGCTCCCCGGAAGGCTTCGGCCGTACGGCTTCCCCCGGAAGGTCCACAAAGCCTTGCATTTTCAGCGCGTAACGGCCATTGGCAAAGTAGTAGTACCAGGCCGCGTCTACGTTTTTCCCGAAGCAGTGGGTCGTTTCGCCGCTGTAAGCGCAGATGTCTGCATTTCCGGTGGCGTCCACCACGCCGTTGGCCGTGATGGCGGTCCGGCCGTCGATGTTTTCGACAACCACCGCCTGTATCTTCCGGCCCTCCTTCAAAACGCCGCATATCCGGGTGTCATACAGCAGCTTCACCCCGGCCTGCAAAAGCAGCCGCTCCACCGTGATGGCAAAGAGGTACGGGTTGTACTGGGCCTGGAACCGCTGCGCCTTCTTTTCCTCCAGCGTCCCGTTTTCCAGCCATGGCCGGGGATAAAACCGCTCGCAGCCGTACTGGATGGACAGCCGCAGCAGCTCCTCGGCGATGCCGAAACTGACCTGGCGGCCCATTCCGTCGCACAGGGGCAGATAAATCGTCACCAGCCCCAGGGTGCCCAGTCCGCCCAACAGGCACTGCTTTTCCACAAGTGTCACCCGTGCGCCGTTCCGGGCCGCTGCCAGCGCCGCCGCAATCCCCGCCACGCCGCCTCCGGCCACCAGCACGTCGCAGTCATGGGCGACCCGCAGCCGCCGTTCCTGTTCGGTAATCCACTCCATGGGATACCGCCTCGCTTTCTTCGCAAATTGCCCGGCAAGGATTTTCCTCTCACCGCTCATTAGACCTTCGCCGCCGAACCGCTGTCCCGACGATAATCGCAGACCCGGATCCCGTAAATCGCCTTGAACTTCTTCCGGAAGCTGGAATCATCGATATACCCCACCATCTGGACGATCTCCTTCATGGGAAGCTCAGTCTCCCGAAGGAGCCGACAGGCTTTTTCCATTCGGAACCGGGTGAGGTAGTCGATGTAGGACATCCCGGTCCTGGACTTAAATAACCGGCTGAGATATGCCTTGTTCATGCCGATGTGCCGGGCCACCAAGTCTGCGGAGAGGTTGCTGTCGGCGTAGTTGGCCTCGATAAAACAGACCGCTTCCCGGATGAATTCGTCTGAATTCACCGTGTAGCTGCATAGCCGCTGAATGGCTTTTTTCGCCCCGACGGCAAAATCCTTTTCCTTCCCGGGGTCCAGCTTCAAGGTCTCGCCGATGGCCGGGTCCGTCGTGTTGCCGAAGGTCTTCTGAGCCTCGGCGATAATTACATGCAGAATTTCATACCGCAGATACCGCTTGTGCTCGCTTAAACACGCGCTGATGGAGATCCGCCGGTTCATGGTCGTGAAAAGCCGAAGGGACTCCTCCTCGTTTCGTTTGGCCAGGGCCTCCTGAAACAGTTCCAGGCTGTCCTTTTCGTAATTCAGCACCAGCTGAAGGCTTTCCGAGGAGACGTCCCAGCAGCAGATATCCTCCTGCTTCCGGGCGCCCGGCTGGAGGGATTCTTCCGTCAGTTCCAGGACCTCCTGGTAAGCGTACCGGGCCATTTCCAGGTCCTGATAGGTTCGGCTGATCTTCGCCTGGGCCTGCTCCATTCCCAGTTCTTTCAGGATGGCGCAGATATGCGCCGCCAGCTCCAGCCGGTTTTGCTTAGTGAAATCCGGGTGGGGGAGCTCTGCAAACAGCATCACCATTTGCCGCTCATGAAAATTCTTCACGATATAGAGGTCCGATTGCACATACTCCTCAAAAGCCTCCAGGACCGCCGGGTCGGGGATGGGCACGCAGATGACGCAGAAATGCTCCTCCAGCAGGCTGATCCCACAGGCTGCCGCGATTTTATTAAAGTCTTCCCGACGGGAAAAAAGGCCGTAAAAGAGCATCTGGGTAATCTGCTGCTTTAAAATTTCCAGATATTCCCTGGACCGGACCCGGCTGTCGGCGGTCTCCTGCAGATTGCTCCGGATCAGGGAACGCAGATTGGTATACTCGTCCCTTCGCCGGTTTCCGGCGGCTTCATCGCCTTTCGCCACGGTTTCCAGTTGGCCGATCCGCTTGAGCCGGTCCTTGCTCTGCCAGAGGGAGAGCAGCATGGACAGCAATAACCCCAAGGCGATGATCACCAGATTCCAGACCTGATTGTTCCGGACATCCGCCAGAAATATCTGCCGCGGATACTGAAAATCCACCTGGATGCCGCTTAAAGAAGCGGTCCCGCTTAACGAAACCTGCTCCCGAGTACCGGCGGATTCCCGGTACTGCTCCCCGGATATCCGCTGGTACCTTCCGCCTTCCCACTGAAAACACGCCTCGGAACCGCCGGAGGTCAGCCGGAGGAGAACATTCTCCGTATCCGAAAAGCGGGGGAACATCTCCGTCAGCTTGTCATAGGAAATGCAGAAGTTGATGGAGGTTTCCGTCTGGACCCTTTGGAAAAAGATGGGATAGTGGAGCAAAAAGCATCCGCCGGTCCCTTGCCCGCTTAAAAACACAGAGGAATACCGTCCCGATTCGATGGCGGCCAGCCCCACTTCTGTACTGGGGGCGTCGCAGCCCAAAAATTGCGCAAAATAGGTGTCCGCGTGAGTGTAGCCGTTTGGGGAATAAATTTCCCCCGTGCGATAGTATAAAAAGAAATCCGTGATGGTGCTGTCCAGGGTCCCCGCATCCCGCATAATGGAAATGCCTGTCTGGGCGTTTCCATAGCTGCTCAGCATGTTCTTGGCGGACAGCGGCGTTTTGTTGGCAATGAGGGTCCCCCGGTCAAAATAGGAGCTGTACAGGCCGTCCATTTTTTCGGCCACCGCCTCCAATTGGGCGTTGACGGCGGCCCGTTCTTTTTCCGCCAAAGCCTGCAAGGTGAGTTGGGACACCAAAAGGCTCAGCAGAAACACCGGAAGAAGGATCATCACATAGGAAAGCGTAAACTTGGCGATGGACTTTGATTGGCTGGACATAGCGGTCTTCATCCTTTCCTACCGATCCTCCGGCTATTGACGGGGCGCAACCGCAGAGGGACGATACCCGCCCATCTGCGGTTGCGGCAGTAAAACTCAGTGGTACATCCGGGAATAGGCCGCCTGGGCGTATGAAAGAACATCCTGAAGCCCCATCTGGTCCATGGTAGCCAGGAACTCATCCCAACCGGCGTCTATATCGGTCACGCCTGTGACAAAGTTAGACCGTGCCGTGGAAATATAGGTGGAGATATCGGACTGCCGCGTGCTCATGGCTTCCATCTCCTCCTTGGTCTGCACCAGAAGCGGGAAGACTTCCTGGGACTTCACCCGGTTGAGGGCCTTCTGCACCTTGGCGTTGGTGACGTAGTTGCCGTCTGTTCCGTTGTTGATGATGTCCTCCAACTGGCTGTCCGACGCGCCGGAAATGAACTGCTTGGTGAAGTTCAGCTGGTAGTCGGCAAAGGCATTGGCGATCTGCACGGTGTAGGAAAACGCCGAGGCGTCGGTGACGCTTTCGTCGTAAAAGCCCTTGGAGGAAGGAATCTGGTTGCCGTACCCGTCGTCCACGTACTGGAAGGTCTTGCCCTCCTCGCCGAACTTGAAGAAAATCGCGCCTTCCTGGGTGTACTGGTAGTCCAGCAGCCGGCAAATAGCTTCGGCGTACTTCGTGTTGGCATTGATCAGCGTGTGGGCTCCGGAGGTCACGGTGGTATACAGCGGGAAGATGATCTCATCAGTGTACTGGGAAGTGGTCCCGGCGAAGAAGTCCCAGTCCTTCAGTTCTTCTGTGTCCGTGCTTTTCAGAGGAGTGCTCAGAGTATCGCTCCAGTGGGAGAACAGGCCCACCTTGTCCGACGCCAGCTTCTGGTTATACTCCTCATCGGTCTGGATAAAGCAGGTGTTGTCCAGGAGCTGTTCCTCATACAGCTTGTGCAGGAACTTCAGATAATCCTTGTAGGCGTCGGTGGTCTCCGCCAGATACACGTTGCCGTCCTGGTCCGCTTGCAGGAGATAATCCGTGGCGCTGCTGTAAATTCCAAAGGCGGCCCGCAGCACCCACAGCATCCGCTGTCCGCAGTTGGTGTTGTAGGAGAGGGGAATCTCGTCGTTGGGGTCGCCGTTGCCGTTGGCGTCCTGCTCCTTAAAGGCTTTCAGCACGTCGTAGAGTTCCTCCACCGTCGTCGGCATTTCCTTCCCCACGTTTTTCAGCCACCGGGTGTTGATCCAGGTCTGGTCGTTGGCGCAGGCCAGGTCCGTGTCTTTAAACTTGGTCAGGCCGTAGATAGCCCCGTCCTCTGCGGTTTCATACTCGGCTACCAGGGGCTTTTCCTCCAGCATCTTGGTGAAGTTGGGCATCAGGTCCGCGTATTGCAGGATGTCCGCGAAATACCCCTGGCTCCCCCAGATGTTGGCGTCCGACCGGCTGATACTGGCAGAGACCAGGAGGTCCGGCAAAGTGTTGCTGGCCAGCATCAGGGTCAGCTGGGACCTCCATGCGTCGCCCATGTAGTCCGTACATTCCATCTTGATGCCCATTTTCTCCTCAATGGCCTTGACGACGTACTTTTCCTGCCAGTTTCCGGCTACCTGGGTGCTGTGCATCCCGGCCACCGTAATGGTGATGGGCTCGTTACAGATCGGGAAGCCGGTCTTGTTGTAGTACAGCGCTTCCTCCGCTCCGGAGGATACCGCCGAAGAAGGGGCGCTTTCCGAAGAAGCAGGAGAGGACGAAACTGGGGCCGTCCCGGTACAAGCCGTGGCAGAAAGGGCTGTCAGCGCTGCCAGTACCAGACCCAACGATTTTTTGAGCTTTGTGTTTTTCATGGGTTCTTGCCTCCAAAATATATTTTTCGCCGCAGAATTTCGGTGTCAGAGCCTTACCGGTCAGGCCCCCGCCGTTTTGCGCCTGCTCCTATTCCCATTATAGCAAATCGAACATTCGGCGCAAAGCCGTCTTTCCAAATTTCCCCGGCAAAATGACGAGAGAACTTACCCCTTGACCGCTCCAATCATAACGCCTTTTGCAAAAAACTTTTGCAGGAAGGGGTAGAGGATCAACATCGGCAGCGTTGACACCACGATAACGCCGTACTTGACTAGGTTGGCGGTTTCCGCCTCCTGCAGCATGGCGGCCATCTCCTCTGCCGACAGCGTACCGGACTCCATGGCCGCGCTTGCGAAGGTGCTGAGGGAGAGAATCTCCCGCAAAAATACCTGCAAGGGGTACAGGGCGCGGTCCTTGATGTAGATCATCGCGCCGAAGTAGCTGTTCCAGTGACCGACGCCGTAGTACAGCGCCATGACCACGACAATGGGCGCCGACAACGGTAAAACGACTTTGGTAAAGAGCTTAAAGTCGCTGCACCCATCCAAAAAAGCGGCCTCATGCAG
>OIXH01004676.1_pt1 | contig 10939 bp, 13 predicted proteins | sample 1587741 | NCBI WGS metagenome assembly OIXH01 (sample SAMEA3888916, study PRJEB22519) | human gut metagenome | biome: human gut; feature: human-associated habitat; material: faeces | place: Denmark | collected 2011 | reverse complement strand
GCTCGGCCTGCGGCGATTCTGGCTATGAATACGCTGACCACACCGACGCGAACGGTGACGGCAAGTGCGACGATTGCGGCGCGACCGTCTCGTTGACCGTTACATGGGATGCCGGCAGCAACGGCGGCACGATTGACGGTAAGGCAGCGTATAGCAAAACTGTCCAGCCGAACAGTAAGCCGACGATCCCTGTATCGCTCCCGGTCAAAAAGGGGCACAGCTTCAAGGGCTGGTACACGGCCAAAACAGGCGGTAAGCTCTACAACACTGTCACTTCGATCACGGCCAGCACAACGTTTTACGCGCAATTCACTGCAAACGCCTACACCGTAACATGGAACCTCGGCACTGGTCAGAGCGAAACGACGCAGCAGACCTACGGTGAAAAGCTGGTGCTGCCGACTGAACCGACGCGCAAAAATGCAGATTTTTTGGGATGGTTTACCGAAGCGAACGGCGGTACGCAGGTAACGGGAAATGACATTTTCATGGAAACCGCAGATAAAACGTATTACGCCCACTGGGAGATCACCGAAGTCTTCTCGGTCACGGTTCCCGTCGTCCTTCCTTTAACGGTCGATGAAAACGGCGAGGTTCACACCGGCGCAGCTGAGATTATCAACGGTTCTACCGGTGAAGTCATCGTGTCCTCCGTCAGCATTTCAACTAAGAACGGCTGGAAGCTCGTTCCATTTGACACCGATATGGCGCATGTCAAGGTTGATGCAAAACAGCTTGGTTTCAAGATCAACGATTCTGTGACGGCGAAAACCGGCGATACAGAAACACTCGTTTTGCGCGGACCGTGGGATATTGCAGAGAACGGCAGGCTGCCCATCAGCTATGATGCCGTTGTCAGCGCCGTATCCAAAGCAGTCACTGAGCAGGAAGTTCTCTCCATTGTCTTTGTTCTGGAATGGGGCGGTGAATGATCAAAAAACCTGAGAACGGGTTTCCGTTCTCAGGTTTATGCTTCTATTCTGCTGTGCGCAGCCTGCCAGGATAGGGCTTGCTCCAATTCATAGGCGATCTGTTCTTCCTCGGTTGCTTTGCGCACCGTCATACACCCGCATTCCGGGCACTGCTGCGGCATGAAGCGGTCAAAGCCCCAAAAGGTTTGCTCACAGGTATTACATGCGTAGAGCATGGCGTTCACTCCTTTATATTTTTAGTTTATCGCTCAAATGTGAACATTTCAACGCCGGGGGCTGCTCAGTCTTCGGTACATCCATTTTTGGAGGAATCAATGAAAAAGCTATATCGTTTTTATACACTCTGCCTGCTGCTTTTGCTGTGCGTCAGCCTGTTTTGTGTGCAGGCGTTTGCCGTCGAGGATATGTGGACGGCGGCAAACCGCATCATCGTGGACGTTTACAGCAAAATTGCAGGCATCAGCACGGTGCTGGCCGGTCTGATGTCCGCCGTCGCGGTCGTCGGCGCGAAGCTCTCCAATAATCAGCACAAGGTCGATCAGGCGTGGGACTGGCTGCGCCGCATCTGGATCGCGTGGGCGGTCATCAACGGCATCGGCGCGTTTATCGCCTATGTTGCACCGCTGTTTCAGGGTCTTGCAACGATCCAAGGCTAAACAGAATCATCCGGTGGAAAAGGAGGTGCGGGCCGCTTGCTGGAACTGCTCTTTCAGGGCTTTATCGAATGGATCTATGGCCTGATCCTGGAATGCTGGGAGTATTTCGCGTCCGTGCTGTTTGACCTCATGAGTCTGGATTTCGCGTATCTGCGGGAGCACATTCCCATCATCGACACCATCCGGCAGATCATGCTTGGCGTCGGCTGGGCGCTGCTCATCGGAAACCTTGTCTTTCAGGCCACACGCGGCATGGCGGCGGGACTTGGCTTTGATGCCGAAGACCCGAAACTGCTGTTCACACGGACGTTTGCCTTTTCGTTTCTGCTGGTGGCAAGCCCGCAGATTTGTGAATTGGGGCTGAACATGACCTCAACTGTCATCGAGCTTCTGCAAATGCCGGACGCCGTGGATATTACATTTGCGGATGAAGCCTCCTTCGGCGGTCTGACCGGTTCTTGGCTGCTTGTCGTGATTTGCGGCATCATCGTTATGTTCCAGACGTTCAAGCTCATTATGGAAATGGCAGAGCGGTATTTTATCCTCGCCGTGCTGACGATCACCTCGCCGCTGGCCTTTGGCATGGGCGGCAGCCGGAACACGTCAGACATTTTTACCGGCTGGTGCCGGATGTTCGGCTCGATGTGTCTGCTGATGGCGACGAACGTGATGTTCGTCAAGATGCTTTTATCTGTGCTGTCGTACTATCCGAGCGGCCTTGACGTGCTGCCATGGGTGGTGCTGGTCGTTACCATCGTCAAGGTAGCAAAAAAAGCGGACAGCATCCTTGCGCGGATCGGCCTGAATCCTGCCATGACAGGTGATCCGCTTGGCCGCGGCTTCCCCGGCGCAATGACAATGATGGTCGTGCGCTCTCTGGTATCCAATGCAGCGCATACCATCGGCAGGAACAGCGGTCAGCAGCGCAGCGGCAGCGGAAATCCGAAGCCGAATGCACCGACCGGCCCGCGCACTAGCGGCGGCAATATGTCCAATGTCAATGCCCCCTCGTATGCGAACGGTTATCATCATAGCGCGTCTACGCAGCAAAGCAGTGCGAATCTTGCATCGACGCAGGATTCTGTTTCCACGCAGACTTCTGCGGCACAGACGGATACTGTACAGACTGCCGCAGAAAAGATGGCGGGTGCATTCCCTCAAGCTGCACCTGCTGGCACCGGCAAGCAGCCGAACTCCACGCGGAAAACAGCCGTGCCGCCCGGCACCAGACGTGCACCGGGCCATGTGGCAGCGCCGAAGAACCATGCAGCGCCCACGGCAGCCAAAACCTCGTCCGGTGCGCCGTATCATCCCGCAGGAACTTCGCAGCCCGTCATGGGCGGCGCGGTCACGCAGAATACGCAGCAGGAACAGGCCGTACATTCCCAGTCGGAATCCCATCCGCGCAGCAGCGCAACGGTGCAGAATCGCGGCGGGACTGTTTTGCCCGGTGCGGCAGGAAAAGCGGCAGCTCCGAATCCGCCGCGCAGCACCAATCCGCCGACCGGTCCCGCAGGAAAATCGTATCACAGCAGCAATGCACAGGGGCAGACGATTCAGACCGAATCCGCGCAGCAACGCAGCACTTATGTGCAGCCGCTTGATACACAACGCGGAGCGCCCGGAATGGCAGCTGCTCCAAATGCAATGCCGAACAATTCTGTTTTGCCGTCTGCCACACCGCGCAGCCCGGCACAGCCTGTCGGCAGCGCAGGAAAAGGTCAGATGCAGTCTGCGCATACAGAAACGACGCAGCAGCGCAGTACCTTTGTGCAAGCTCCGACAGCAGAACATCCGTCTGCTCCGGTTTCTCCGCGGTTCGGCATGGCAGGAAATCCGTCTGTGCCGCACAGCAGCACACCGCCAATTCCCGCACAAAACGGTGTGGCAGGAAAACAGCCAGATTTTCATTCCGCACCCGCCCGCGATACCGCAGGAACTGGTACGCGGCCGCATCAACCGGGCAGCCCGCAGAATACGCCAGCGCCCGGTACGGCAGGAACGCAGCGCACGTCCATCGGCGGACGCTATACCCATCCCGTGCAGCAGACGACGCGCGTTTCTGCGAATGGGAATACCCAGATCACGCAGCAGAATCATGTTTCAGCCCAGCAGTCCGGTGGCACGGTGCAGCCGTCCAGCGGAGTCCGTATGGATGGCCGCTCCACAAATCGGGAGCATCCCGCACCCACAACGCCGGTATCTCCGGCAGCGCCGTCTTCCAACCGCGAAACTGGTACGCCTCCGCGCTCGACCGCGCGGTCTGATGCGGCACGTCCGGCAGGACAGCACGCTTCGCAGCGCCCAATTCCCGCACAAAGCGGCAGCGCAGAAAAGCCGATACCGCAGACTGGCACACAAGCTTCTCCTGTTTCCGCCGCTTCTTCCGAACGGCAGAGCAGGAAACCGGCGACCCCGTCTGCTATGGGCAGCATGACTGCGTCGGCTCCGGTATCGCAGGAATCGCGCGGGCCGCAAAGAAGCCCTGCAGCAGAATCCTCTGCCAAGCGTCCGGTACCGCAGGAACGCAAGGCCGGTACACAACCGGAGCCGCAGAAGAAGGAGCAGACGCTCTACCATCGCCCCGGTACCGCAGGAATCGCGCCCACGGCAGTTGGGATCAACACGGAAGCAGCATCGTCGGCGCAGAAGCCCGCTGCGGAAAAGGCGGCAAAGAAACCGTTCGTTCCGCTGACCGGCAGAACGCCGGAATCTATTCCGTCGCATCTCGATCTGCATGAAGCCTCACAGAAGACAACGAAGCGCCCGCAGGAGAACAACCAGGAGGTGACGTCGGATGAATGACCGGAACCGCCGCTCCGCTGCGGAGGTCATGGCGAATGCGGCGCGCGTGGTCAAGGCAGCTGTCAACATCGTGCGGGCGGCAATCGCAGGAGGGCTTCACGGCGCGGCTGCTGCCGCTGCGAAGGAGCTCTTGCCGACGATCATCAAGCTTGCCGTCGGCGTTCTCATTGCCATCATCGTGATCCCAATGTTCGTGATCTCCGCTATGCCAAATATGTTTTTCGGCTACGAAACGTCCGAAAAGGACCCGCAGATCACCATGCGGGAGCAGGCGCTTTCCATCGGCGGCGCGTATCTGTCTTTGGAAGATTTCGAGAAAACGCAGCAGGACGCCATCATCACCGGCGAGGCAGCCGCGTATGAGAATCAGGGCGTCACCATCGATGAGATCCGGGTGTCCAGCAAGTTCGATGAAGAAGATCTCTGCTGGTACATCGCTATCAACTCCGTCGCGCACAAACAGGACTTATCTGAAATGAAGCCGGAGGAAGTTCAGTCACTCCTGATCTCCAATCTCAGACACACGACGCGGCTGGAATCCTCCGGCGACCAGACTGTCCTCCGTATTATCTTCCAGCCGCTCGATAAAGACAAGCTCATGGATGATCTGGAGTTTGACGAGGACGCCAAAACGTGGGCAGGCGCACTGTTTGAGACGATCTATGAGAGCGACGCGCTGGGTAAATACAAAGACAAATTTGAAGCATACAAGCCAAATTACGCGGGCGATACCAGCTATACCGGTCCGGCGGAATCCGCCCCTGGCGGCAGTGGTGGCGGAGGCGGCGCGGAGAGCGGCGGCAGCGCCGACAATACCATCGACATCTCCGGCTTTACAAATCCGCGCACAAAAAACAACCATGATCTCGCCGCCTATGCGATACAGGCGTGGGAGCATGGCTGGGGCTATGTGTGGGGCACGTTCGGCAGCGTCCTGACGGAATCCATGCTCCAATACAAGCTGGAGCAGTACCCGGACATCGGCGCGTCGGAGGCGTTTATCCGCGAGCACTGGCTCGGCAGGCGTACAACAGACTGCGTGGGCCTTCTCAAAGGCTACGGCTGGCTGAACCCCGATACGCTGACCATTGATTACAACACCAACGGGATGCCGGACTATACCGCAGATCAGATGTATGCTTCTGCCAAGGAAAACGGCACGGAGTACGGCGGCATGGACACGATGCCCGATATCGTTGGACTTGGTCTTTGGAAGCAGGGACACTGGGGCGTCTATGTCGGGAACGGCTATGCCATTGAGGCGATGGGAACCCAGTACGGCGTGGTGCGCACAAAGGTCGAAGGCCGCGGCTGGCAGGGCTGGTGCAAGATCCCATACATACAATATGACGACTAAAGGAGGGCCTATGAAGGTCAGAAAATTCCGCATTCTCCGCCTGCGGCACCATGTCAGCATGGTGGAGCTTGGCCGGGCCTGCGGCGTATCCGCGCAGCGGATCAGCGAGCTGGAACTGAGCGAAAACAAACCGTCGGCGGAGACTGTACAGAAAATTCAAAGCGGCTTTGAAGCAATCATCGCCCAGCGCGGAGAAAAACTTGATACGCTGCATCAAGAATATATTGCTTGCAAAAACAGTCTGATGGAGCGCGTGGGAGAATACGAATATGAGCTATGAAACCTATCATATCCCCGTAAATTTTACGGACGCGGGCAAGCTGTTCGGCGTGTTTGAGATCCGCAATGCGGTCGAAACCGTGCTGCTGTGCATTCCTATCCTCTTTCTCTGTCTGGCGCTGCTGCCGCTGACGCTTATGCCGAAGATCATCGTCACGATGACGATCCTCGTTCCCGTGGGCGGTTTTGCGCTCATTGGCATCGGCGGCGACAGTCTCACCAGATGGCTCAAGGCGTGGATAAACTGGCGCAAGCACCGGCGCATGATCTTTTACCGCGGGGAGGTGCGTCTATGAGCATGAAGGACGCCATTTTCGGCACGGCCGCGCCGACCAGTCACGGCAGCGCGACCTATCGTGACAGCATCCAGGCATGGCTGCCGGTAAAGAATATCATTGGCGGCGTGGTCATCACGAAGGACAACCGGTTCATCAAAATTCTTGAGGTGCTGCCCGTCAACTTCTATCTGAAATCCCCGTCCGATCAGCAGAATATCATTACATCCTACGCCGCGTATCTGAAGATTGCGCCGGATAGCATGAGCTGCGAGGTGCGCACACTCCCGCCGGACACAAGTGAATACGTCGAGCAGATGCGGCAGTTCCAGAAAACCGAGGAAAGCGAAAACTGCCGCGCGGAGATCGAGGACAATATTGAGAAGATCGGTCTCGGCATTGCCAGCGAGTCCATCCGGCATAGGTTCTTCCTCGTGTTTCAGTACGAAGCCAAAATGCGCGCCAAACGCAACACCGTCAAAGGCATCATCCAGCGCCTGAACGAAGAAGCAGACACGGCGCGGCGTTATCTGGATATCTGTGAGCTGGAGGTCTTAGAGCCGCGCTACACGGATGATTTCGTGCTGAAGCTCCTGTACGAGCTCATCAACAAAGGCACCAGCCTGCGCATCAAGCTGCCGGAGGGCGTGTTTGATATGACAACGGAGGTACATGGGGTGTATGGAGAATAAACGAGGAACGGATGAATCCGTTCCTCAAAAACTGCTATTGTTGGATATCTGCGTTGAACTAACGCGTGATCTATACTTTAGCCCAACCATGCTGTCGTAATTGCCCTAGCATATATTGTGATTGTTATTTGCTTTATAGCCTATGCATTCTTTTTTAACAAATACTATCAGTTGTTGTCTGCAGTCATTTCATCCAAATACAAGCCAAAGATATAATTTGGCGACTGGCCATAAAGTCCAGTTTCGTCATCGGCAAAGGACGCGCCGGTTGCGGAGGAATAAAAGGCCCTCAAGGCTTCATCTTCGCTCAGATGATCGTGCGCCATGATTTTCCGGATAATCTCCGGCAAAATGGTTGCGCGTGTTGTGCTGTGATTCATGGATTCACACTCCCGCAGATATAGCTGTTCTGAAAATGAAGCGTGCGCAGAGCCGCTTCCGTGCAAAACGCGATTTGATTGTTGATCTGCTCAAACCACAGCCGCTCGATGGCGTCTTCTTTACGCATGATCCCCTGCATAACGTAGGATACCGTTTCACCCACATTGTCGTTTGCAATTTTGCCCTCGACAATGTCATAGCCGTGAGAATAATCTGTTCGACTGCGGCAGGTCACGACCAAATCCAACCATTCCATGCTCGCACCGTCAAGCTGCAAAAACCGAAGCTGCTTTGCAGCATCCTCGTCCCATTCGTAGACGCTGACAATAGCCTGAACCTTCGTTTTTGTACGGCGGCTCTCGATCATGGCGCGGCGTCTGGCCCAGCGTTCGGCCTGTGCCTGAATATCCGTGGTATAGAATGCAAAACCAAAGTCACGACCGATTTCGGATTTGAGAATGTGCGGCTGTGAAACCTCCATCGTACTTCCGTGATACAAAATCATGCCGCGCCCTCCAGATATCGGTCGAAGAACTGCATCAGGTATTCCATGCTCATGCCGTGCAAATCTTCATAATCTTCGTCGAGCAGGTTCAGAAGTCCGGTTCGCTCAAACAGCGCATAGACCTCATTGCTGGGCCGCCCGATGTGCGCGGCATAGTATTCAATGCAAAACGCTTTGAAGGATAATGTACTCATACAGACGCCCCCTTTCTGATTCTATTATATCCAAAACCCAAATAATTTCAAGGAGTGTGATCCACTTGAAAAAGAACCGCAAGAACAAACCCGCCCCGCCACCCGGCTTGCCGCCGGAGCAGGAGCAGATTATCGAGAAGCAGCCAAAGAAGCAGCCGTTTCTCAAGCGTCTGCTGTTCGGCGAGGAAACGCCGGATCTGAGCGAACTGGAGGCAGGCTCTACAACAATTCTGGACATTCTCTCGCCCACGAGCGTGGACACCAAAAGCCGGGACTACATTGTAGTGGACGGCATTTTTCATGCCTATCTTTACATCACGGGCTACGGGTATTCCACGACCGTCGGCGCAAGCTGGCTGGCTCCGCTGGTCGAGGCCGGCGAGGGCGTCAGCATTTCGTTCCACTTTGACAAGCAATCCAAGGAGAAGATTCTGGCGAAGATCTCCCAGCAGACTATGATGAACCGCAGCCGGATGCGCGACGTTGCCGACACCCGGCAGGACTTTGAGGAGCTGGACAGCGCCATCGCCTCTGGAATGTACCTCAAGGACGTGATGAACCGGCAGGGCGAGGATTTTTACTATATGCACACGCTCATTGAGGTCACGGCCGGTGATCCGGAGACGCTGGAGCATCGCGTTACGGCGGTAGAAAAGCTGTGTGTCTCTGTGGACATGATCGCCCGCCGCTGCGAGTACAAGCAGGAGCAGGCATTTTTGTCCATGCTGCCAATTCTCTACCTCGACCCGGACATTGAACGCAAATCGCGCCGCAATGCGCTTACCAGTGGCGTAGCGGCGGCGTTCCCGTTTGCGTCCTATGAGCTGTCTGACCGGAACGGCATCTTCCTTGGTCTCAATATGTACAACCGTTCGCCGGTCTTTCTCAATCCCTATGACGACTATAAATATACGAACGGCAACATCTGGATCGGCGGCTCGTCCGGTGCAGGCAAGACGTTCACGCTCCAATGTGTCGGCGGGCGTTTACGTCAGCAGGGCAAGCGCGTTATTTACATCATCCCGAAAAAAGGACACGAATTTCGCCCGCGGTGTGAGCAGCTCGGCGGACTGTATCTGAGAATGTCCCCATCCTCGCCGGACTGCCCGAATATCATGGCCATTCGCAGAAAATCGCTCGACACCTACGCGGGTCTCAAAGGGCTTGCCTCCCGTGACGATTCCGTGCTGGCAGATAAGATCTCACGTCTCATCATCTGGTACAGCCTGCAAAAGCGCGACCTCAGCGATGAGGATCGGAACTATCTGGACACATCGCTGGTCGAGTGTTACCGGCGCTATGGCATCACGTTTGACAATGCTTCCGTTCTGAACGAGGACGGGAGTTTTCGCAGAATGCCCATTCTGGCGGACTGGTACGACGTGCTGCAGGAAAGCGCGGATACGCGGCATCTGGCTGTCGTGCTGGCGCGCTATGTGACCGGCTCGGCCTCCGCGATGGGCAGCCGGAATGAAATCGACCTTGATAACAAATACATCGTCATTGACACATCCGGTATGCCCGATGATCTGCTTTTGCCCGGTATCTTCTGGGCGACGGACATTGCAAATGACCTCATCTCCGGTGCCGGTGGGCAGCTCTCGGCGCTCATCTCAGACGAGCTATGGTCGCTGGTCGGCGCGAACTCCAACCCACTGGCGGCAGGCTACATTCAGGAAATGGTCAAGACCATCCGCGGCCTCGGCGGTATCGCGATCACATCCACACAGGGTATGCAGGACCTGTTCTCGCTGGATAACGGTAAATACGGCAAAGGGATTCTGGATTCCAGCCGCATCAAGATCGTCATGCAGATGGAAGAGCAGGAAGCGCGGCTGATTCAAAACGTCTTGAATTTATCCGAGGAAGAAGTCCGTCAGATCACCAGATTTCGCCGCGGCGAGGGGCTTCTGTGCATCGGCTATAACCATGTGCCGATTGCGTTCTACGCGACGCAGAAAGAATACGACGCCATTACAACATCCCCAACAGATTTGCTGAACAGGAGCATAAAAAATGAAACCGTTTGACCAAAGGGCCAGACGGTTTCACGTTATTATAGCAAAAGAGAGGCTGCTGTTTTTTTGTTTTCCTGAGCATGTGGGCTGGGCTACGCTGAAAATGCAGGACGGATACTTTGCTTGATTCCCGTCGCAGTTTCCCGCTGTTTCGCCCACGTCACCCGTGTTACTTCTTCGACAAAAGCCTTTTCCTTGGCAGAAGCCGAATAGTATCGGATGCCAAACTGCTGGCAAACGTCAAAAAGCAAGTCCGTGTACGCAATATCTTCCTGCGTAGGCATTGAAAAGTAACCGCCTGCCTGCGACGCCAATTCGTCGATTGTATATTGTGCGTTATTCTTTTTATCCATCTTCCTGTTCCTCCTCTACTAAGTACTTTGAGAACAGCAACCAAGCATCCTCGTCTGCAAGCATAAACCGTTTCGGTCCTCCGCTCGCTGCGCTTGGGATACGCTTAGCACCGAAATCTTCCGCGTAATGCTTGGCTAACTCATCCGTTTTCGCGTCAAATACCACATCCCCGCGGCATCCGTTGTCAATAGAGAATTTAATGCCAAATGCAATCAAAGCCGCACCTATCCCGCAATACTTTCGTTCCGCTTTCCTGGTAAGAACGGGGTTGCTTGCTGGTGCGCTCTCTGCGTAAAGAATGTAAACGTACGCTTTACGACCGGAGATTTGATATGCCGCCAACGCTACTAATTCTCCATCATCGGTTTTCATCGCATATTTTTCAACAGTTGGGTCTGCCAAAAATGGAGAGTTCCAATTTGTTTGCCATAGCGGATCATTGTGCGTTGCAGAAATATCTGCCGGTAAAGCTGTGTCGATGTGAACTTGAG
>OIXH01004675.1_pt1 | contig 10940 bp, 9 predicted proteins | sample 1587741 | NCBI WGS metagenome assembly OIXH01 (sample SAMEA3888916, study PRJEB22519) | human gut metagenome | biome: human gut; feature: human-associated habitat; material: faeces | place: Denmark | collected 2011 | reverse complement strand
AGGAGCTTATAAACAGCGTGGGGAAAAACGTTAAACTGAAATATCCCAGAAACGGCGATTACCGTTCCGCGTTCGTTATTAAGAATATAGACGACGAGCCGGGCGACGAGGCCTTGGTGTTTTATGAAAGCAAAGACATTCGCTCGGGTGAGAGCGCTTTGCGTATCAAGTTCCTTGACAAATCGAGCGGGAAGTGGGAAACGGTCTATGACCTTGCCTGTCCGGGAAACGAGGTAGACAGCATTGTTTTTGCGGATTTGGGAAGCGATACTCCGAATACCGTTTCGGACAGCGGTGAAACGTCGAATTTAAGCGATCGCGGCGCTTCCGAGATAATACTCAGCTGTACGCTGCTCAATCAGTCAGAGAAAGCGATGCTGGTACTGAAATATAAGGACAGAAGGCCAGTGGAGCTGCTGTCTTCAACGTATTCCTGTATGAGTATCGCCGACCTTAACAAGGACAATCAAAATGAGCTTGTTATCGTGAGCGTCAACAAGGAGATGCAGGCTGCGTCCGCTTCAATGTATACGGACAGCGGTGACGGCTTGGAACTGCTGTCAAATACGCCGCTTTACGGCGGAGCGGCGGATTACATTCGCGTTACCGAGGGCAGGCTTGACGAAAACACTCCGGCGCTGTTTCTCGATTATTCCAAGGGCGGCGGTCAATCGGGCACGGACGTGCTTTACTGCTATGGAAGCCGATTATTCTGCCCGAACAGTATTGGCAATAATCCCGCGGGAGGGCTGATCTCGCGGCAGGTCAACGATTATATGGCTGAGATATATAGCTTTGATATCGATAAGGACGGTTTTGTTGAGATACCTTCCACAACGCCGCTGCCGGGCTATGAAACTCTTACCAAACCAGAGCAGCTTTGCGCTGTGCAGTGGTACACTATTCAAAACGACAATTTTACCTTAAAATCAAACAGTTATTTTTCCGGAAAGTACCGCTTCGCCCTGCTGTTTCCCAACCGTTGGACAGGCGTTGTAACGGCGGTGGCGGATTTTACGAATAACGATATAATCTTTATTTCGTATAATGCTGATGTGGGTCTGAATGTAACCGAAAACAACGAGATAATGCGTATCCATACCGTTGAGAAAAGCAATTCGGAAGCCGTTGAGGCGGCAGCAAATATGAAGAAAATCGGAGAGAGTGAGGAATTGGTGTTCTATTGCACCGTAAACACAAGCGCCGAAACATCAAAGCTTGCGCTGACTGAAAGTGAGCTTAAAGACAGTTTTGTAATATTGTAACAGTAATAAGAGTATGTGAAGAAGGTGGCTTATGAAGCGTATTTTAGTTGTCGAGGACGAAAATTCGATAAGGGATTTTGTGGTAATAAACCTTCGCCGAGCGGGCTATGACGTTACCGATGTGGCGAGCGGCGAGGACGCGGTTGCGGAATACGAAAAGCAGGGCGGCAATTTTGACATTGCGCTTTTGGATATTATGATGCCGGGTATGGACGGATTTTCGCTGTGCCGTTGGATTCGCGAGCAGTCAAGTGAGATCGGGATCATAATGCTTTCTGCAAAATCGCAGGAAATGGACAAGGTAAACTGCCTGATGATCGGGGCTGACGATTATGTCACAAAGCCGTTTTCGCCGTCGGAGTTGGTCGCGCGCGTAGATGCCATTTACCGCCGCGTCAGCTTGAACCGTTCTCAGCGCGAGGAGCCTAAGGCGATAACATCGGGACCGTTTACGCTTGATTACCAAAGCCGTATGCTCTACAACAGGGGAAAGCCGATAGACCTTACGCAGATAGAATACCATATATTGGAATTCTTGATGAAGAACAGAAACTCTCCCGTTGACAGAATGTCGCTGTTAAAGCATATCTGGGGCGACAGCTACGTCGGCGAGGATAAGGTGATAGACGTAAATATCAGACGGCTTCGCATGAAGATAGAAGAAGACCCGTCAGTCCCGAAATACATACAGACTGTTTGGGGCTTCGGTTATAAGTGGAACGGATAAACTATGATCGAACGGCGGAATAACCGCATAAAATAACGTTAATTTTGGTTGGGGATGAAATGGATAACGATTTCAAATCTATGACCTCCCGCCGCGGGCTGGGTCATCGTTCTATATCCGTAAGGTGGATGGTGAACACGCTTTCGGTGGCGGCGGTGCTGCTTGTCGTTGCGAATATATGCATATACTACTTCACAAAGCAGTATTATTACGGCTCGGCGGAGAGCTATGTCGTTTCCGAGGCAAACGCTTCGCAGACTATTTTGGCGCGGCTTTATGAAGACCTTTCGGCGAACTTCTCATCAGAAGTCCGCAATATGGTGGAGGGTTTCAACAAGCAGGATCAGATGGAGCTGATGTCGATAAACAAAAACGGCGAGGTGTCATTGTCATCAAGCGGCTTTTCTCCCGATAAAGAATACTTTATGCCCGATTATGAAAAGGCGCTTCAAAGCGAGGACGGGCTTGGAGTGTATTTCGGGCGCGACGGCGGCGAGAATATACTTGCAGTAACGACTATAATCGCAAAACCGAGCAGCAATTACAACGCACTGCGCTTTGTAGCATCTCTTGAGCTTATCGATGATCAGATAGGCGGAATAATGCTGGTGACCCTTATTGTCAGCGCGTTTATACTGCTTGTTGTCGCTCTTATGGGAGTATACTTCGTAAAGTCGATATGTGTGCCGCTTGGCAGGATAGGAACCACGGCGAAAAAACTTGCCAAAGGTGATTTTTCCGAACGTATTCCCGTTTCCAGCAACGACGAGATAGGGCAGCTTTCCCGCGCGTTTAACGAAATGGCAAACGAGCTTGAAAATTCCGAGCAGATAAAAAACGATTTTATAAGCTCCGTATCGCATGAGCTGAGAACTCCGCTTACCGCGATAAAGGGGTGGAGCGAGACGCTGGAGGGCGGTTACGATCCCGAAACGTTCCGCAAGGGAATGAAGGTCATCACGGGCGAAACGAAGCGTTTGGAGCAAATGGTGGAGGACTTGCTGGACTTTTCGAGAATACAAAGCGGTCATTTCACCTTGCAGCTTACAACGATCGACCTAATCGCCGAGCTTGAGGACGCATTGCTTATATACATAGACAAGGCTAAAAAGGAGAATATCCTGCTGTCTTACAATGAACCCGAGTTTATGTGCGCCGTTGTCGGCGATAAAAACCGTTTAAGACAGGTGTTTATAAACATTATCGATAACTCGCTGAAATACACCGAGCCGGGCGGCTCTATTGAGGTAGTCGCCGAGAAGAACGACAGCGCCGTGATAGTTTCGGTGAGCGATACAGGCGTCGGAATAGCGCCCGAGGATCTTCCCAAGGTCAAGCAGAAGTTCTATAAGGCAAACAAGACCAAGCATGGTTCGGGAATAGGGTTGGCGGTCGCAGACGAGATAATCACAAGGCACGGCGGCACGTTGGATATTGAAAGCGAGCAGGGAAAGGGCACTACCGTAACGATAATGCTGCCGCTGAAAAACAACTGACGGCTGCGGCAAAGTGCACAGTTGATATAAATTTAAGGAGCAAAAATGAGCAAAAATAAACCTCGCGATACGGGTAAAAAGACAACGGTCGGCGGACAGGCGCTTATTGAGGGCGTAATGATGAAGGGTGTTTCCGTCGGTGCAATGGCGGTGCGGAAAAAGGACGGGGATATCCACGTTGAGGAGTGGGAGCTGCCCACAAAAAAGTGGTTCAACAAAGCGCCGTTTATACGCGGGTGCTTTAATTTCGTGCAGACTCTTAAAGAGGGATATTCATGCATGAATAAGTCGATAGACATCAGCGGAATGGCAGAGGACGACGATGACGAACCGATGACAAAATTCGATATGTGGCTTGATAAGCATGTAGGCGAAAAAGGCGTTACGGTGATAGCGGGCGTGATGTCATTCTTGATGGTGGCGGCGCTTGTGGCGGTGTTCTTCTTTTTGCCGAGCTTTCTGTTCTCGCTGCTGGAGGGCGCGGTCGGCGAGGGCATAGCCCCTTGGAAATCCGCGTTTGAGGGAGTATTAAAGCTGCTGCTGTTTGTGGCGTATATGGCGCTTATCGCGCAAATGAAAACGATGAAGCGCGTATACGAGTATCACGGCGCGGAGCATAAGACCATCGCGTGTTATGAGGCGGGCAGGGAGCTGACCGTCGAGAACGTCAAACCCATGTGCCGATTTCACCCGCGCTGCGGCACCAGCTTCATCATTATCACTCTTTTGGTGAGCATATTGGTTTATTCGCTTGTGCCGATAAACCCCGCCGAGTGGTGGAGCATAGAAAACAAGGCGCTTGGAGCGCTGCTGCGGGTGCTGCTTAAACTCCCGCTGCTGCCGTTAGTGGTGGGAATATCCTATGAGCTTATCAAACTGGCGGGAAGATACTCAAATCCCCTAACAAAGTTCTTCAGCGCTCCGGGATTGTGGATGCAGCGCCTTACTACACGCGAACCCGATGCTTCTCAGATAGAGTGCGCGATAGCCGCTGTGAAGCCGTGTTTGCCAAAGGACGGCGAGGACGATAACTGGTGATGTTACACGAGGTTTATGGGTCGGCTAGGCGAACCTTGGAAAGCGCCGGCATCGAGAACGCGGCTTTTGAAGCGGAGCAGCTTCTGCAAAGCGTCGGTATCGGCAAGCTTACGCTTCTTACCGAGCCGCATACGGAGGTCTCCGATGAAATTGCCCGGGAAATAAATTCGATGGCGGAGCGCAGAATACGCGGCGAGCCTTTGCAATATATTCTCGGCGAGTGGGAGTTTTACGGCTTGCCGTTCAAGGTCGGAAAGGGCGTTCTTATCCCGCGTCAAGATACCGAAACGCTTGTTGACGTTGCGGCGAGGTTTCTTGAAAAACGCGGCGAAAACGAGCGGCGGACGCTTGATTTGTGCGCGGGCAGCGGCTGTATCGGCATTTCGCTTGCGAAAACGGCTGGCGCGGACGCTGTTTGCGTGGAGAAATTCGCAGAGGCGTTCGCGTATCTGGAGAAAAATATCACGCTGAACGGTGTTCGCGTTAAAGCGGTTTTGGGTGATGTTTTCGATAAAAAAGCGGTCGAGGGCGAGTTCGATCTGATAGTTTCTAATCCGCCGTATCTTACCGAGGACGATATGCGCGTGTTGCAAAAAGAAGTGCGTTCCGAGCCGCAAACTGCTCTGTTTGGCGGCAAGGACGGACTGGATTATTACAAGAAAATACTCGGTGTTTATCCCCAAAAGCTGAAGCGCAGCGGAATGTTAGCGGTGGAGATCGGGATACATCAAGAGCGTTTCGTGTGTGATATTTTTAGAGAAAACGGGTTAAAACCGCATACCGAAAATGACCTGTGCAGAGTATGCAGAGTGGTTTATGGCATTAAACAATAGAAAGCGTCGCGCGGTAACAGACTGTTCGGGCGGCGAAGTTAAAAGAGTTAATTAAAATTTCGGAGGTAATAAAATGGCAATGTCAAAGAAACAGCAGGATAAAATGCCCGCAAAATCGGCAGACAAGATTGTAGATCCCGCAGAGCGCAAGAAAGCTTTGCAAACTGCTATTGCGCAGATAGAGAAGCAATTTGGCGAGGGCACCATTATGTTTATGGGTGAGAACCGCAGAATGGACGTCGAACACACGTCAACAGGCTCTCTTATGCTGGATCTTGCGCTGGGAATAGGCGGTCTGCCTAAGGGCAGGATCATAGAGGTATACGGCACGGAGAGTTCGGGTAAGACCACGCTTTGTCTGCATGCGGTAGCGGAAGCGCAGAAAGCGGGAGGCACGGCTGCGTTTATCGATGTGGAACACGCGCTTGATCCCGTTTATGCGAGAAAGCTCGGCGTTGACGTGGATAATCTTTTGGTGTCGCAGCCCGATACGGGAGAGCAGGCGCTTGAGATAATCGAAACGCTGGTTCGTTCGGGAGCGATCGATATCGTGGTGTTGGATTCCGTGGCGGCAATGGCAACCAAAGCCGAGATAGACGGCGATATGGGCGACGCGCACGTTGGCGTGCAGGCAAGATTGATGTCACAGGCGATGAGAAAGCTTACCGCTGCGATAAGCAAGACCAACTGTGTTTGCATTTTCATTAACCAAATACGCGAAAAGATCGGAGTTATGTACGGTAATCCCGAGACCACGCCGGGCGGACGCGCACTGAAATTTTACGCGTCGGTGCGTATTGAGGTACGCAAGGGCGAGCCTCTGAAAAATGGCGCCGAGGTGATCGGTAACAGAGTAAAGTGCAAGGTCGTTAAAAACAAGGTAGCGCCGCCGTTCAAGGTCGCGGAATTTGACATGATATTCGGAGAGGGCATCTCGAAAATGGGCGAGATCATCGACTGCGCGGTAGAGTTCGATATTATCAAGAAAAGCGGCTCGTGGTTCAGTTATGACGGTATGAAGATAGGTCAGGGCAAGGATAAGGTAAAAGACTTCCTGCTTGAAAACAAGGAAATATGCGATGAGGTCGAAAAGAAGGTTCGCGATGTATTTGCAAGCAATCAAGATCTGATACCTACGGACGACGGCAGCGACGATGTTTCCGAGGGAGAAGCGGAGGAAAATTCCGAGCCTGCGGAGGTTTCCGAGGAAAAGCCGAAAAAGCGCAGCAAAAAGAAATCAACTGGGGAAACCGAGGATGATTTTTCCGAGTTTTCGACAGAGGACGTGGAGTAACGGAGATCGTTTATGAAGATCACAGAGCTTTGCGAATACAAGGGCGATACATGGCAGATAGAGCTGGACGGCGGGCGAAAATTTTACGTCAACGGTTCGATAGTCGGGGAGTTTGAACTTGAAAAGGGGCAGACTGTCACGAGTGCCGAGCTTGCGGAAATAACCGGCGCCGATACTTTGCGAAAGGCGAAAAAACGCGCTTTGTATCTGTTGGGAGAGCGCTTGATGTGCCGCGGCGAGCTGGTTTCCAAACTCACCAAAACATATAATGAGCAGGTCGCCGAGGAGGCGGCGGAGTATGTGTGCGAATTGGGTTATGTCAACGACGAGGAGTATGCGCCCAAGCTTGCCGAATACCTGACAAAGCGCAAGCGTTGGGGCGTGCGGCGGGCGCGTTATGAAATGTTGCGCCGTGGTCTTGACCGCGAACTTGTGGAGAATACACTCGCCGATATTCCCGAAGAAGAGCTTGACGAGGAACTTATGACGCTTATCGGGAAGAAGTACTCACAAAAGGTTCAAGACTATGACGACCGCCGCCGAACTATTGCGGCGCTTGCTCGGCGCGGGTACGATTTCGGCGCGATAAAACGCTGCATAGACGCGTTTGTTGAAAGCTCCGAGGATAACGGCGAATTTGATGAAGTTTATGATAATGACGAGGAATAATAATGAGTGAACAGAGAAGAGTAAAAGTCGCGGTGGTGTCGCTTGGCTGCGCTAAAAACCAAGTAGACGCCGAACAGATGATGGCGAAGCTTGCCGAGGCGGGCTATGCGTTCGTGGAAGAGCCGGGCGTGTCGGATATCGTGCTGCTGAATACCTGCGGCTTTATCACCGCAGCTAAAGAGGAAGCTATCGAGTGGTTAAATGAGCTGATAACTCTGAAAAATGAGGGCAAAATAAAGTACATAGTTGTTACGGGTTGCCTTTCGGAGCGTTACCGCGAGGAGTTTGAGCGCGAATACCCCGAGGTGGACGCAATCGTAGGCATTGCCGAATACAGCAATATCGCGGATATTTTTGCTGAGATGAGCAAAAAGCAAGCCGATGAACAAATTTGCCGCTACGGAAAGAAAGAAAACCATTCCATGGAGGGCAAGCGGATAATCTCCACGCTGCCGCATTACGCGTATCTGCGTATAGCGGACGGCTGCGACAACTGCTGCACCTATTGCGCTATCCCGATGATACGCGGGCGTTACAGAAGCCGTCCGATAGAAAATATAGTTGATGAGGCGCGCGGACTTGCGGAGGACGGCGTTAAGGAGCTTATCATTATCGCACAGGATACCACTCGTTACGGGCTTGACTTGTATGGAGAGCTTTCCTTGGCAAAATTGCTGAATGAATTGTGCAAGATAGATAAACTAAAGTGGATAAGGATTCTTTACGCGTACCCCGAACGCGTTACCGATGAGCTGATAGACGCAATGGCACGGCAAGATAAGATAGTGAAGTATCTTGATATTCCGCTTCAGCACTGCGATGGCGCTCTTCTCAAAAAAATGAACCGCCCCGGCGATGAGGAAAGCTACCGTGCTCTCGTGGCGAAACTGCGCGAGCGTATTCCGGGGATAACGCTGCGCACAACGTTTATTACTGGCTTTCCGGGCGAGACGGAGGAGCAGTTTAATCGTCTCGGCGAGTTCGCGCAGGATATGCATTTTGAGCGTATGGGCTGCTTTGCCTACTCCGAGGAGGAGGGAACTATGGCGGCGCAAATGCACGATCAAGTGGACGAGGAGGTCCGTGAACACCGCAAGGAGATACTTGAGGAGCAGCAGGACACGCGCGTCGCGGAAATGTATGATGCTATGATAGGCGGCGAAACGGAAGTCGTTGTTGAGGGCTTTGACCGCTACGCGGAGCTGTATTTCGGGCGTTCGGCGATGTTCGCGCCCGAGATAGACGGGATGATATACTTTACCGCGCCGAATGATAAGCGGCTCGTCATAGGTCAATTTGTACATATCCGTTTCAATGACGTGCTTGACAACAATTTGATAGGCGAAGTGATTTGAAAATCGCCAAAATGGGGTGAATTCTGTGAATTTGGCTAATAAGCTTACGATGTTTCGCGTGATAATCGTGCCGTTTTTTGTGTTCTTTATGTGTTTTTCGGCTATGCCTTACCGTTTCCTGATATCTCTTATCCTGTTCGCTTTGGCGAGCATTACGGATATGTTCGACGGCAAGGTCGCGCGCAAATACAATATGGTCACGAATTTCGGCAAGTTTCTTGACCCTTTAGCCGATAAGATACTTGTCGCGGCGGCGCTTATCTGCTTTGTGGAGCTGGGCTGGACGAGCGCTTGGGTAGTGTTTATCGTTATGGCGAGGGAATTTCTCGTTTCGGGGATACGCCTTGTAGCCGCGACATCCGATAAGAAAGCGGTCATTCCCGCTAATATCTGGGGCAAGCTGAAAACGGCGGTAACTATGGTTTCCATTGTTGCGATACTTATTTTCGGCGTGCTTATTGACGATCTCGGCGTTATCGGCGGGGATTTCCCCGTACAGATAATTCGCGATGCGTTGATGTATCTGTCGGCGCTTCTTACCGTCATTTCGGGAGTTGTATATTGCTATGACTGTCGGGAGTTTATAGACCCGGGAAAATAGTTGACTTTTTTGCGGGCTGCCGCGCATAAATTAGCATTATAAAGCGAATTGTTGACACGGTGATGCTACAAAAGCGCATTACGAAGCGCTCTGAACAAGACAGCTCTGTGGCGGCGCAGAAAATTTGAGAAAGCGAGCGACGTTTATACGCTCGCAGTGAGCGAAGAGAGCGGAGAGCGTGCAAATGTCGCTCGGCTAGCGAATTGAGCGAAGCGAAGTGAGCGGTTCTCAAATTTTAAATTTAAATAAGGAGTAAAATTATGAGCAAGCAAGTTTTAGATCAAGACACATCACAGAAAGCCCCCGAACAGGAGCTGCTTATGGCGCAGCTGCTTTTTGACGAGCTGCCAGAAACCGCCTCTCCCGAGGCTCTCAAAGCAGCTTTGGAAGCCAATATAGGCGTGGTCGAGAATATTAGCGACAAGCCCGATATGCCGATGTTCTCTTGTGCGAATTTTGTAGGGGAGTTCAAGGGCGGCGATAAAGTTCCCGTGCTGGCGGATTTCCTTGCGCCGTGCGAGTTCAAGACCGAGATCGACGAGCTGAAGCGCAGTCAGTTCTGGGATGTTCGGGACGGCACGGAGATAATTGATAATGCAAAGTATTGCGTGAACGTTTTCGCGATGCTGGCGGGCGCTTTGCATTATAAACAGCAGGCGGAGCTTCTGCTGGCGCAGGTCGGCGCGGCTTTGAAATGCTATCCGACCTGTAAGGCTATTTACATGGTCGGCAGCGGCAAGCTCACAACTCCCGAACAGTTCCGGGAGTGCAAGCAATACGACCTCTCGGGGCGGTTTATCAGACTTGCGGTGAACGCGCGTTTTTTCACGATAAACGGCACGGACGATATGATCGTTGATACGCTCGGATTTTATGCGTTTGGCGCGGCAGACGTGCAGCTGCATTTCCACGGTATCGACCCGAACCATGCCGTAAATTACGTTTACAACATCGCGAGCTATCAGTTTGAAAACGAGTTTCCGATAAAGAGCGGAGATACCGTTGACAGTATCGGCGCGGACGGCTCTATGCAATGGGAGCCGCAGTGGAAAGCACAGTACGAGGATTCGCTTATACAGCCCGTGCACACGGTTTTGGACGTGAACTGCGGAGAGTACGCGGCGGGAAACCGAAACAGTTGACGGTTGTCCGCAGCGGCGACGTGCCGGAACGAAAAAAGCGAGCGGTTTTTCGTGACCTTTAAATAAGGAGGAATGGCTCTGTGTTTTGGGATCCGATCAGAAAAAGGCTTGAGGAGGAGTTTCTAGCGGAAAAGTTGAGGGGAATAATTCGGTATTATTGCCCCGTTTGCGGCGAGCGTCCCGAGGATATGTCTTTAGTGCGTTTTAACGGACGGGAACTGTTGTTGGGCGAATATTTCCGTTTTGATAGGGTTGCGGTAACGGATTTGTGGCGCGCGATCTCTAAGACGGGCGGCTTAACGCAGCCCGAAGCGTGGGAAAGGGGAATATATGCCTCTTTGGAAAACGGCGTGGTTGATGCACATATGGTGTATTATACCGCGCATAAGGTCATAAACTCTTCGATAGAAAAGAGCCTTTACGGTGAAAATGCACTCGCGCGAATGTACGCGCTGCTCGATAGGCGCACGGGAAAGCGCAGATTGAAGCGATTAGCAGACAAAATTGACGAAGAGCCGGA
>OIXH01004666.1_pt1 | contig 10965 bp, 12 predicted proteins | sample 1587741 | NCBI WGS metagenome assembly OIXH01 (sample SAMEA3888916, study PRJEB22519) | human gut metagenome | biome: human gut; feature: human-associated habitat; material: faeces | place: Denmark | collected 2011 | reverse complement strand
AGGGTTCTGCTGCCTTATGCAAGAAATAAAAAATGGAATTGATAGAACCCACCTATAATCGTTAGGGGAAACCTCAATTATGGTTATCGCATCTAATTCGTTTCTCATTAACTCATATTTTTTTATTTTTATACCATTCAACAAATGACTTTAATCCAATTCTAAGTGATGTTGCTGGCCGAAACCCAAAGTCTTGCTCAAGAGGAGTCGTATCAGCACATGTTACAGGGACATCTCCCGGCTGCATCGGGACGAGCTCTTTATGTGCTTCAAAATCATAATCCGCAGGCAGAACGCCGGCTCGTACTAATTCCTGTTGCAGAATATCGACAAAATCCAACAGATTTTCCGGGTGGCTGTTACCGATATTGTAGACTTTGTAAGGAGGCAACGGCAGTCCGTCTTCTCCTGTCATGCGTTCCGGAGCATGTTGCATAACCCGAACAACACCCTCGACAATATCGTCGATATAGGTGAAATCCCGTTTGCAGTTTCCGTAATTAAAGATGCGGATCTTCTCGCCTTTTACCAGCTTGTCCGTAAATCCGAAATAGGCCATGTCAGGACGACCTGCTGGGCCATAAACCGTAAAGAAGCGTAATCCGGTCGAAGGTATGTTATACAGTTTGGAGTATGCGTGTGCCAGCAATTCATTCGACTTTTTGGTCGCGGCATACAACGATACCGGATTGTCTACTTTATCATCCGTCGAGTAGGGCACCTTTTTATTCGAGCCGTATACGCTGGATGAGGAGGCGTAAACCAGATGTTCAACCCCGGTTTGTCCGTTGTCGTAGCTATGTCGACAGGCCTCCAGAATGTTGTAAAAACCGATGAGGTTACTTTCGACGTAGGCATCAGGATTGGTAATGCTGTATCTGACACCAGCCTGTGCTGCCAGGTTTACAACAATGGAAGGTTTATATTCGTCAAATAAACGGATGATGATCTCCCGATTTGCTATCGAGTCGTGAATGAACACAAATCGATCACCAAACTCTTCCAGACCTTTCAGCCGGTCATATTTGAGGGTAACATCGTAATAGTCGGTGATGCTGTCAATGCCAATGACTCGCAGATCTGCATAGTCTGTCAAAAGCCGTTTGGCAAGATTCGATCCGATAAAACCAGCAACCCCAGTTACCAGGACTGTTTTGCCGTTCAATGTTATATTGTAGGGTAACATATAATAGACTGTTTAATCTCTTCTGAAAATATCACGGGTATAGACCTTTGCCTCGACATCGTCCAGACAGGGATCATAGCGATTGGCTATGATAGCCGCACTCATCTGCTTGAACTTTTCGAGATTGTTGATGACCTCGCTGCCAAAGAATGTCGATCCATCCTCGAGGGTGGGCTCGTAAATGATAACCGTTGCACCCTTGGCCTTGATGCGCTTCATGACACCTTGAATCGAGCTCTGACGGAAATTGTCGCTGTTGGATTTCATGGTCAGACGATATACGCCGACAACCAAAGTTTTTTCTTTCTGGGCATCCCACAGACTGGATGCCGTATAATATCCCGCCTTTTTCAGAACCTGATCCGCGATGAAATCCTTGCGGGTGCGATTCGACTCGACAATGGCCTCTATCAGATTCTCCGGAACATCCGCATAATTAGCCAGCAATTGTTTGGTATCTTTCGGCAGACAATATCCGCCATAACCGAACGACGGATTGTTGTAGTGAGTCCCAATACGGGGATCCAAACCAACTCCGAGAATAATGGCTTGAGCATCCAGGCCCTTTACCTCGGCATAAGTATCCAGTTCATTGAAGTAGCTGACTCGAAGGGCCAAATAGGTATTGGCAAAGAGCTTTACAGCCTCTGCCTCTTTCAGGCCCATAAACAGCGTGTCGATATTTTCTTTGATGGCCCCTTCCTGCAGCAGCGCAGCAAACGTATGGGCAGCCGTTTCAAGCGCCGGAATATCTGCGATGGCTCGAATGGCATCATTCTCCTCCTTGAACCGCTCATCATTGATAATTTTAGGAATACCCACAATAATGCGACTCGGATAGAGGTTGTCATAGAGGGCTTTGCTTTCACGCAGGAATTCGGGAGAGAACAGTAGGTTGAACCGTTTTACTCCCTTCTGCATGTATTTGATATATAAACTCCGACAGTAACCTACAGGGATCGTCGATTTGATAACCATGACAGCTTGAGGATTAACCTCAAGAACCAGATCAATCACCTCTTCGACATGACTTGTATCAAAATAGTTCTTGACGGGGTCGTAGTTTGTCGGAGCGGCAATCACAACAAAATCTGCATTCCGATAGGCTGCAGCGCCATCCAATGTAGCGGTGAGACTCAACGGCTTCTCTGCCAGATATTTTTCAATATATTCGTCTTGAATCGGAGACTGTTTCCGATTCAGCATCTCCACCTTTCCAGGAATAACATCAACCGCGGTTACTTGATGATGCTGAGCCAACAATGTGGCGATAGACAAACCGACATAGCCTGTTCCGGCTACGGCAATTTTATATGTTGTCATAAATGATTGATATTAAGTCTAATATTAAATTCGCACATCTCCTTGTAATATTTCCCGTATTCCCCCGAAGTGATATTATCCATCCAGGCTTGGTTATCCAGATACCACAAAACAGTCTTCTCAATGCCCTCCTCGAACTGCAAAGAGGGTTCCCAACCCAATTCACGTTGCAATTTAGACGAGTCGATTGCATAACGCATGTCATGGCCTGGACGATCCGTTACATAGGTAATCAGATCCATATCCTCTCCCTCTTTACGCCCAAGGAGTCGATCGACCGTTTTAATAACCACCTTGATCAAATCAATGTTCTTCCACTCATTAAACCCGCCAATATTATAGGTATCAGCCACCTTGCCTTGATGGAAAATCAGATCGATTGCTCGGGCGTGGTCCTCAACATACAACCAATCGCGGACATTCTCACCCTTCCCGTAAACAGGCAGCGGTTTTCGATGGCGGATATTGTTAATAAACAGCGGTATCAGTTTCTCCGGGAACTGATAAGGTCCATAATTATTCGAACAGTTGGTCACGATGGTCGGCATTCCATAAGTATCATGATAGGCACGCACGAAATGGTCACTCGAGGCCTTGGATGCCGAATAAGGGCTATGCGGGTTATACTTCGTTGTCTCATAGAAGAACTCCTTACCATAGGCCAGATGGTGCTCCGAAGATGATGCTGTCGTTGTAAAAGGAGGTTTGACTCCCTCGGGATGAGTCAGCTCCAATGCCCCATAAACCTCATCCGTAGAAATATGATAGAAAAGTTTACCTTCATAACGTTCCGGACGCGACTCCCAATAAATCTTGGCAGCCTGCAACATGGAGAGCGTACCCATTACATTAGTACGAGCAAAGGTGAAAGGATCCTTGATCGAACGGTCCACGTGGCTTTCGGCTGCAAGATGGATAATACCGTCTACCTCATACTGCTGCATCAGCGAAAGTATGGTATCGAAATCACAGATATCCGCCTTAACAAAAGTATAATTTGGAGCTTGCTCGATATCCTTCAAATTGGCCAAGTTTCCGGCATAGGTCAATTTGTCGAGATTGATGATATGATAGTCAGGGTATTTCGCGACGAAAAGCCGTACGACATGTGAACCAATAAAACCGGCACCTCCGGTAATGATAATATTGCGCTTGAAATTGTTCATGATTAAATGTTTTTAAGATTGCCCATACAAACCTTCAGCGAATCGACCCAATAGGGAATCCGAAGGCCGAAGGCCTCCTTGATCTTGGTTTTGTCCAGCACGGAGTAGGACGGACGTTTGACCGGACTGGGAAATTCGTCACTATGGCAGGGCTGGATGTCGCACGATGTATTTCCGGCATAGGCGGCAATCATCTTCGTAAAGTCGAACCATGAGCAAACCCCTTCGTTCGAATAGTGATAGACCCCCCCCTTGGCATATCCCTGCGTTGTATCACAGGCCGCATAATCGGCAAGGATCGTCCGGATCGCCTGCGCCAAATCATAGGCATAGGTCGGCGTACCGGCCTGATCGAATACGACCTTCAGTTGTTGTTTGGTCGCTGTCAGGTTGAGCATCGTCTTGACGAAATTCCGCCCGAACTCGGAGTAGAGCCAAGCCGTACGCAAAATAACATACTTGCAACCCGAGGCGATAATTTGCTGTTCCCCTTCGAGTTTGGTCCGTCCGTAGACGCCGGTGGGTGTCCCATGCTGCTCTTCCCGACAGGGCGTATTGTAGGGATCGCCGCCGAAGACATAGTCCGTCGAAATATGAATCAACAAACCATTCACCTCCTTCATGGCTTGAGCCAGATTCCGAGGCGCCTCGGCATTCAGCACCCGGCAGAAAGCCTCGTCGCTCTCCGCCTTGTCGACATTCGTATAGGCTGCACAGTTGACAATACAGTCGATCCGCTCCTCCCGAACGATGCGACGGATCGCCTCCAGATTGGTAATATCAAGTTTGGTCGTCTGAACACCTTCCGCATCAACCACATCCGTAAAGACAAAGTCGTGGTTCGTATCTCGACTGACAATACGCATCTCACGTCCCAACTGACCGTTGGCCCCCGTTACAAGAATCTTCATCGCCTAATAGAGTTTTTCGTTGTAATCAAAAAGCCACTCCGCATCGCGCAGACGGCAGTGATGGCGATCTTTCTCCGAAAGAAGGACCTTGTCGGTCGGAATCCGCCAGTCGATTCCCAGATCGGGATCATCCCAGGCCAATGCACCTTCCGACTGCGGGGCATAGAAGTTGTCACATTTGTATTGGAAAATAACCTCATCGGTCAGTACACTGAATCCATGGGCAAATCCACGGGGAATAAAGAACTGGCGATGATTATCTTCGGTCAATTCCACGGCAACATGCTGCCCGAAGGTCGGCGAGCCCTTGCGGATATCCACTGCGACATCCAGCACGGCACCCTTGATTACCCGGACGAGTTTCGACTGTGCATAAGGCGGTTTCTGAAAGTGCAGTCCGCGAAGCACTCCATAGCTCGATTTGCTTTCGTTATCCTGTACAAAAACCGTTTTGCAGACCTTCTCCTGAAAATCGCGCTGCGAGAACGATTCGAAGAAATAGCCGCGTTCATCCCTGAAGATGCGGGGTTCGATGATCACCACACCTTCGATATTTGTCTTGATTACTTCCATTTCTATAAGTTTGGAATATACTCTTATTGTTAATCCAAATTACTCCTACCGGTTTGGGCAACCTCGTCAATCACCTTCAACAGATACTGTCCATACTGGTTCTTCAGCATCGGCTGAGCCAGTTCACGCATCTTGTCAGCCGTAATCCACCCTTTCCGGAAGGCGATGCCTTCAAGGCAGGCGATTTTCAGGCCCTGTCGCTTTTCGATAACCTCCACGTAGGTCGAGGCCTCGGCCAGCGAATCGTGTGTTCCGGTATCAAGCCAGGCAAAACCTCGTCCGAGGGTCTGAACCTTCAGCTCACCATCATTCAGGAATCGTTGATTGACCGAGGTAATCTCCAGTTCTCCACGAGCCGAAGGTTTGATACTCTTAGCTACTTCCACGACCTTGTTAGGATAGAAGTAAAGCCCTACAACGGCGTAGTTGGATTTGGGTTTAGCTGGTTTTTCTTCAATCGAAAGGCAGTTACCTTCGTTGTCAAACTCCGCTACCCCATAACGTTCGGGATCGCTGACCCAATACCCGAAAACGGTTGCTTTATGGTCCTTTTCTGCGGCACGGACAGCCTCATGCAACATAGCAGAAAATCCGCTCCCATTAAAAATGTTATCGCCAAGAACCAAGCAAGCCGAATCATCTCCAATAAATTTCTCTCCAATCAGAAAAGCTTGGGCCAAACCATCGGGAGAAGGTTGTTCTGCATATTCGAAACGAACGCCAAAATCGGAACCGTCTCCCAGCAACCGTTGAAATCCCGGCAAATCAGCCGGGGTCGAAATAATCAGTATTTCGCGAATTCCAGCCAACATCAACACCGAAATAGGATAATAGATCATCGGCTTGTCGAAAATAGGCAACATCTGTTTGCTGACCCCCTTCGTAATCGGGTAGAGCCGGGTTCCAGACCCACCTGCGAGTACAATACCTTTCATGATTTATAATTTTGAATTGATTTATATTTCAATTAACAACCGATTCGCCCCTGGCCTAATTCTCTCCTCAAGTCAAAAGATTCGATCGAGGTGCATACAACACCAATACGGTGAGATATGGACAAAATACGCTTTGAATGGATCTAATTTTCTATGATATAAGAGTCTATCGCAATCAAAGCGCCAACAACCGATCGATGTTAAACTTTACATCGCACACCCTACCCAGGATCTGATCAAGGCACCACAACCCGTGGAGGACATTCCAAACATACCCTCCGATGAAAATCAGCAGCAAGGCTCCACGGACTCCTTCCGAAAAGCGTGAAATCCGAGCATATCCTTTTGTCCCGACAACATCCCTTTGGGCCACGACACTCGGCAAGCTCCTGTCCTTCAGGTAATAAACGGATTCAAAACAGGGAATAAAACAAAGATGCATGCAGTCAAACATCCGAAGACGGTTTATTCACAAACTCTATTGCCATGTTGGATACCAACATATACCAATAAAGAATGCCTAAATACGATCAACGGCTTTCTGCAGCCAGAAAAAGATACCCGTACGGTTCAGATGCGTGCGGTAGCCGATCTGATGCAGCAGATGCAGAAAACGGGTTTTGCGACGGATCTGCCGCTCCATGAAGTTATAGAGACCGAATGTGATCAGCAGGCCGAGGGCCAGAATAATGTAAAGCTGCGTATCGATCGAACAACCGGCCTTGTAGCTGATCCATCCGCACAGGACCACGAAGGCATTGAGCATCAGGATTGCAAGCGTCGTGGCGGCATGGGAGCATCCCAGGCGGATGAACATGTGGTGCAGGTGCGTCTTGTCTGGATGAAACGGGGACTTGCCCTTCAGGATGCGGGCCGTCATCACACGCAGCGTATCGAAGACCGGAACCGACAGCACCGCCAGCGTAAAGGCCACAAGCCCCAGATTCTCCTGGGCATGCATCATGTATTGAGCGTCGTGCTGCAGCAGCCGCATGACGAATACCGACATGATGATGCCCATCACGAGCGTACCGCCGTCCCCGATGAACATCTTCGATGTCTTGCCGAAGACATTGTGAAAGAAAAACGGAATGAGCGATCCTGCGGATACGGCTGCCAGAATGGCCATGACCGGATCGTCGGCCAGCCAGAACATCACCCCGAACTGGATGCCCGCCATGATGCAGTAACCCGACGAAAGTCCGTCCACGCCGTCGATCAGGTTGATGGCATTGATGATGCCCACGGCGGCAAAGACCGTCAGCGGGATGGCGACTTCACGGGGAATTTGACCGAGTCCCCACAGTCCGTGGAAATCATCCAGTGTGTAGCCACCGACGAAGACCAGCAGCAGGACGGTGCCGATCTCGACCAGAAAGCGCAGGGCCGGGGAGAGGTCGAGGATGTCATCGAGCGTCCCGGTATAGAGCATGATCATCATGGCGACCACCACGATGAACAGATCCGAACAGTCGCAGGCAATACCGGCGCACCCCAGTCCGATCACCGTTCCGAAAAACACGGCGATACCGCCAAGAACGGGGACCGGCTTGCGTTGGAGTTTCCGGGCATCGGGATTATCCACGATGTTTTTGTCGAGGGCAATGGCGACCAATCGCGGATGGATCCAGCAAACGCCCAAAACCGCAATCAGAGAGGTGATGAAATACAACATACTTGGGGATATTTGTTTGATGGGAACAATTGAAAGAAACGATTGCAAGCGGGAAACGGACAACCGGTACGGCAACTGCCGGCTCAACGGCTCGCCGACACGGATTCGCAAAGTTGCGGTTCCGAGGTGGCAGACCGTCCGACATACAGGCCATGTCCCAACCAACAATCATAATCGTCAAGACGCCGGATGAGTTGCAACTTGCACTTTTTCGGATTCCGCTCCTCACGCCACGGATCGACGGCGCCATGCGCATGATCCCGGCAGATGCAACTGTTCGTGCAACCATAGAGCGTAACCAACAACAACGCACGCGACTGTTCGGCGCGGATCAACGGCAGGATGCTGCGGATCGTACCTACCAGACGGTCGAACTCCTCCTTCTCCCCCAGAATCGCATAGGCCGGAAGCAGCATCGAGTAAAGTTTGCAACGCATGACGTCGCTCTCCAACTGCAGACTGCCGTATTGCCGCAGCGTCTCCCGGGCCAACTCCCGATCCGCGTCCGTCACCCCTTCGGGCGAATGGTAACGCTTCAGCGCTTCATGAAGTCCCGCCGGAAGCCGGTCGCCGTTCAGACGCGTGTAGACATGGCGGTTGTCCGAGTTCAACGCAACCACCTCGTACTGGCCGGGCTCCACACTAAGCAGCGGTACATACATGCAGTTCTCCACACAGACCATGATGTCTTTCCGTCCACCTCCGGGCTGGATGATGACGCTTGCCTCCACCCCCTTGAACTGCCCCTCGGTGATGCGCACCCGATCCCCTTTCATCAGCCGGTTCGGTTCGGGTGTATAGACCGGCAGTTCATCGCAATAGGATTCGGCAACCCATTTCAGATTGGCCATCTCCTCGTCCGACAAGTAGGGATAATACCCGCCACGTCCGTCACGAACCCGGGGCAGGAAACTGTATTGGGGAAGGAATCGTTTCAAACGATAGATCTCTGCTTCCGAGGCGTGTACGAAGACGTAATTGTACAGCAACGGATGCTGCGTGCGGACCAGTTCGCCCTTTTTTTCGCAGACGGCGACGTACGACGGAGCAAAATATTCGAACGGCTGCTCACCGACACGGATACGCCGAGCCAGCTCGGTCTGGAGTCCTTTGGCCGGGTTGCCCCTGTAATATCCTTTTGAAGAGACCGGCAGCACCAGCACATACCACCTTACCGCATGGTTGTTTTTTCTCGTGCGGATCTGCTCGGAGACCGAGTCAGACCAAGTCCAGTTAGTGCCCTGCGTATTCATTCCAATATCGTTTATCCAGGAATCCGCATCGCATCCGGGCAATCCGAGGCCTTGTCAGCGCAACATCAGAACACGCTGACATTCAGCAAATTAAGAATTACACATAAGGTATTCGTGAAAATTGCGAATACCTTGCTTCGCTTCGGGCTTGTCTGCAAACCTACAGTTGCGAATGTTTATTATTTCTGTTTAAGAAACCACACTATTTAGTCGCAAAAATAGATAAATTCGTCGAATAAACAAAAAGAGAGGTTTTTTTCTTGCATCAAACCATCGCGCAACGCCTATTTTTCTGACACACAAACAAAAAACAACCGTTTCGAAACCTTATTTTCACGGTTGTTTCACCCCGACACAACAACCGCCGGAGTTTCAAGAAAGGGAAAGGAAAGGCATAAGTAACAATTTGGCAGCATTTATGACCAAAGCGACACGGTCTCCGGCTAAAAATCAAGAAATTCCCGTTTCATGCGGTTTCTTAAACAGAGATCGCACCAGGGAAATGGGATGAATCCCGCTTTGCAAGCCATGCAACGGCAGACAGCGCCCCGTAAATAACACTCCCGGATTCGGACCGGTCCATCAAAAAAAGGCATCGGCAGGCGATTGCCTGCCGATGCCGTCCCTTCCGGGCCGAAAGCGCCTCCCTACCGTCCCGGATGCATCAGTTCGGGAGCCACACGCATGAGCGACATTCCGGGGGCGAAGACCGGCGGAATGTAAGGATCCGTAACCCCAGAGCCATATTCGGCCGCCTTGCCGGGTTCGACGATCCGCAGGTCGATCAGCGGCGGAATGTCCAGGTCATCGGGAATATTGATGATTCCGTCGGCACTGCCGTCCACATTCGGATTCCCGCCCCACGGATTGCGCATGGTGAACAGGGCTGCCTTGTCGGTCGAATGCATCAGCGTGTAGGCATGGCCCGAGACGGTCAGCGTCCCGTCTACCGGAATATCGCCCGGATGGAATCCGCCAACGACGATCTTGCCCTGCTGGAGACTCACCCGCACGGCCCGTGCCAGCTGGTCGTTGTCGAGCACCCCGCGGTCAAAAGCGAAATCACTTCCATTGCCCGACGGTGGGCTCAATATCATGTTTTCGGTAAAAACAAATCCAACAATACCTACAAACGATCAAATAATAGAACATCTATTATAAACATGATTTACCATATTAAACATTTGCTTACAGCACAAATACACGCCCTTCAATCAAACAATTCATTTCTCTACATATCAAATAAATACATCAAACACCAATGTAATTTTACGAGCCAGATACGTAAAAACGGCATATTCGCAATACGAAATGCAACCAATCATTAAACTCTTATAATAAAACATACATTCAAGCACACATATGAAACATGTATTCATTTTAATTATACCTTTATATATAATATACGACAAACACATCATATAACCAGGCCCAAGCACCAACAACGGCCTTCGGTTTCAATTCTTGAGAAGAGAAACTGAAGAAGGGATCGCGCCTTACGGTCAAGAAATTTCAACGGCCAAATTTTACTGAACGACACAACCGGCCCAAACAAGGACAAGACAAAAAAAATCAGAAAGATAACCCGATCAAACAATTGTACCCAGGACAAAAAAAAGGACAAAAAGGCCATTTTCGAAAATACTTAATTAAACTTCAATATTGATTTTCACAAACTTTTTATCGAATTTTACACCCGCAACAGCCCAAAAAAGAGGCCCGCGACTTGCATTTTCCGCAGATGTTTTCTATATTTGTTGGACGACATATTGAACACGGAAGTGTAAGTTTATTCTCACAGTGGAATCTGGAAAATTCAATTGGAGAGAGGATAAGCGGCCAACTTCTTACGTCATACCCGTTTTCCAGGGATAGGCGTGGGCTGTTGCTTATTTTAATAAATCAGTTGATAAATATATCAATCTGACAAACAGACTTTTAAG
>OIXH01004662.1_pt1 | contig 10980 bp, 8 predicted proteins | sample 1587741 | NCBI WGS metagenome assembly OIXH01 (sample SAMEA3888916, study PRJEB22519) | human gut metagenome | biome: human gut; feature: human-associated habitat; material: faeces | place: Denmark | collected 2011 | reverse complement strand
GCGGAGAATTTACCACTTTATCGACAGTCTCACCCCGTCAGCCGCAATGCGGCTGACGGGGTTCACTTTACTTTCAGCAGGGGTTGCTGAACAGCTCCCGGCAGTGCTCCGCCAGCAGCGCCGCCGTCCGTTCAATCCCCAACCGTGCGCTGTTGATGCAGATATCGTAATTCTCCGGCAGGCCCCAGGGGCGGCCGGTGTAATGCGTATAATACTTCTCCCGCTGGGCGTCGGTCTTTTCCACCAGTGCCCGGGCTGCCTTCTCATCCAGATTTTCCAGTTCCATCCTGTGATGGACCCGCCACTCAAAGGGAGCGCAGATAAACAGGCTCAGGCAATCCACATTCTGCCCCGTCAGCACAAGATCCGCGCAGCGGCCCACGATGATGCAGTCCTCCTTCTCCGCCAGTTCCCGGATGATCTCGCTCTGCATCTGAAAGAGCACATCCTCCGCCGACTGCCCCTGCTTGACCTTGGGGCCGCCCTGATAGAATGCCTTGAACAGCCAGGGATTGCCGGCCTTTTCATCCTTATCGGCGAACAGCTCCTCCCCTACCTCGGCCCGCTCCGCCGCCAGCTTCAGCAGTTCCCGGTCATAGTAGGCAAAGCCCAGCGACTCACTGAGCTTCCGTCCGATCTCGCGGCCGCCGCTGCCAAACTGTCGGCCCAATGCGATCACATGCTTTTTCATAGGAACACACCCTCCTCGTTTTCTATGCGTATACAGCGGCAGGAGCCTTCAGCCGAAGGGCCACGCCGCGAATATAGTCCTGAAACATCATATCGATCCGCCGGGTCAGCTCCTCCGGTGTCTGGGTCAACTCTCCCCGGAGCCAGCTCTCCACCGCCCCTGCCATCATAATGGTCACCAGACAGATCACCACTTCCACCTCCGGCGAGTGGGCCGACAGGCCGTTTTCCTCCGCCGCCTGCCGGACGGCCCGGTCCACGATGCTGCTGACATCCGCCTCCAGCAGCCGCTTCAAAGATTCCTTGCCCAGAGAGTCCAGTGCGCAGAGGCAGACCGCCCGATTTTGGTTTATATATTGGAACAGATGCAGAAAGCCGTCCTGCCAGGGGGACACGCCCTGTTGCTGCTGCAATAGCTCCAGCGCTTCCTTTTCAAAGGTCCAGCGCAGCAGATCGTAAATGTCCGTAAAATAATAGTAGAAATGCTGCCGCCGCATCCCACAGGTATCCATGATCTCCGCCACGGTGATCCGTTCCAGCGGCTTTTGGGTCATGAGCTGCTTCAGCGCACCGCTGATGGCCTGGCAAGTGGTCTCGGAGGTTTTATACCTTTTTCCCATCTTACAGCCCCATTCCGTTAAGTTCTGTTAAGAGTATAGCACAGGTGAAGGGGGCTGTCATTGTTCATTTACAGGCGGTTTGCATAGATTTTAAAAGTTTTTTCAGGCTCCGTCCAGTCAAAAACTGGAAAATCGCAGAATTCTGACAAATGACCGAATTTGACTGTTGCAATTCCAAATGTCCGCGGATATGATACAAGTGATTTCATGTGAATGTGCTGTTGAAACGCGCCATAGAAAGGGGACTCCCATGAGCGACCAGCAAAAAAAAAGCAATTTTTTTGAAAAATTAGCCACGTTTATCGTGGATAAACGAAACCTGATCTTTTTTCTGTACGCTATCGCCATCATCGCCAGCCTGATCACCCAGAGCTGGGTAAAGGTCTGCGACGATCTGACCCAATATCTGCCGGAGACCACGGAGACCCGCCGGGGCCTGACGCTGATGGAGGATGAGATGAAGACCTATGGCACCGCCCGGATCATCGTGTCTCATGTGACGTATGAGATCGCACGGGATCTGGCGGATCAGATCGAAGATCTGAACAACATCTCCTCCGTGGACTTCTGGGACGCAGACAAGTCGGCGGATGATACCACCCTGCCCTCCGCTGCCAACAAGACCTATGAGGATTACATGCAGGGTGCCGACGCCCTCATCACCGTCACCTTCCGGGGCGAAAACGATGACCAGTCCGCCAAGGACGGTCTGGCCGCCGTGAAGGAACTGCTGGCCCCCTATGACACTTACATCTCTACCGATGTGGGCTACTCCAAATCCGAAACATTGAATGAGGAAATGGGCATTATCTTAGTGGTGGCCGCACTGGTCATCGTGCTGGTGCTGCTGCTGACCTCCCGTTCCTACGCCGAGGTGCCGGTGCTGTTGCTGACCTTTGTGGCGGCGGCGCTGCTGAACAAGGGCACCAACTTCATCTTCGGCGAGATCTCCTTCGTGTCCGACTCTGTGACAGTGGTGCTCCAGCTTGCGTTGGCCATCGACTACTCCATCATCCTGCTTCACCGCTTTCTGGAAGAGCGGGAACACGCCCCGGATGACCGGACGGCCTGCATCATCGCTGTCAGCGCCGCCATTCCCTCTATCTCCGCCAGCAGCCTGACTACCATTTCCGGTCTGGCCGCCATGATGTTCATGCAGTTCCGCATCGGCTTTGACCTGGGTCTGGTGCTCATCAAGGCCATCCTGCTGAGTATGCTGTCGGTGTTCACGCTGATGCCCGGACTGCTGATGCTCTTCTCCAAGGCGATGGAGCGGACCCGCCACAAGAACTTCATCCCCCAGATCGACCGCTGGGGCAAGCTGGTCTATGCCCTGCGTCATGTGGGCGTGCCCGTATTCATCGTGTGCGTGGTGGGAGGCTTCTTTCTCTCCAACCAGTGCCCCTATGTGTATGGCGACAACGCCGTCATGACCGTTCGCCGCAATGAGCATCAGGCAGCGACGGACCGGGTGGAAAAGGAATTCGGCACCCAGAATATCATGGCACTGGTGGTCCCCAAGGGGGACACCGCCAGTGAAAAGGCTGTTTTGAAGGAGCTGAGCGGACTGGATGAGGTGGATTATGCCATGGGTCTTTCCAATGTGGAGGCCAAGCCCGGCTACTTCCTCACCGACAAGCTGACGCCCCGGCAGTTCTCGGAGATGATGGGTCTTTCCTACGAGGAAGCCTGCATCCTCTACGCCGCCTATACAGCGGATCAGGAGGATAACTACGGCCCCATCGTGGGCGGCATCGACAGCTATACCGTATCCGCCATGGATATGATCCTCTTTATCTATCAGGAGAAGGAAAAGGGCTATGTGACGCTGGATGACGAGGATGAGCGGGAGATCAATGACGCCTATACGCAGATCACCGACGCCCAGACCCAGATGCTGGGCCCCAACTACACCCGCATGGTCATGAACCTGAATCTGCCGGAGGAGGGGACCGACACCTTCGCCTTCCTGAAAACCGTTCACAGCATCGTGGAGAAATACTACGATGCCGACGATGTGTACTTAGTAGGCAACTCCACCAGTGACTACGATCAGTCCGTTTCCTTCGCCAGAGACAATGTGATGATCAGCGTCCTGTCCGTGGTGTTCGTGGTTCTGGTGCTGGTGTTCACCTTTATGTCCGTGGGTCTGCCCATTCTGCTGATCTTGGTCATTCAGGGCAGTATCTGGATCAACTTCACCTTCCCCACGGTGCTGCACACCAACATCTTCTTCATGAGCTATCTGATCGTTACCTCCATCCAGATGGGCGCGAATATCGACTACGCCATCGTCATTTCCACCTGGTATTCCGACCTCAAGACCCGGATGAGCCCCAGAGAGGCCCTGATCAAGGCGCTGGATCTCTCCTTTCCCACGGTACTGACCTCCGGCTCCATCCTGTCCGCTGCGGGCTTCCTCATCGGGCAGATCACCACGGAGCCGTCCATTGTCGGCATCGGCCAGTGCCTTAGCCGGGGCACGCTGATTTCCATGTTCCTGGTCATGTTTGTCCTGCCTCAGATCCTGGTACTGGGCGACCGGATCGTGGAAAAGACCAGCTTCCAGGTAAAGCTCCCCGCAACGCCCATCGCCTCTCAGCGTCTCTCCGGCACCACCTTTGTCAATGGCCGTGTCCGGGGCCGGATCTCCGGCTTTGTGGACGCGGAGATCCACGGCGTAGTCAAGGGCGATATTTCCGCCATCATGTCCTCCGGCAGCTATGATCTGCCGGAAGGCAGCGGCCAACCGCCCGAAGCAGGGGCGTCACCGGAGGATACACCGAACACGCCGCCTGCGGATTCTGTCACCGGAAAGGAGGGGGACGCCCAATGAAACGCATTCAAAAATGGTCCGCCCTTCTCATGGCTGTGACCCTGCTGTTTACCCTGGCCGCTCCCGCTGCGCTGGCGGCTGAGAGCACCGTTACCATCAAAACCACCGAGGATTTGGCCGAATTGTCCCGGAACTGCACGCTGGATACCTGGTCCCAGGGCAAGACCGTGATCCTGGAGAACGATCTTGACCTCCACAGTATTGACTTCACTCCGATTCCCACCTTCAGCGGCACATTCCAAGGTAACGGACACACCATCTCCGGCCTGACCCTTACCGGCAGCGGCAACGTCCGGGGCTTGTTCCGCTACATTCAAAACGGCGCCACCGTTCAGGATCTGACGGTGACGGGCACCATCCACCCCAACGGGCATCAGGATGATCTGGGCCTGCTGGCCGGCAGCAACGCCGGGCGGATCTTGAACTGCATCGCCTCCGGCACCGTCATGGGTGATAATCGCATCGGCGGTCTGGTAGGTATCAATGAAACCGGCGGCGAGCTGGTGGGCTGTGCCTTCTCCGGCAGCGTTACCGGCAAGCATTCCACCGCCGGCGTGGTGGGCGAAAACTGCGGGACCCTGACCCGCTGTTCCAACAGTGGCAGCATCAACACCCAGGACTTAGAGGATGCCCCCAAGACGGACTACACAAATCTGGCCCAGCTGAACTCCATGGAAAACGTCCCGGCTTATACGGACGTCGGCGGTGTGGCAGGCTATTCCAAGGGCACCATCCAGAGCTGCTCCAACAGCGGCTCCGTGGGCTATGACCAGATCGGCTACAACATCGGCGGCATTGCTGGTCGCAGCACCGGCTGGCTGGATGGCTGTGTCAACACCGGCACCGTCAGCGGACGGAAGGACGTGGGCGGCATCGTGGGCCAGCTGGAGCCGGAGGTCTTGCAGACCTTCAGCGAGGATTTCCTCGACAAGCTGTTGGCCCAGCTGGATACGCTTCAGGATATCATGGATCGTACCGCCAACCACGCTGACAGCATTTCCGACTCCGTCCACGCCCAGATGAGCGATCTCACCGGCAAGGTCCGGGACACCAAGGACATCGCCAAGGAACTGACCGATGCCATGACGGACTGGGCCAACGGCAACATTGACGAAATCAATGAACTTTCCGCTCGGATCTCTCAGGCGCTGGACGATCTGGCAGACATTCTGGATGACACAGGCAGTGCACTGGACGCATTGGACGCTCTGCTGGATACGCTGGAAAAAGTTCGGAAGGATCTGACCGGCGGCAATGACGCGGCAGAGGATTTTCAGAAAGCCCTTACCAATCTGCGGGATGCCCGGGACGCTGCCCGGGAGACCCATAAGGCAGTCACATCAGCAGCAAAAGATGTTCTGGATGCCATCATCAGCGGTAAGGATCCTCAGGAAGCTCTGGATCATCTGAAAGACGTACTGGGGAACTACAGCACCGCCCTCCGGTTGGTCGGCACCGCTCTGGAGCAGATGCGGCAGGCGCTGAATGCTCTGCCCGCAGATATTTCCCGGCTGAAAAAAGCGCTGGAGGATTTAGGGGATGTGGAGAACGCTGCCCACAAGGCCCTGAACCGACTGGATCAGGTGGTCCGCGGTCTGGAAGAACTGACACGGAAGCAGGCTGACAAGCCTGAAATCAAAATAGATCCCATCGGATCTGATCTTACGGAAAAAGGCAGCCAGCTTCAAAACGCCATGGACGCCCTTCTGGACAGCGGTGAAGCTCTGAACCAACTGCTCAGTGACTCTGCCGACACCCTCATCGCCGATCTAAAAGCGGTCAACAACCAGTTCCGCTCCATTACGAATCTGATCCGCAGCGAAAAAAGCGACTGGAATCAGGATCAAAGCAAGAGTAAGGAAGATCAGATCCGGGATCATTTCCAGGACCTGTCCGATTCCTGCACCCCCGCCAAACAGCATGACGGCCGGATCTCCGCCTCCGAAAACAAAGGCGAGATCACCGGCAGCACAAATTTAGGCGGCATTGTGGGTTCCGTGGGAATTGAGATTGACTTCGATCCTGACGGCGATACGACCAAAGTCGGCAACTATTCTTTGGATTTCCACTACCAGACCCGCGCCCTTCTGACCGGCTGCACCAACAGCGGTACCATCACCGGTCGGAATGACTATGCCGGCGGCATCGTGGGACAGGCGTATATCGGTCAGCTCACCGATTGCCAGAGCTACGGCGCCGTCTCCACCGACGGCAGTTATGTCGGCGGCATCGCGGGCCGCTCCGACAGCAGCATCCGCCTGAGCTGGGCCAAATGCGCCCTTTCCGGCGAGGATTATGTGGGCGGCATCGCCGGTTATGGCAAAACACTCTCCGACTGCCGCAGTCTCGTCACCGTGGACGGCGGCGCGTACACCGGTGCTATCGCGGGAGATGTGGACGAGGACGGCTCCGTGACCGGCTGCCTGTTCACCCACGAAACGCTGGGCGCCATCGACGGCATCAGCTACGCCGGGAAGGCAGAGCCCGCCGCCTTCGACGTTCTCTGCGCAGGAGACACTGTTCCCAAGACCTTCTCCCAGATGGAACTGACCTTCCGGGCGGACGGCAAGGAGGTAGCGGTAGTCCCCTTCCAGTACGGACGGGGGATCGACAGCCTGCCGGAGATCCCGGCGAAAAAGGGTTTCTCCGCTGTCTGGCCTGATCTGGACTATACCCATCTCACCGCCAGTCAGACACTGGATGCCGTCTACACACCTTACACCTCCTCTCTGACGGATGACACCCAGACCCTTCCCCAGATCCTGGTGGATGGCAGCTTCAGCAGCCGGGCCACCGTCAGCCACACTTCGGAACCTGTCTCCTGGACAGATGCGAAGGGCTCTGCCCGCACCGGCACCGCCGTTACCGTCACGGTGGACGATCCGGATATGACCGCTATCTCCTACACGGTCCACTACCGGCTCCCGGAGGACGGCAAGCGCTATGACCTCTGGGTCAAGACGGAAAGCGGCTGGGAAAAGCAGGACAGCACCGTGGACGGCAGCTATCTGCTGTTCACCTCCGACCGGGAAACCGTCACCTTCTGTGTGCAGGAGCGGACCGCCAGTCCTTTGCTGTGGGTCTTGCTGGCAGTTCTGATCCTTTTGGCTCTAATGCTGGTGGTGATCCGGATCCGCAAAAAGCGGGGCCGCCAAACCATACGGAGCCGCCTGCGGAAGGCCCGTCAGAAAAAATCGTAAATATCATAAGCAAGAAAAACCGGACTGTGCGGCGCGCAGTCCGGTTTTTCTCGTCTCCCTCTCATAGATCCCGCCAAATGGGGCATACTGTTCGCATGACTTTCAGCTGGGAGGCATGGTATGAACAGCAAACGGATCGGCAGGCGAACAGTTGCGCTCCAGACACCGCCCTCAGTCCTCTCCTTTGCCAACATCGGCGGACGGATGGAGGGCCAGGGACCTTTGGCCAAATATTTCGACGAGCTGTGCGACGATTCCTTTTTCGGCGAAAAAACGTGGGAAAAGGCGGAGGCCACCATGCAGCGTCGGGTTTTACGGCGAGCGCTGGAGCAGGCGGGGCTGAAGCCGGGCGATGTGGACTATGTACTGGCGGGGGACCTGTTGAACCAGTGTATCGGCTCCTCCTTCGGTCTGCGGGAACTGGGCATCCCCTTTTTCGGCCTGTACGGGGCCTGTTCCACCATGGGAGAGGCACTGGCGTTGGCGTCGCTGCTCATTGACGGCGGCTTTGCGGAAACCGTCGCCGCCCAAGCAAGCTCCCACTTCTGCACCGCCGAGCGGCAGTACCGGATGCCAGTCCCCTATGGCAGCCAGCGCTCCCCTACCGCCCAGTGGACCGCCACCGCCGCCGGCTGCACCCTTCTCTCCGCCCAAGGGCCGGGGCCTTATATCACTCACGTCACCTGCGGGAAAATTGTGGATCAGGGTATCACCGATCCCAACAACATGGGGGCTGCCATGGCCCCCGCCGCCTATGACACCCTCCGGGCCTACTTTGCCGACACGCACACCGGCCCAGCGGATTATGATGCCATTTTCACCGGGGACTTAGGAGAGCTGGGTCACGAGATCGTAATGGACCTGTTTCGGCAAGACGGCGTGGACATGACCCGAAACTATGAGGACTGCGGCATGCTCCTCTATAACCGGGACCGACAGGATATGCACGCTGGCGGTTCCGGCTGCGGCTGCTCCGCGGCGGTATTCAACGGCTATCTTCTCACCGGCTTGAAACAGGGCCGCTGGCGGCGCATCCTGTTCGCCCCCACCGGGGCGCTGCTATCTCCCACCTCCAGTTTTCAGGGGGAGTCTATTCCCGGCATCTGCCATCTGGTGTGCGTCAGCACGGAAAGGTAGGGCGTATGGCATATCTTAACGCATTTCTCTGCGGCGGACTTCTCTGCGCCGTGGGTCAAATTCTGATCGACCGCACCCGGCTGACCCCCGCCCGTATTCTGACGGGCTATGTGGTCGCCGGCGTGTTCCTCAGTGCCGTGGGTCTGTATCAGCCATTGGCAGATTGGGGCGGAGCCGGGGCCACGGTGCCCCTGACGGGCTTTGGCCACGCGCTGGCCAAGGGCGTTGAAAAGGCGGTGGCGGAGCAGGGCTGGCTGGGTGTCCTCACTGGTGGTCTGTCTGCCACAGCAGGCGGCATCACCACAGCGGTAGTCTCCGCCGTGGTGATAGCCCTGATCTTCAAGCCGGGAGACAAGCGATAAGAAAACCGGGAGTGGCATAGCCACTCCCGGTTTTTCCCGCATTGTCCGCAAATTGTCACCGAATTGTTCTTCTTTTTCTGTCAAAAAACTGATATAATGAGATTTACATCTACGATTCGACAGAAAGGATCTGGTTTCTATGCGGCGTATCACCACGCTTTTCTTAGCTCTTTTACTGACCCTCTCCCTCACCGCCTGCGGCGGCACGGCCCAGCCGAACCCTCCCGCCCAGACCGGCGATGACGCTTCTCAGACGGAGACCCCCGACACCGCCCCGGAGCCTGCCGAGGAGCCGGAGGAACCCCAGCAGGAGCCATACGTCATCTCCTCCCCCACCGTTGACCGGGGCACCGTGGACGGCGTGACCTATGTACCGTGGGACGGCGTGGTGGAGCATCTGTTTTTCCACCCCATCGTGGCCTACCCGGAGCTGGCCTTTGACGGCGACAGTCAGGCCGACGGCATCGATGACTGGATGGTCACAGTGGACGAATATGACAAAATTCTCCAAAGCGTATATGACCGGGGCTATGTGCTGGTGGACATCAATGACGTATGGAGCGAAAGCACCGACGCCAACGGCCAGCCGGTAATGATCCGGAACACCCTCTACATCCCGGAGGGCAAAAAGCCCCTGATCTTCTCCTATGATGACGTAAACTACTATGACTATATGCTCAAGGACGGCTTTACCTACAAGCTGATCCTGGGAGAGGACTGTCTCATCTGGAGCTATGGGCTAGACCCTCAGGGCAACGAGGTCATCTCTCAGGATCTGGACGCCGTGACTATTCTGGACAAGTTTGTCCGGGAGCACCCCGACTTTTCCCCCTTCGGTGCCAAGGGCAGCCTCAGCCTCACCGGCTATCAGGGGATCTTAGGCTACCGCACCAACACGGACACCAAGGTCTGGAATGATGAATTGGAGGCCAACCGTCTGAAGGAATGTGAGGCAGTGAAGCCCATCATCGCGGAACTGAAGCGCACCGGCTGGACCTTCGGCAGTCACACCTGGGGCCACATCAATCTCTCGTCCTCCTCTTTGGAGCGGGTGAAGGCGGACACCAAGCGCTGGATGGACGAGGTGGGCAGTCTGATCGGTCCCACCCCCATTCTCTATTATCCCCACGGTGCCCGGCCCGACGGGGATGATGTCCAGAGCACCGGCCCCATTTTCAAGTATTTGCAGGAGCAGGGCTTCCGGGTGTTCGCCTCCGTGGGCATCAGCTCCTACTCCAAAATCAAAACTGACATCTGCGCGGTGATCTGTGACCGGCTCCACCCGGATGGCACCACCCTCCGGGGCAGCGACAAGGTCATCGGCTGGTACAGCCAGTTCTACGATGCCAGAGACATCATTGACTTGGACGTGCGCCCCAACCGGGGCGTGAAGTGGACGCCGAAATCCGCGTCCTGACCGCGAAAAGGAGGCTTTATCCATGAGTCTTGACGAATTGAAGGCCGCAGCCGTGACCATGCTGGACCGGGCCTATTGTCCCTACTCCCACTTCCCGGTGGGGGCGGCGGTGGAGTGCGCCGACGGCTCCGTGTACACCGGCTGCAACGTGGAGAACGCGGTGTATCCGGCGGGCATCTGCGCCGAGCGGAACGCCATGTTCCACGCCGCGGCGGAGGGCCACACGGACTTCGTCCGCATCGTCATCGCCGGGCGGAGCCAGGATTACTGCGTGCCCTGCGGCATCTGCCGTCAGGTGATGCAGGAGTTCGCGCCGGAGCTGGAGGTCATCTGTCTCAACGGCGCGGGGGAGGCGAAGACCTTCACCCTGAAGGAGCTGCTGCCCTACGGCTTCGACGGGAGGTGGCTGCCGGATGAACACTGAGGAGCTGCTGGCCCGTCTGCGGGCCGATGAACGACATGACGCCGCCGTCCTCCGGATGGGGGAGGCGGACTACGGCTGCGAGGAGCGCCCCGACGACGCGCCGGAGATGGTGTGGCTGCTGGCTGTCACCGCCGACGGACGGGAGAAGTCCCTGGAGGTCCCGGCGGACGCGGCGGACCGGCTGGGGCTGGCGGAGGACGGCGAGCGCATCTTTCCGGGCGCAGCTCCGTCTGTCGAGATGAAGAATATGCTGTCGGGCGACATCTCACCGATACAGATCGAGATCCTCCGCCA
>OIXH01004651.1_pt1 | contig 11000 bp, 7 predicted proteins | sample 1587741 | NCBI WGS metagenome assembly OIXH01 (sample SAMEA3888916, study PRJEB22519) | human gut metagenome | biome: human gut; feature: human-associated habitat; material: faeces | place: Denmark | collected 2011 | reverse complement strand
GGCGCTTGATCTTTGTCGGCACCGCCGCCGAGATCAAGCGGGAAGCGGGCGAGGAGCGGTTCGAGGACGCTTTTATAAAACTGGTGAAAGAGGGGCCGCTGCAATGAGGATGCTCACATTTTCCAGCCGGACGGCAAAGGAGATTCTGCGTGACCCGCTGACCGCGGCGTTCGGGGCAGGGTTTCCCCTGGTGCTTCTTTTGCTGCTCTCGGCAATCCAGGCCAACATCCCGGTCAGCCTTTTTGAGATCAGCCATCTGGCGCCCGGCATCGCGGTGTTCAGCCTTTCCTTTTTGACGCTGTTCTCGGCCACCCTCATCTCGCGGGACCGCACCACCGCCCTGCTGGAGCGGCTGAAGGCCGCCGGTGTGCGCGCCAAGATGGACGACTCCGACCAGTCCATGGGCTGGAAGGCCGCCGAGTACGAGATGAAGGGCGTGCCCCTGCGGCTGGAGCTGGGCCCCAAGGATATCGAGCAAAACCAGTGCGTTCTGGTCCGCCGGGACAGCGCAGAGAAGATCTTCGTCTCCCTGGATGGCATCGAAAAGACTGTTCAGGAGACCCTCCAGGCCGTCCACGACGGTCTCTTTGCCAAGGCGAAGAAGAATCTGGACGAGCACTGTTACCCCGCCTTCTCCCTGGAGGAGGCCAAGACCATCCAGGCCGAGCGGGGCGGCTTTATCAAGACCATGTGGTGCGGCGATGTGGAATGTGAGGAGAAGATGAAGGAGGTAGCTGGGATGTCCTCTCGGTGCATCCCCTTTGCCCAGGAGCATTTGGCCGACACCTGCCCCATCTGCGGCAAACCTGCCAAGCACATGGTCTACTGGGGCGTGGCCTACTAAAATTTAACATAGGGAGGAAACAGCATGGATATCAAGGCGAAGATCGAAGAGCTGGTGAATAAGATCACCAAGGACCCTGAGGTCAAGGATCTCTTTGCCAAGGACCCGGTGAAGGCGGTGGAGAAGGTCATCGGTGTGGACCTCCCCGACGAGCAGGTCAAGGGCATCATCGACGGCGTCAAGGCCAAGCTGGCCGGCGACCAGGCCGCCGGCTTGCTGGGCAAGGTCAAGGGCCTGTTTGGGAAGTAAAGGAAAAGTAAAGACACGGGGGCGGTCCTTCTGCAGTGCCAAAAGGACCGCCCTTTTGTATCTGTGAGGAAAGAGGAGGGCGTAGTATGGACGAGATCCGGATCATCTTCTTTGACATCGACGGAACGCTCATCGACATGGGCAAAAAGGAGGCATCCGCTAAGACCCTGGAGGCCCTGCGGCGGCTCAAGGAAAAGGGCGTGATCCTCTGCCTGGCCACGGGCCGAGGGCCGCTGACTCTGCCCCGTTTGGACGGCGTGGAGTTTGACGCTTTCCTTACCTTTAACGGCTCCTACTGCTTTGACCGCTCGGGGACCATCTTCAGCGATCCTCTGCCCAAAGAGGATGTCCAGACCATCCTAGAAAACGCCGCGGCGCTGGGTCGGCCCGTCTCCATCGCCACCCGTGACCGCATGGCGGCCAACGGGAAGGACGAGGATCTGATCCAATACTACGCCTTCGCCAAACGGGAGGTGGAGGTGGCGAAGGACTTCGACCAGGTGGCAAAGCAGGAGGTCTACCAGGTCATGCTGGGCTGCCGAGAGGCGGAGCGCCCGCTACTGCTCCAAGGCACCCACCGGGCCAAGATCGCCGCCTGGTGGGACCGGGCGGTGGACGTGATCCCCGCCGACGGCGGTAAGGGCGAGGGTATCCGGCGGATGCTGGAACACTATCACCTGGAACCGGCGGCGGCCCTGGCCTTTGGCGACGGCGATAACGATCTGGAGATGCTCCAGGCGGTGGGTCACGGCGTGGCCATGGGCAACGCCTCCCCGCAACTCAAGACCGCGGCGGACGACGTGTGCGCCCCCGTGGGCGAGGACGGCGTATACCACTACTGCCTGGCCCACGGCCTGATCTGATATAAAGAAAGCCCCGGCCACATGGCCGGGGCTTGAGGGTTTGCAGAAACAAGCAAATTTGAGCCGACTTCTTCAAGCGGGGGCAAAACGACAAGAGGTCTTTCAGTAGGCTACCCTGTCTGCTGTGAGACCTTTTTCTCATTATGCATCATTGGGAGTGTCCATCATTACAGCAAGCATCAGCTTAACACCGAGCCGGAAAGTATAGGTGAATATCTCCAGTTCTATAATATCGTGCATCTCATTGACGCAGTCATCATACTTTTCAAGGGCTTTACGCTACTTCCCTGTCAGGGTATCTTACAGCTGACTGCGATTCCGATCCATGAGTTTGAGCAATTTCTTGATCGAATGGCTCCTTTCGGTGCATTGTTCATGGGGATCTATAATACCAGCGCGCCTCAAGTGTATTGCCCATATCACGCGCCCTCCTTTGATGTAATAAAACTACATAGGCTGTAAGAGAAAAGTTGTGTTTTTTGCTATGCTTTACCTCTTGATATGCTTCCCACCACGAAAGAGGACAGTCTTGTTTTTTTCTCGAAGCGTGATATAATTTTATAAACAAAGTTGCAGGAGGCTGTTATGGATAGATCTAGAATTTTTGATAGTGCATATCACAATCAGAGTATATCTTTGGCAAAAGTTCAAGAAATCGGGCCTGCACTGGAAAAAGAAATTAAATCCAAGCTTGCATGGGATAGCGGCAGACTGGTTTACTATAAAGATAGGGCGAAAGGGATTTCTTATGACATCCAGGTTGATGCGTGCTTTCCGTCGCTAAAAGCTCCAGAGGCATTTGCATCCGTAACTTACTGTAATCCCGATACACCAGGCCATAGCAATGAGAATAAGTTGCAACTCAAACTGGGAGAGCTTATGCTTTTTAAGGCTCGATATCCGCAGTTAAAGGGCATTCTAATCATTGGCGGAACAAAAGAAGCGTGGCTTCCTTATGTGATACAAGCCTTCGAGTATTTTTTTGACACTGTTCTATGTACATGGGAGAAAGACTTTGACAAACGCATATCGGCCATTGCTCTTGACCCCCAAAGCATCCAGCTCAAACACGCCGATATCTGGGAACGGCTAAGTGCTGAATGGGATGCAGTTTCTCTTTCGCTTGAAGCCCCGATCAATTCGTTTCTTCGAGAAAGGGCCTGGGAGTATATGCGTAGCCGCGGGTGCGAGGGAGATGTTCCTTCTAAGATCCAAAACCAAATTATCCGAAACTGTATGCAGGCCGCATATGATTGTAGTGTTGCCACGCGGGCGAGAAGTGGCGTGGAGTGGCAAAACTATATGTGCGGTCAATGGGGAAAGCTATGGCAATCTCGTTCGTTTTTTAACCCTGCGGAAGCCGCCATTGAGATCGTACTAAAGCAAAAACAATATGCCTATTTGGGCGGTATCGCTGCGGATGTTGAGGTTCCTTCCCTAATTCATTATTTGGGGGGGACCCATGTAGATAACACAAAGGTGTCCGAGGATTTTGTCACGTATTCCCTTAGGTATAATATGCCGGTGCTCATTCAATCGAAGGCTACTGGAGGGGGAAGAGAGCGGCATGGAAAGAATATCCAAAATCGCACAAAAGAACAAATTGCGCGTAGCTTGTTTTACCGCGGATACATAAAAGACGACCACTTGCGGATTCGTGATAAGGATTATATTTGGATCAGTGTGTTAGACGGTAACTGGGGTGTGACTAAGAAAACCCCATTGAAATATATCCACATGCTCCAGTGGGCAGGATACGATTATCTGATTGCGGCAGACAGCCTTGTCGATGAGAAGCTGGACGTGACGGCGAACAATCCCCTGTCTGCGATTCTATCAGAACTTAACTGCGTAAAAGATCCGATAGAATTCAAAAAGCTTTGGGAAACATGGAGAGCAGGCAGAAAATAAAGCAAGTGAGGGATTCCTACGGCCGGATCCCTCACTTGCTCTATTTATATTCAAGAATGACGATTGACTCGCGAACTGAAATTCTCCCATATTTCCGCATCTGCTGCGGGCTGTTTCCCTTCATTCTCGCGACCATAATTTTTTTCGCCGTAAAGCCATATTGCTCCGCTATTTTGCATGCAATGTGATCCAATGGGATTACCACACCATTCCAGCGGCAGTTCGCTACGACAAAAGCAACCTTTGCCTTATCCTGCAAAAACATCGGTAGCCGCTTGAAAAATGTGTCCAAATCATTAAAATACCCTGCAATCATATGGGGAATTTTGGCGTTGTTGCTTTTTTGCTTTCGTACCGCATCGATGATCGCATTGACTTCTGGCACAGAGCAAACAGGGTTCTCAGGGAGTGCTGCCTCCGTGTGGGAACAAAACGATTTCTTTACTAAATCCGTATATTCTTTGTTGCTCCCAACCAAATTCAAAAGGCTCAATTCCGTCTTTTGCTGAGAGAAGTAATTATTTCTGTTGAGATATGGAGGAGATGTAATAACAATACTCGCTTTGGGAGCAGCAATGCTAAAATCCCGAATATCTGCGCAGTACACGTGTGGTTTTGCTGAACCGACATTATGTGTGAGCACTGAAATGTCATCCAGCATAGTGCAAACCTTTTTCTTAAATATCTCGGTCACATCTGCATCTTCATCAATTAGTTTAATATTTAGTTTATTCACGCCTACATGGCTCTCATCGTTTAAAAATCGATAATGGGACCCGTGCTTTCGCATTACACTGATTTCCTCCTGCACAGATATCAGCGCCAAAAACAAAAAATCCTTTTCTATTGGTTCAAGCTCACTTGCCCGAATCCAGTGCTGTATATGCACTGTCTGCGCCAGTATGTACGGGTAAAACGCTTTCAAAAGGAAGCTTTTAAATTGCAAGTCTCCGAAATCATATATAAAACCCTGTTTAAGCATACGAATAGATTCAGAGATGTGTTTCGCATTTTCAGATGTCCAGTCATGTGTTTTAACGCGGGTGATCCAGCATGACAGGGGGGAAACATCACAACCTACAGATTTGATACCGTTATTCTTACTTGCCAGCAGTGTAGTGCCGCCACCGCAAAACGGGTCAAAAACGATATCTTTGCTTGAAGCATGAAACTCCGAAAGCAGCCGATGCACTAGGGTGGTTGAATATCCCTGTGTGTACTTATACCATCTCTGAACAGGCATTTTCTTATCGTTTTGATAGGTTACCAAAGTCCGATATTCCGGGTGGCTTTCATGCAATGTATTGTAGCAAGTTAATTCTACAGGGAGATACCTCTCCCGTTCTTCCGGCGTTAAATCAGGATAGGCGGTATCTACCAGCACGTCATCATATTTATCCATTTGTCCGTTTGGGCTTTCCGGTATTGTACTGGTGTGTCCTTTCCGGGGCATTGACGTGGCATGATATTTGCTTAATTCGGAGGCAATTTTATTGACTAGCCTCTTAGAAAAACCGAAAGAACCAGCAACTATCCAGTTAAGCTGATGCCACAACGAGTCGTTTTCCGGTTTCTTTGACAACTGAGCTACTGTGGACATCAGTTGTTCGTCATGCAGAATATCAATTCTTGGCAGGAAAATGTTTTGCGCATGGCTTTTGTACATCCGAAACCACCCACTGTGTAGATTTGTACCTATGCAGCGATATTGATATTCCATGACCTCCGTCGACAGGATGAATGACCATGCCAGCATTTCGCGTTGTTCCATATTATTTAACGGAACGAGCGCGTATCCTGCGCTGAAGCATATCTTCCCCTCCACATCTGCAGCAAACTCTGCTCGCGGCATCATTTCCTTAATAAATATTTTTGGGCTATCCATCGTAGACAAGCTTTGGGGCCGGCTATACCCGTACCAGTCCTTTCTTCCAATCTGAGCTGCCTCTATCTGTTGTTGCAATCTTGTATATGCGTGGGGATTTTGCTTTGCAAAATGAGCTTCTGGCACGATCATACTTCTGCCCTGGCAAGATGTATAGGGCCATATAATCCTTTGTCTCGATAAAATGTATCCGCGCTTTATATTTGTACCGTCTACATAGTCCCGGATGCATGGTTCCCGCGGAAAGACACCTTCTACAATGAATGCTTTGTTGTTGCCAGTGCGGAATCCTTGCGAGATTGCAAACATGGAGGTCAGCGGTAGTCCGTTTTTTCGAATTTGTTGTAAAAAGGCGTTCTCCCTTTCTGACCTGAATTCCCAAGGAAAGGAGAAAAGCTGCCTGCTGCTATAAGTACTCTTGTGTGTTTGCAATGACCTGAGAATGTCCTCAATTTTGGCCGCTTTTGCAAGCGGGGCATAATCATAATGAAAGCTATATTCTGCTGTTGGCATGGCCTTTTCAAAAATCAACACACAAATGTAGGTTGTTTTATCTTCAAATATCTGATTGTCTCCAAAATCGATGACTTCCAGAATCCGAACATGATGGGCAAGGTGTTCGCAAATTTGTTTCCCATAGGCAGAGAAAAAAACTTTTCGAGGCAAAATTAGCCCGCATATACCACCTTCTTTTAGCAACTGAATCGCTTTCGCAATAAAAGCGACCGACAAATCGTATGCTCCCCTTACAAATCTGCTGTAAAACTGATCGCCATCAAGGCGCGTTTTCAGGACTTGCGGCATGTTCTGTACACGAACATAGGGGGGATTGCCTACCAAAACGTCAAAGCAATCTGTGTATTCCTCTGTATCGAATAGAGTATCCAGGTGCTCAATACTGTTCTGCACGGATGCATAATAGCGACAGGACATTTGGAACAACATCTGATTTTTTTCAAAGGAAAGTGTATTTGTATTCGGGAAATACCGGTTCAGCGCATTGATAAATACACCCATTCCGGAGCAAAAGTCACCAACGACTGTTGCCCCGGAAGGATGATAGTAATCTTTGCATTTTTTTACAATAAAATCCGCTAAAGAAAAGGGGGTTAACACGATGCCGTCAGAAATAATCTCATGTTCGGTGAGCTGAGCAGTCCCCAAAAGGTTTATTTCGTCCGGAGTTAAGTCTACTAAACAATGTGTTTCTTGTTGCTTTTCACACATGATATCGTACTCACCTCATCACGAGAAGAATCCCACGTGAATTATACCACGATTAGAGCAACCTTTCAAGCCGATTGTATAATTTAATACTCAGCTTTTTACTGACTGAATGTGAATGATACAATCACCTATCAACCCACCCGCATTTTTTGCGGGTGGGTTGACTTTGGCAGGAAAGATTTGCCCTCAAGGTTAATTGTTGCCTGCTCACGGGGCTCTTAAGTAAGGGACGAAGTGACCCAAAGCATTATGGACTACAAGGGAACGCTCCAATCCAGCGTGGTACAGCGCTGCTCTCAGAGAAAAGGTGAAAATGGAATGCACAAAAAGCTGCCGCAAAAACTAAAAGGGACTGCCTGCTCGGCTACCCGCCGCTATGGCAGGATTGGTATGGGTATCTTTGGCGAATACCGCACTGCGGATATCGGCCACTGTGTAGAGGGGATGGCACTCTGTCTGACTTGGTGCAGGATATTGTGGACATCATGGACTCCTATACCAAGTGCAGTCCCTCAGGCTCTGGCATCCGCATTATCTTTAAAACGGAAGGGGTGGAATATGATGGAACTGGGTACTACATCAACAATCGCAGCCTGAGAGTCATGTGTCTGGCTACGCCCAAAAACTCGTCACCTTGACTGGTAATGCCATCAAGGAAAAAGGTGTAGAGGAGCTTAGCACTGAATTGCTGACTATCCTGGAAAAGTATATGACCAAGCCAACGCCTCCTTCGGCACAGGCTGCAAGGGGTCCTGGAAGTTATCTGTCGGATGCATCTGTCATCACTAAGGCCAGTCCATCCAAGCAGGATGAGAAGTCCCCCTCCCTGTAGAAGGGAGACGTCCCGAAAAGGAAAACCACAGTGAAGCAAACCTTACACTTTGCTCTACGCAAGTACACAGGTACAGCGCATACAGATCGTGTAGAACTGTGTCAGAGAGTTCAATCCGCCGCTACAAAAAAACGACAAGGAATTGGCATAGTCGTGAAATGCGACTATGCCAATTCCTCCAGAGGTCATAAATCCCTTAGCTGTCTCGCCTTTTTGCTTACGCCTTGTGTCCTTGCTCTTTCAGCAGCTCCTGCTTGATGTGCCAGAGTCTGGGGGAGAGGTCCACGTAGTAGTTGTGGGGATTCTCAAAGCGCTTGACCTCGTCCCAGAGAGTGTCCACCTGCTGGGCGCAGTAGGCCCTCGCCTCCTCCAGCGTGGGCGTCTGGTAGACCAGCTTGCCGCTTTGGAAGATGGGCTGCAGCAGGGGCACGGCCTTGTAGTCGGTGAGGGTCTGGCTCTTCCAGGTGGCCTGGGGATCGAAGAGCTCCAGGGGCCCTTCCACCTTTTCGTCGTGAACAGCGATATAGTCGGCAAAGGCCATGCCGGTGTCCGGCTCGAAGAGGCGGTAGACCTTCTTGAAGTGGGGGGTGGTGATCTTGGCGGGGTTTTCGCTGACCTTGATCTTGGGAATGACCGTACCGTCGTCGTCCTCGATGGCCACCAGCTTATAGACCCCGCCGAAGACGGGCTGGGACTTGGAGGTAATGAGCCGCTCGCCCACGCCGAAGGCGTCCAGCTGGGCGCCCTGCTGAATGAGGTCCCGGATGATGTATTCATCCAGGGAGTTGGAGGCCACGATCTTACACTCGGTCCAGCCCGCCGCGTCCAGCATCTTTCGGGCCTTTTGGGACAGGTAGGTCAGGTCGCCCGAGTCGATGCGGATGGCGCAGTTTTTGATGCCCTGGGGCTTCAAAACAGCGTCAAAGGCCCGAATGGCGTTGGGCACGCCGGACTTTAAGACGTTGTAGGTGTCCACCAGCAAGGTGGAGGCGGTGGGGTAGAGCTTGCAGTAGGTCTCAAAGGCGGTATACTCGTCAGGGAACATCTGGACCCAGGAGTGGGCCATGGTGCCGGTGGCGGGGGCGCCGTAGATCTGGTCGGCCATGGCGCAGGCGGTGCCGCTGGCCCCGGCCAGATAGGCCGCCCGGGCCCCCAGAATGGCGGCGTCCGGGCCCTGGGCCCGGCGGGAGCCGAACTCGCTGACCGGCCGGCCCTGGGCGGAGCGAACGATGCGGTTGGTCTTGGTGGCGATCAGGCTCTGGTGGTTCAGCGTCAGCAGGATAAAGGTCTCCACGAACTGGGCCTGGATGGCCTTGGCCCGGACGGTGAGGATGGGCTCGCCGGGGAAGATGGGCGTCCCCTCGGGCACGGCCCACACATCGCCCTCAAAGCGAAAGGAGCGAAGATAGTCCAAAAACTCCTCTTTGAAGCAGCCCTTGCTCCGGAGATAGGCGATGTCGTCGTCGTCAAAGCGGAGGTTTTGGATGTAGTCGATGACCTGCTCCAGCCCCGCGGCAATGGCGAAGCCGCCGCCGTCGGGCACGTCCCGGAAGAAGACGTCGAAGTAGCAGACCTTGTCCTTCATGGGTGTTTGGAAGTAGCCGTTGCCCATGGTCAGCTCGTAAAAGTCAAAGAGCATGGTGTGGTTATCCCGAATTTTCATGGTGGGAGCGCCCTCCTTTTGGCCAGGTTGGCTCTATTATACGCCAAATCCAGAAAAATGCAACCTTGCCTTTTGGGGTGTGATAAGATACAATAAAAGAAAAAAGGAGGTGGCCGGAGTGAAGAAGCTCAAGGGTCAGCTGCGGGTGAAAAATTTCCTGTGCCTGACCCTGGCCGGGATCATCAACGCCTTTGGGGTGACGGTGTTCCTCATGCCCGTCAAGCTCTACGACAGCGGGATGTCGGGCACGTCTATGCTGCTGAGCCAGGTGACGCCTGATTGGCTGAGCCTGTCTTTCTTCCTGGTGGCGCTGAACGTGCCGCTGTTTCTCTACGGCCTTCGCAAGCAGGGGCCGGCCTTCACCGTCTACGCCATCTATGCTGTGGCCGTCTACGCGCTGTGCGCCGCCCTCATTACGGACGTTTTGCCCATCGATGTGTCCTTTGCCTCCCCGCTGGCGGGGACGGACCTGCTTTTGTGCGCTCTCTTTGGCGGGGCCATCTCCGGTATAGGCAGCGGCCTTGCCATCCGCTACGGTGGGGCCATGGACGGCATGGAGGTGCTGGCGGTGATCTTCGCCAAGCGTTTGGGGCTGTCGGTGGGCACCTTTGTGATGCTCTATAATACCCTGCTCTACATCCTCTGCGGTTTCGTGGTGGGCAGCTGGATCCTGCCGCTTTACTCCATCGTCACTTATTTTGCCGCGTTGAAGACCCTGGACTTTATCGTGGAGGGCCTGAACCGCTCCAAGGCCGCCTTCATCGTCACCGTCAAGCCCAAGGAGGTCTGCCGCGCTCTGGGGGACGCCTTTGGCAGCGCGGGCACCAGCATGGAGGCCAAGGGCGGCTATACCGGTCAGGACCGGGCCATGATCTATTTTGTGGTCAACCGCTTCCAGATCGGCCGGGTCCGGGACGTGATCCACGACGTAGACCCCGACGCCTACATCACCATCAGCGAGGTGGCCGATATCTTTGCCGCCAACCACGCCTAAGGAGGAAGAGACGTGAACGAGCTGGAAACGCTGGAGCAATGGCTCCAAGAGAGCCAAAACATCGTCTTCTTCGGCGGCGCGGGCTGCTCCACCGAGTCGGGGGTGCCCGATTTTAGAAGTGTGGACGGTCTCTATCACCAGCAGTACGACTACCCGCCGGAGACCATTCTGTCCCACAGCTTTTTTGTGGCCCGGACCGAGGAGTTTTACCGCTTTTATAAGGCCAAGATGCTGATGCTGGACGCCAAGCCCAACCCGGCCCATCTGGCGTTGGCGAAGCTGGAACACCAGGGCAAACTCCGGGCCGTGGTCACTCAGAATATCGACGGGCTCCACCAGGCCGCGGGGTCCAAGGCGGTCTTTGAGCTTCACGGCTCGGTCCACCGAAACTACTGCACCAAGTGCGGCAAATTCTTCGATGCGGCCTATCTGAAGGCGGCTCCCGGCGTGCCCCGGTGCGACGCCTGCGGCGGGCTTATCAAGCCCGACGTGGTGCTCTACGAAGAGGGCCTGGACGAAAAGACACTCTATC
>OIXH01004650.1_pt1 | contig 11001 bp, 6 predicted proteins | sample 1587741 | NCBI WGS metagenome assembly OIXH01 (sample SAMEA3888916, study PRJEB22519) | human gut metagenome | biome: human gut; feature: human-associated habitat; material: faeces | place: Denmark | collected 2011 | reverse complement strand
CGCCGAATTTAAAAAGCGCGCTCCCGAAAGCGTAACGAAGCACTGGAACATACTTCTCGGACGTCAGCCCGCCGGGGAGAATTTCGAGCTTGGATTTCACGGAAAAAAGCTTTTGCGCTCCGATATTACCGTTCGTATAGAGCGAAACGACGACAGCTGTAAGGTTGTCGGGTATGGTGAACAGCTCGCGAAAGTGTTCGCCGAGGACGAAAACGAGGCGTTTTGGATTTTCGATCTGCTGCTGGATATGACCTTGGGCGAGATAGTCAATATGCGCTATATCGACTTCATAGACCTTGAACCCGAACCGTTTGAGGGAATTTCGCTTTTGAAGCTCCCTGAAAAGATCAAGGAGCTTTTCGGAGAGAATGAGGGTTGGGACAGCGCGGAAAGCTTTTTGGAAAGCGGTACAGGCTACGAAATGAAGCCGCGCGAGTTCGCCGAGGACGAATATCCTACTCCGCGCCTTGACGCGTTTTTCGGGTTCGCGTGTATCCCGAGTTTCGTAAACGGCTACCTGAACGGCAATTACGAAGCGTTCAACAAAGCCGACAACGACGGTGTGGCGGTGGGATTTATCTTCTTCCCCGTGCACGTTTTCGAGGACGATGAGACTTCAAAACGCGGCGAGAAGATACTTGATTTCCGCGATGAGCTGGAACGTTACATTACCGAAAAGGCGGGAGAGAGCGGTGTGTTTATCGGCGGAGCGTCGGGGTATGACAATTGCTATTTGGACTTTCTCGCGTGGGATCTAAAGCCCGTGCTGGACGCGGCGGCGGAGTTTTTCGCCGCGCAGGATACCATTCCGTGGGCGTTTTATCAGAGCTTCAGAAGTGATGTAAAAGTTTTGGCACTTATGTCGGACGATGACGAGCAGCATTAAGCGAAAGCATATCATACAAATTCGCTGTCAAGGTGTAGGCAAAAAATAAGCCTTAACTCAATACAGCAACACAACCGCTTGTCTATACCTTGATCACGAATTAGTATCATAGGAGGTCGCATAATGAGCGATATAATGGAATTTGCCGACAGAGAAGAGTTCAGGAAATGGCTTTCAGAGCATTGCTTGTCAAACGATGGAGTATGGCTTTTGTTCGGCAAAGCGAACGGACCGAAAACGCTCAAAGCCGCGGAGGCTTTGGAAGAAGCCCTTTGCTTTGGTTGGGTAGACGGGCAAATGCAAAGCATTGACGATAAAACCTATAAGAAATATTTTTCTATGCGCAGAGCAAACAGCAAGTGGTCGGAGAAAAACAAGGCATTGGTCAAAAGCCTTGAAGACCGCGGACTTATGACCGATTTCGGCAGAAAGAAAATAGAGGAAGCTCGAAAAAACGGGCAATGGAACGCGCAGAAGCCCGCATCAGTCACGGATGAGCAGATCGCCCGGCTTTCCGAACTGCTGAAAGGGTATGAGCCCGCTCATACAAATTTTACGGCTATGTCCTTATCGGTAAGGAAAACCTACACACGCGCGTACTTGGACGCAAAGACGGAAGCGGGACGTGAAAAGCGTTTCGCTTGGATCGTGGACAGGCTCAATAAAAATCTGAAGCCTATGTGACCGTTTTATAACCAAGTCATTTTGGAAAGGAAAAAACTATGTTTAAAATACTGTTCGTCTGCCACGGCAAAAGATAGCCGATTTGCGGCTTTTCGTGGCGGGTTGGCGTATTTCTCGGCGGATGTTGGCGGACGGAGAGGTGGGGAACTACGGTTTTACTACTGATGGCAGCGCATTGTACAATTTTTGAGCTTTAGGAGTTCTGACTTGTTTTTTGTTGTCATTTAAAGTAACAAACGAAAAAATTACTTGAAAAATTGGGAATATTGTGCTATAATATAAGATGAAAGTGCTTTATAGTGGCATGGATTGTTCGCGAAAGACAATATATCGGAACGGAGACTGAAGAGGGCTATGGCTGTGAAAAAATCTGAATTGTATTCAATGCTTTGGGAGGCTTGTAATAAGTTAAGGGGAGGAGTGGAACCGGCAAAGTATAAGGATTATGTGCTGGTTTTACTGTTTTTTAAATATGTATCTGATAGATACAAAGGTGGCAGTCCGTTTGCAGAATTTAAAGTCAGCAAAGGTGCATCGTTTGACGATTTGGTAGCCGTAAAGGGATGTGACGATGTTGGTGAAAAAGTTGATATTATTTTACAGAATTTTTTGGAAGATAATGGTCTTTTAGGCACTCTTCCGGAGGTAAGCTTCAATAATCCCGAAGAACTTGGGTATGGAAAAGAACTGGTTGATAAAGTATCCGGGTTAATTGGCGTTTTCCAAAATCCAGCAATTGATTTTAAGAATAACCGTGCCAGCGGGGATGATATTATTGGTGATGCATATGAATATTTTATGATGAAATTCGCACAAGAGTCCGGAAAGAGTAAGGGGCAGTTCTATACTCCAAGTGAGGTGTCGCGTGTTATAGCACGGTTGATTGGCATTGGTAACATTAAAGAATCTCCAACGAAAAAATGGACATTGTACGATCCGGCGGCAGGCAGTGGTAGTCTTCTTATAAGAGCAGCTGATGAGGCACCTGTTGATGAACAAGGAAATTCGATTGTGACTATTTTTGGACAAGAAAAATATCCTGATACCGCGGGTTTGGCAAAAATGAATCTCATCCTTCATAATAAAGGCACAGGTGAAATTGCACGAGGCAATACGCTTTCTTCTCCGGCGTTTTTGGATGAGCAACGTGAATTGATGAAGTTCGATTTTATCGTTATGAATCCTCCTTTTTCTGACAAATCTTGGACTGATGGTATCAAGGTATCTGACGATAAATACAAACGCTTTGACGGATATGGTATTCCTCCTGAAAAGAACGGTGACTTTACATGGTTCCTTCATGTTTTGAAATCTCTGAACAGTAATGGGAAAGCGGGTATAGTTATGCCACACGGTGTCCTTTTTAGAGGGAACTCGGAAGAGACTATCCGTGTTAAATTGCTTAAGAAGAGATATATCAAGGGCATTGTGAGCTTGCCGCCAAATTTGTTCTATGGGACGGGTATCCCTGCTTGCATTGTCATCATTGATAAAGAGAATGCCGATACGCGGGAGGGCATCTTTCTAATTGATGCGAGTCGTGGATTTAAGAAAGACGGTAATAAAAATAGACTTCGCGAACAGGATATAGAGAAGATTGTACAGACCTTTGTTAATGAGAAAGTTATCAAGGGATATTCTCGTTTTGTGAAGTATATAGATGTATTGGAGAAAAATGCGGGCAATTTAAATATTCCTCGTTATATACAGAAAATTGATGATACTCTGCCTCAGAATATTGCTGCTCATTTAAAGGGTGGAATTCCGAGCGAGGATATTGAATCGTTGAGTAGGTTATGGACCGTTTCGCCTGATTTAAAGCCTAAGATCTTTACTTGTGTTGATAAATCACATAATGTGTATAATCTTGCTTTGCCATCTGATGAAATAGAAGACGTTATAGGAAAAGATACCAATATTATTTCTGAAAAGCAAAAAGAGACGAACGATATGTTTGTCTCTTGGCGTGATTCAATAAAGGATATTCTGTTGAGCATAGGGTCTGAAACAAATCCGAAGGAACTGATCCGCAAGATTGCCGTCATGCTTCTTGACGTTTATGAATCTGCCCGGCTTCTTGACAATTACGATGTGTATGATTGCTTGCTTAATTATTGGAATTCAAAGTTGCAAGATGATGTTTATGTTATTAAAGCAAGCGGCTATGAGACCGGCAGAGAAATTGAATACACATATGGACAGAAGAAGACAAAGGATGCAAAAGGTGAAGAAATAACGATTGAAGATACATCCAAGGTAAAATCTTTTGATGGGGTGCTTATTCCGAGAGAGATCATCGAATCAGTTTATTTTGCCGAAGAACTTGCTGCTATCAATGATTTGACGGAGAAGTCTGCCAATCTTGAAGCGGAAATGGACGAAATGCGGGAAGAAGAATCCGGTGATGATGGCTTGCTTAAAGATGTCCTAAATGAAAAAGGAGATGGTATCCCTAAAGCAAATTTAAATAAGCGGCTTAAGGAGTTGGATGGTAAAAAAGTGTCTCCTGTTATGGAATCAATGACTAAGTTGATGTCACTTTTTGATAAAGGTAAGATAGACGAGATGGAGAAGTTCATCCGTAAAGTGCCCGAGTTAGTAAAGTTTGATATTCGAAACAAGAATGGCACGTTTGGAAAAGCAAAGTTAAAAGCCGCGCTCAGGGTGGTCGCCAATGCCGCAGTTGTGCCGGAGATCTACAAGGATGAATATGATGCTCTTACAAAATATGCCGCGAAATCCGCAGAAAAGGAGAAAGCAGATAAGGCCTTGAAAGAAGCTCATAAAGCTTTGGACGAGAAGGTCAAAGCAAAATACAGTGAATTGACCGTTGACGAAATCAAGCATCTTCTTTTTGATTTGAAGTGGATGGCAAAGTTGGAGGCTGATATTCGGGATGAGTTTGAGCAGGTGCTTAACAGCTTGTCTTCCAAAGTTTTTCTGATCGCTAAGCGGTATGAGCACACTCTTGGTGAAATCGAGGAAAGAACAGCAAAATCAAGAGCGGCGGTAGTAGCGGCTCTGGAGAGGATGGGGTACAAATGGTAACGGCTAACATTGATCCTCTTATGGCTGTAGATATACCACATGGATGGGATTTGATTCCGCTCGGGAAATGTGTTTCTGGGAAGCTGTCCTATGGAGTTAACGCTCCAGCTATACCGTACAACAGATGCCATCCCTGCTATATAAGAATTACTGATATTACAGAAGATGGACAGTACGATGACAGTGACAAGAAATCTGTTGCCATTACTTCCGAGGAAGAGGCAATGTACTCCCTGAAGGTTGGAGATATTGTGCTTGCAAGGACTGGTGCCAGCACAGGTAAATCATATTTGTACAGTGAGAAAGACGGGATCCTGGTTTACGCTGGATTCTTAATCAAAGCGGCTGTTGATATGCAATCTCATAATCCGAGGTTTATTTTTGGTCAACTCAGAACAAGGCGGTATTGGAACTGGGTCGCGGCAACTTCCATGCGAAGTGGTCAACCTGGCATAAACGGGAAAGAGTATGCGGCATTTTTGATACCGATAGCCCCAAAAAAGGAACAAGATAAAATTTCTGAAACTCTTTCTGCTTTTGACACCTACATCGATAACCTTGCCGAGTTGATTGAGAAAAAGCGTGGTATTCGTGATGGAGCGTTGGAGGAATTAGTAAATGGCACATTTGCCATTGATGGGCAAGGTTTGCAGTGGAATGAAGTAGAACTTGGTGAAGTGGCATTCTATAAAAAAGAGCGTGTGGTATCGGAAAGAAGCAAGTATGTCAGTACAGAAAATATGAATCAGAACTATATGGGAATTGAGCCATACCAAGGACACGATAAAGTATTAGGTTGCCAGTTTGATAGGACAGATACATTAATGGCTAATATCCGACCATATCTTAGGAAAATATGGTTTGCAGATTTTTCAGGGTGCTGTAGTGCAGACGTTCTTGTAATAAAGTCAAAAGCTGGTATGAACGCATTGCTGCTATATTATTTGCTCGCTAATGACCGTTTTGTCAATTATGTAATGTCGGGTGGGGTTAAGGGTATAAAAATGCCACGTGGTGATAAGGAATACATTATGCACTATTCTGTTCTTGTTCCTATAGATGAGGCTAAGCAAACGATTATAGCAAATGCGATAGCCGCAATGGACGAAGAAATCGAAGCACTAGAAGCTGAGCGGGATAAGATGATCCAAATCAGAGAAGGCGCAATGGATGACCTTCTGACAGGTCGTGTCCGCCTAAGTGTATAAGGAGGAAAAGATGGTTACGGTAGATGCTGAAAAGAAATTGCAAAAAAGAGTTATTCATTGGCTCGTTGATGATTTACACTATACATACCTTGGCAATTTAGAAGATGTCGATAATACACCTGTCAAGGAAGAATTGCTGAAGAAAAATCTGAAAAAACGCGGATACTCCGATGATCAGATCAAGGTCGCAATCAGTGAACTTGTAGGAAAAGTCAACAATCAGTCAGACTCGCTTTATCAGATCAACCGCAGCGTGTATTCTTTGCTTCGTTATGGCAGACAGGGGGCGAAGGATGCAAATGGTCATCGTAAGACTGTCCATTACATTGAATGGGGAGATATTGACAAAAATGACTTTTATGTCGCTGAAGAAGTATCTGTTCTTCGTTTCGACAATGTTACAAGAAAGCGTCCCGATGTTGTTTTATACATCAACGGGGTCGCTCTTGGTGTGTTTGAATTAAAGAGTTCGTTTGTTAGCGCGGGCAAGGGTATTCGTCAGCTTTTGCAGAATCAGAAACGTGAAAATATACTTAACTTTTTCAGCACCGCACAGCTTCTCTTTGCCGGAAACGAAGCTGAGGGGCTGCTTTATGGTACCATCGAAACACCGGAGAAGTATTATCTTAAATGGAAAGAAGACAGTAAAGCTACTGATAGACTTTCGTCTGAGATTAACCAATTGCAGTGCGCGGAGAGCAATCGACTGCGTGACGGTGTGGTATCACTTTGTCAAAAAGATAGATTTCTCTCGCTTATACATGACTTTGTAATTTTTGATGCGGGCATAAAAAAGGTTGCGCGTCATAATCAGTATTTTGCAAATATAGCTGCCCGCAAGCGCATACAAGATGGTGAGGGCGGCATAATTTGGAATACGCAGGGCTCAGGTAAGTCGCTTATCATGGTGTGGCTTACTAAATGGATAATCGAGAATGTTAGGGATAGCCGTGTGGTCATTATTACTGATCGAGATGAACTGGATGACCAAATCGAGAGTCTCTTCTTTGATGTGGAAGAGAAGGTGCGCAGGGCGAAAAGCTGTGCTGATCTACGTTCTATTTTGGATAAATATGAGAATCCTATTGTCTGCTCTCTTATTCATAAATATGGACACAATGCCGGAGGGCAGTCTGATATTGATCAGTACCGCAAAGAACTGCTGAAGGATCTGCCCAAGGATTTTAAGGCAAAGGGCAACATTATTGCCTTTATTGATGAGTGTCATCGTACTAATTCAGGCAAATTACATGAAGCAGTTAAAGTATTAATGCCGGATGCTATTCTTATAGGTTTTACCGGGACTCCGCTTTTGAAAGATAACAAAAAAACAAGTATCAGCATTTTCGGAACTTACATCCATACCTATAAGTTTGATGAAGGTGTAGCCGATGGCGTTGTGCTTGACCTTCGTTATGAAGCCAGAGATGTCGATCAGGACCTTTCCAGCCAAGATAAGGTAGATTTGTGGTTTGACAATAAAACGCAAGGGCTGACTAATCGCGCAAAGACCAAGTTGAAGCAAAGTTGGACTTCTATGAATAAATTATATAGTTCAAAGCAGAGATTGGAAAAGATTGCGTCAGATATTGTTTTTGATATGTCTTTGAAACCTCGACTTAAGAACGATCGTGGTACAGCTATGCTCGTGGCAAGTAGTATTTACGAGGCTTGCAAGTATTGGGAAATTTTTATGGGCATGGGATTTACAAAATGTGCTATCGTAACATCTTATGAACCGACCACGCAGAGCGTTAGGACGGCTACAACTGACTTGTCGCAGGAAGGCGAAGAAGAGTATAAGAAGAAAGTTTATGAACGAATGCTTGGCGGTAAGAGATTAGCTGAGTTTGAAAAAGATGTAAAAGAACAATTCAAGAATGAGCCGGCGCAGATGAAATTGCTTATTGTGGTAGATAAGTTATTGACAGGTTTTGATGCCCCGAGTGCTACGTATTTGTATATCGATAAATCCATGCGCGATCACGATTTATTCCAGGCTATTTGTCGTGTCAACAGACCGGATGGAGAGGATAAAGATTATGGTTATATTGTAGATTACATGGATTTGTTTCGTAATGTTCAACTTGCTGTTATCGATTACACATCTGAGGCGTTTGACGGCTTTGATAAAGAAGATGTTGAGGGACTTATTAAAAACCAATATGACGAAGCAAAATCAGAATTAGAAGGAACGCTTGCCTCTTTAGAGGAATTGATTGAAAATGTACCGTCTCCGCAGAATGACACCGATTTTATCGAGTATTTCTGCGGTGAGAATTCGGAGGATGATGAAAAGACCTCGCGAAGGGATACACTTTATTCACTGACGGCATCTCTTTCTCGTTCTTTCGCAAATTGCTGTGATAAACTTGTTTCGGACTATAACTATACCGATGATGATGTTAATCATATGCGTGGCGTAATTTCAGGGTATAACAAGATAAAAGAAATGGTAAGATTAGCTAGCTGCGATTATATTGATCTCAAGCCTTATGAGGTAGATATGCGTTATATTCTCGACACATATATCCGTGCCGAGGATTCTAGGATTGTTAATGAACTTGGTAATATGTCTCTTGTTGAACTTTTACTTCAGGGAAAGACTACGACGCCTATCGATCTGATAAAAGATTTGCCGGGCGATAACGAGGCTAAGGCGGAGATGATTGATAACAATTTGCAATATGAGATTGTTAGGAAGATGAGTTCTAACAATGTGTATTATGGTAAGCTGTCTGAAATGCTAAATAAGATCATTATACAGCGCAAGATCGAAGCAATGAGCTATGAAGAATATTTGCGTCAAGTGGTGGAACTGGCTGAAGCAATTCTCCATCCTGAAACGAACGGCAATTATCCCGAGGAAATTAAGTACAGCGCAGCAAGGCGTGCTCTGTATGATTACCTAAATAAAGATGTTCAATTAACTCTTGATGTTGATAATGCTATTACTCATTCTATTCGACCAGATTGGAGGAATAATCTTCAGAAGCAGAATAATATAAAGTCCGCAATTTACGGTCAATTGAAGTTTCATAAGTATAGCGATGATGAAGCCGAGAAAGAGGCTAATAATATCTTTAATCTTGTACAAAGTCAGGAAGAATATAATGCGTAATGAAGAAGTGATTATCGGTGGATTGCCGATAGAGGTTATTAGGAATAACAAATTGAAGAACCTTTACATTCGAGTTAATCCTCCCAAAGGGAACGTAACTGTAAACACACCCACTGAGTTATCAGATGAGGATATAAGACTCTATGTCCTTAAGAAACTTCCTGAAATCACAAAGGTAAGAGACAGAATGATTTCGCAGAATAGGCAAAGTAGGCGAGAATATGTGTCCGGTGAGTCTTATTATCTTTGGGGAAAGCCCTATCGCTTGCAGGTTGTTTATGAAGGAACGAAGCATAATATTGCGAAAACGCCAATGAAGATTATTCTGACAGTGCCGGAAAAAACAGATGTCCAGACAAGGGAAAGAATATTTACTGAATGGTATAGGAAGGAACTAAGGCGTGTGCTTGAATCCGTAATTGTTGGGTGCGAAAAAAAGACGGGGGTTCATGCGAATGAGTTCCGCATTAAGAATATGAAAACCAGATGGGGAACCTGCAATATTGAAGAGCGTAGGATATGGATCAATCTTCAGCTTGTTAAAAAGCCGATTGAATGTTTGGAATATGTGGTGATTCACGAACTGGTGCATTTGTTGGAAAAGAATCATACGCACAGATTCCATGCACTTGTTGAGAAGTTTTGCCCAACATGGCGTGAGGCAAAGAAATTGCTTAATACTATGCCGCTTGACTTCATGGAAAAGGGAGAGACGGATACAAATGACGAACAAATTGACATCGACCGATATCTTTGATATAAACAAGAAAACCGGGGCATTGATTCTGGGAAAGGATCGTCTTGATGATTACGCAACCAAGTATCTGACAAAGCATTATAAGCGCGCTCTTGAAACTCCGATGCCGTTACCTGTAGAAGAGATATTGCAGGAAGAGAAATTAACGGTTGAAGAGGTTTCCTTATCTAAAAATCTTGATGTTTTTGGTTGTTGTTTTTTGCTTGATGGAGAAGTTGAGGTTTACAATCATGAACAGGGCATATATAAAACTATGTCGTATCCTGCGAGAACCGTGCTGATTGATCCGGATTTTGTAATGTATTACGGAGAAGGAGCAAAGCGCAATACACTTATTCATGAGGCACTTCATTGGGAAAAAGATAAAACATATTTTGAAATACTGGCAGTGAAGAATGCAGCAGCATCTGAAAAATTGTATCCAATAATGTGTCGTCAATCTGAAACATTTTACAAGCCACCTGACGGGAAAAAGACTAAAGAAAACGAAGTAAGATGGCTTGAATGGCAAGCGCATAGGTTAGCACCACGCGTTTTAATGCCGAAAGATATGTTTGTTCAAAAGGCGAAAGAATTACTTCAAGAGCCAATAGAATCTTGCGATGACATTGTTGATAAGTTAGCAAGTTTTTTTATTGTTTCTCGTTCTTCAGTAGTACTTCGTCTGATTGAGGTTGGAATGCAATCCGATCTTGTTGATATGCCTGATTATAAAGACGTGTTCAGAGAACAGGAGCAAAGAGAACATATCGCGATTACTGCAGAAGAGGCCTTCGATTTACTTACCCAAAATGATATATTATCAAAATGGATTGAAGAGAATCATATGGTATTTGCAGATGGGTATTTTGTTGTTGCAAATAAGAAATTTGTCACATTAAAAGATGGACGACTGTCCCTTACAAAATGTGCAAAAAACGGGTTAGATACTTGCACAGTTAATATTTGCGAACAGCATATTGTATCTCGAAAAATAGTTGAGAAGGAGGATTGTGGTGGATGCGCAGTTCTACTCAATGCTTCCGGTGTCGATGAACGCTTATTGCTTTTTCATCCAAAGTATCAGGCAGGTATTCATTCATATTGACTTTAAAATTATTTTCCATCTCAAGACCATTCCTTTCTAAATTTTATATGTACTTCGTTTTACATTAAAGAAGTTGGTGAGATATACTTGTTTTGCCAGTTTTGCTGCATCGCCGTAGCGAAGCCTTTCGTAAGCATTCTGCGCTGCCTGAGGATTGGTGAACAGGCCAAATACGGTCGGACCGCTTCCGCTCATCATGGCATTGACCGC
>OIXH01004649.1_pt1 | contig 11001 bp, 10 predicted proteins | sample 1587741 | NCBI WGS metagenome assembly OIXH01 (sample SAMEA3888916, study PRJEB22519) | human gut metagenome | biome: human gut; feature: human-associated habitat; material: faeces | place: Denmark | collected 2011 | reverse complement strand
GTTAAGCCTTGATCTTTTGGTTACTTTTGGATCAAGCCAAAAGTAACAGATAAATCATCATTTATTCGCTTATAGTTAAATTATTATACATTTTAATACTTTGCAAAAATACAAAATTATCTGTTACTTCCGGGTCGATTCGAAAGTGTATGGTCGCGGATAAACCGGACAGCCAAAGGGAAAGCGGCATCCCGCATAGTGCCGTGGTCGAAACCGCCTAATTCGTAAAGGGTCACATCAGGATGGCCGAGCAGCTTGAAGAGGCGGTAAAAATAGGCAGACTCTTCGTAACGGCCATACAGTTCTTTTTCACGGTCGCCGGAAAGGATCAAGATAGGAGCACAGTCCGGACGGACGTGATACAAGGGAGCCGTTTCATCGATAGTCGGCTGCAACGGTTTCAGTCCCCGCTGGTTGCGGGTTTCGAAATGGGTGATTACCTGACCGCTGAAAGGGATGATCCCGGCAAGCTTGTCAGCATCTTTTCCATAACGCGCCAACAGCTTCTTGTCCAGCCCGACCATATCGACCAGATAGCCGCCTGCGGAATGGCCGGCGATATAGATAGAGGAGGTGTCACCTCCGTATTTTCCGATATTATCGAATACCCAGGCAACGGCGGCGGCGGCATCATCCACGATCTCCATTGTTTCCACATGCGGTGACAAGCGGTATTCGACACCTACGACTATCATACCGTCCGTCAACAGCCCGGATGGTACTTCGCGGCTGCCACCAGTCAAGCCGCCACCATGAAACCAGACAACGACAGGTGCGTTTTGTACGTCCGGCTGGTAGGCAATATCCAGGCGACACATCTTGGATATGTATTCATCTCCTGCATTTTCACGATACGGGACATTACGCTCGTAGGTATAACCGGTAGCGAAAGCCGCCACGGAAATCAAGATGAGCAGGAAGGTTAACCCGGTTTTATTCATCATATTCTGTTCTAAATTTGAATTGATTAAACACAAAAATTCGAGTTTCAAAAGTAACCAGCTTTTTCCAACAAAACAAACAATCTCCCATTTCCCGCCTTCTTTTTCCTGCGGAACCCGATTATTTCCTATTTTTGTAATCTAATAACGAGTATCTTATTACCTGTCAATAACTACTATGGTTCTAAATTATATCTGGATCGCCTTCTTTCTGATCGCCTTCGTGGTGGCGCTTTGCAAGCTGGTCATCGGTGGAGACACAGAAGTTTTCACCCATATCATCAACGCTTCTTTTGCTTCGGCAAAGACAGGATTCGAGATATCCCTCGGATTGACGGGGGTGCTGGCTCTTTGGCTCGGCATCATGAAAATCGGGGAAAAAGGAGGCGTGATACAGGCGTTTGCCCGGCTGACGGCGCCTGTATTCAGCAAGCTCTTTCCGGGAATACCGAAAGACCATCCGGCTACGGGCTCCATCTTCATGTGCCTTTCGGCAAACTTGTTAGGCTTGGACAATGCAGCTACACCGATGGGACTGAAAGCCATGAAAGAGTTGCAGGAGCTGAATGCGAAGAAGGAGTCCGCCAGCGATCCGATGATCATGTTCCTTTGTATCAACGCTTCGGGACTGACACTGATTCCTGTCTCCATCATGACCTACCGGGCACAGATGGGAGCGGCCAACCCAGCCGATGTCTTCCTGCCCCTTATGCTCGCAACCTTCTCTTCCACCCTGGTGGCCATATTGGCGGTCTGTTTCAAGCAACGAATCAACATTTTACAACGGAATCTATTGCTTTTCTTCGGCGGCATGATCACGTTCGTCGGTGGCCTGGCCTTGCTTTTCGGGATGATGAGCCAGCAATCGGTCTCCCTCTACTCTACCCTGTTTGCCAACATTTTACTTTTCTCCATCATATGCGGATTCATCATCAGCGGTATTCGCAAGAAAATCAACGTATACGACACTTTTATCGAAGGAGCGAAAGAAGGTTTCCAGACCGCCGTAACGATCATCCCCTACCTCATCGCCGTCCTGGTCGCCATTGCCGTTTTCCGAGCTTCAGGAGCAATGGATTTCCTGATCGACGGCATTCGCACGGGAGTCGCGGCAGCAGGACTGGACACGCAATTTGTGGAAGGCCTGCCTACCATGCTAATGAAGCCGCTTAGCGGCAGCGGAGCACGGGGCATGATGTTGGATGCGATGAACACCTACGGAGCAGACTCGTTCATAGGCCGCCTCTGCTCCATCGTGCAGGGATCAAGCGATACGACTTTCTATGTCGTCGCCCTCTACTTCGGGAGTGTTAAGATACGCAACACCTACTATACGATCCCCTGTTCACTATTGGCCGATTTAGCCGGGGCAGTGGCAGCGGTCGCTATGACGTATCTGTTTTTTACCTGAAAATAATTCGTATCTTCGTCCTATCTAACATAGCAATAAAGTATGGAACAACAAGATATCCGCTGGAAACAGCGTTTTCAGAATTTCGACAAAGCCTTCCTCCGATTAAGCAAGGCGATGCAAATCATACGGAAAGAACCGGACAATTTTCTCCTGCAAGCCTTCCAATCCGGGTACATCCAAGAGGGCGATTTGTGGTTGCAAGCCTTGAACGACCGGAATTTGACGACGCACACGTATGACGAAGAAACGGCTCTGTCGGTGGCGAATAACATTCAAACGAGCTATTTCCCTTTACTAAAAGCATTGCATACATGGTTGGAAATACAAGCACACGATTAGGGCTTACATCAAGGCATCAGGAAATTATCGACCGGATCTTTTCCCAATATCCGCATGTCGAGGAAGCGATCGTATTCGGTTCGAGGGCCAAAGGCAACCATAAGCCCGGTTCGGATATAGACATCGCCATTAAAGGCTCTGCTTTGACAAGAGAGGATATATGCAGCCTTGCAGGGGCATTCGAAGAATCTCTCCTACCCTTTTTCGTCGACCTCCTTGCCTACTCGTCCATTTCCAACCCTGAATTAAAAGCACATATCGACAGGGTCGGAATAACAATTTACAAACAGTAGAAACGACAAGAAATGTATGGCAAATCCATCTTTCACCTACTATCAAAATGATACTGCCACCCCATGTAAATCGGATTAGTAGTGCATCTATTTGGAATTAGTATAGCGGGTAATTTTTTTTAACATATCATTCGGTAAGATAAAACACAAAAAGAATAGCAATATGGCAATAGCATTTTATGCGGAAGACATCAAGCTTCCGGCAATCAAAAAGAGAGCAGTCGGCAATTGGGTAAAAGAGGTTGCCGCTACATACGGGAAGAAAGTCGGCGATATCAGCTACATCTTCTGCTCCGATGAAAAGATACTGGAAGTAAATCGCCAGTACCTTCAACATGATTATTATACGGATATCATCACGTTCGACTATACCAGTGGCGACAAGATCTCCGGAGACCTGTTTATCAGCCTCGACACGGTAAAGACTAATTCCGAAACTTTCAACACCTCCTACAATGAGGAGCTCCACCGTACCATCATTCACGGTATCCTCCACCTCTGCGGCATCAACGACAAAGGCCCCGGAGAACGCGAGATCATGGAGGCTAACGAGAATAAAGCACTGGCAATATTGCCGGAGGAATGCCGGAAAATATAAAAACACCTGCCGAATCTCCAAAAGAAAATGTCAAAACTATCCTGTCTCCGCGCTTGACACGGTAACAAGGGGTTTTGACACATTTTCTTGTTTCGAAAATACCTAAAATTACACATAGACCTGATAAAACCTGTACACCGATTACTCGCTATCACCATCACAAATACTCATACCAAACAACCATCTACTCATTTGCCGGATATCCCCTGGCATTATCACATAGATTTGGATTTATAATTCTATTATCAACCTAATCCTGGAAACAGGCAAATAAAAGATTGGTAACAATTAAATTATCCGGTATGAAAGGCGCAACTATTTTCTTTCTATTTATTCTGTTAACAACGACAGGTTGCAAAAGACAGAACCAAACGGCAGATGACTTGATCACAGTAGATGTCACAAAAAATTCTTTTCCCAAAAAGGAATTGATCCTTCAAGACTTTATGGATGTGGAGTATATTCCGCTGGAAACAAATGATGAGTTTGTCAATCAAGGATGCGTGCAGGCAGTTGGTGAAAAATACATATTAGTAAAAAATTACAGGAACGACGGTGATATTTTTGTGTATGACCGAAACGGGAAAGCCATCCGGAAAATAAATCGTAAAGGACAAGGGGGAGAAGAATACACATCTTGTAGAAGTGTTACATTGGATGAAGAAAACAATGAAATGTTTATAAACGATTTTTGGACAAGAAAAATAAAGGTTTATGATTTAGAAGGAAATTTTAAACGAAGTATTAAGCAGAAACAAGAGGGTAATACCCAATTCTATTGGGATATATTCAATTATGATAAAGAAAATCTGATTTGTTACGATGAATGTAATGATGAGATTCCATTTCTGCTCGTCTCAAAACAAGACGGAAGCATAACCAAAGAGATCAAAACACCCTTTAAAGAGAAGAAGTTGTTTATTCAACTTTTAAGACATGAAGGAGGAACAAGGGCTGCCGGACCAGGTGAATACAGTAGGATTACTCCCTTTAAAGGTAACTGGATCCTATTAGAACCCTCATCGGATACGATCTACACATTAATGCCCGATTACAGTTTGCGTCCATTTATTGTGCGAACGCCACCTGTCCACACCATGAACCCGGAATCTTTCCTGACTTTAAAATTAGTTTCCGATCGTTATTATTTCATGGAAAGCATAAAAAATGTATATGATTTCAGCAAAGAAGATGGTTTTCCGAGAACCTACCTTGTATACGATACACAGGAAAAGGATTTCTTCAGGTATATCATATACAATGGCGATTATTCTTATAAAAAAGAATTTTATATGGTCATGCTGACCCCTATCAATTCCAAAGGGGAATTATGGGCGACTATAAATGCTTTCGACCTTTGCGAGGACTATAAAAAAGGAAAGTTGAAAGGCAAACTAAAGGAGGTAGCTGCGACATTGGGAGAGGATGACAATCGGGTGATCATGTTGGTCAAACACAGAAAGTAGCCTTCTGGTTATATTATCGCTTATCAAATACAGGTATAAAAATGAAAAGAATCAATGTTATTTCAGTGATCATTCTTTTTCTAGCGATCGCGACGGAAAGTAGAGGACAAAAACAGACAGGCAGTAATGATTTCATTACGGTTAATGTCGTTAAGGATTATTCCCCAAAAAAGGAATTGATACTTCAGGACTTTATGGATGTCGAATATGTTGCGTTGGAAACGAACGATGATTTCATAAATCAAGGTATCGTATTAGATATAGGCAACGAATTCGTATTAGTAAAAAACAGTAACCGGATCAATGACGGGAATATTTTTGTGTATGACCGGACCGGGAAAGCCATCCGGAAGATAAATCGTAAAGGACAAAGCGGGGAAGAATACATAAGTCTTTACACCGTCACTTTAGATGAAGAGAACAAAGAAATGTTCGTAAACGATATCTTAGGAAAAAAAATTGTTGTATATGATTTGTATGGGAACTTCAAAAGAAGCTTTAAACACAAAAACGGTACGGATTCCCAATTTTATAGCGATATATTCAATTATGACAGACAGCATCTGATTTGTTATGACGAATACGATAAAGAGCTTCCGTTTGTACTTATATCCAAACAGGACGGAAGCATTACTCAAGAGATAAAAATTCCATTTAAAGAAAAGAAATTCTTAAGCCAAATAAGGAAAACCGGAGAAAATAACGGGCGGGCAGTGATCGGTGTCGGACCCGGCCATTACTATTCCATCTTCCCTTTCAATGACAATTGGCTACTTTCAGAACTTTCGTCAGATACGGTATACACCTTTATGCCGGACTACAATTTGCGTCCCTTTATTGTAAGAACGCCGTCAATTCAATCCATGAATCCGGAGGAATGTTTGATTCTCCGGCTATTTTCGGATCGTTATTATTTTATGGAATCAATCAAAAATGTATATGACTGGAATGCACAAGAAGGATTTCCAAGTAAGTATTTCGTATACGATACAAAAGAGCTATCTTTTTCCGGATACACCATATACAACGGTGATTTTTTGGCAAAAAAAGAAATCTATATGAGTATGATTAAACCCATTAATCACGAAATTACATCATGGAACTCTTTAGAAGCCTACCAACTTGTCGAATCTTACAACAAAGGAGAACTCAAAGGGAAGCTCAAAGAAATCGCATCTAAACTGGACGAAGATTCCAATCCGGTGATTATGTTGATAAAACATAAAAATAGGAGCTTATAAAACACATCTTTTTTAAGAGTAATCAACAATATGCAACAAGTTCTTATCCCTGATACTCGTCCAAACCGGCCATCTGCTCATTACGTCGGCAATAAGCGATCTTTATGGGATATATTTGGAGGGTAATCAAATTATTCATCTTATTTTTACAGGTATGAAAACAGCACTCCTATTGCTTCTCCTTTTCCTGGTAAACAGCGGTTCGGCCGAAACGTTCGTTCCCTATACCCCCGACTCTCTGAAAAAGGGCGATTGGGTGGAAATCGAGTCCGTCCATTACTATCCCTACATTGCTCCGGGTATCAAAGAAAAGGTGCCCTGGCGGGCAGAAAACATCCGACGAGTCATCTTTAAGGCGACCGTAACGGATCTGAATGAACATACCCTCACCCTCGATTACACGCTCAAGAACCTGTACGACTGCCGGAACGAAGCCGGAAAGCCCGGTTTCTACTATTTTGACAGCCGCTACCGGCAGGACTTCACGTTCGACCGCGAGAAAGTCGGCCAACGGCTCCTGCGTGTCATATACGATCGGGATAGCCGAGAAGTACAGACTTTAGACAAGCAGGAAACTATCTTTTCTTATTCGAAAAACTATGTTCCTTTCGGAGTAAGACAGGCCGGGTTATCCACCTATCCGGAAACGACTCTCCGGGATTCCTTACTCTTGGACAAACTGCTTATACCGGCGGCACAAACTCTCCTGACCGGCTGGCAGGAAGAAGGAATGCCTCGGCTGGCACAAAACGCACGAATCATCGACGCTTCGTTTTCCCTTCCTCCGAATACGGAGTTTACGTGTAGCCATGTCAATTTCGACTTGTCCGACGATTCGACCATCCACAAGAAGATATTCATCGCCTACCCGACCGAATACAAAGTGGGCGAACGGGTGACACTCCTACTCACTCCGGGGGATTCCATCACGCAAGACAAAGAACGGTTTGCCACGACTCACAAAAGACATTATCAGGGACGGGGAAGCGAACAGAACAATATCCAATACAGTTTTCGGCGGTTCGCGGACATATATGACCCCGATATGCGAAGCTTGAACCCTATCACTCCTGACCAAGTAAAAAAAGCATTGCAAACCCGTGATTCCCTTTTTCAAATTACATTAGAAAAAGATTTCAAGCATTTGGACCCATACTGGCGAAAGGTTTTCGAACGCTCGGAGCAATATTTTGAAGGGATGTTTGTCCTTAGGTTTTATATGAGAGCCACCGACAAACGGGCTTGGCAAGAAAGCGGTTTGCTTGACTGGCAAGCTCCTTATTTCGCATCGGTCAATCCGCTTATCGACTTTGCATACAGCCTGCAAAAGACAGACGCCGCAACCTACTATTATTTCCTATACACATATTCAAACTATAAAAAACAAGAATTCAAATCCGACAACCTGTGCTTGAACAAGCAAGGAAAACTATCCCCACAGGAAGAATACATCATAAATAAACAACTCTTTTCGGGTTTTCCTAAATATATGGCAACGGGATCAACTCTACAACAGTTGATGCACACCAACACGCTATCCGAAATAGAAGGAGATTATAACGATTTTATCCGCTCCTGTCCGGATACCAGTCTGACAAATCTGCTAAAAAGAACATACGATAAACTATTACCCTTCGAAACTGGAAAAAATATCAGGGAAAGTGGCCTTATGATAGCCGATAGCTTGCATCTGGTGAAAGGAAGCGACCGGAAATACATCCTGCTGTTTTTATCAAGAGAACAAGGTCTTCCTGCGCCAAACCTTCAAAATGCACTTGATTTCAAAAAATGTCTTGAATCGGAAGGGCTTGTCTCCATCGTTCAACTCGAGTTATATTCAAAATTCCAATCTAACAATACCGAACGGGTAAAACCCTTTAAAGCGATTTCCGATCTGCAAATAGAGGAATTAAGGCGTAAGGGACTCGGTGCAGTGACTATCCTGATGCGTGAAGACGGAACCATCCTCTATCGGCAATTTACGGGTTGGAGGTTTGATCCCAAACCCGCCTTAGCAATCATTCAAAACGACCTGAACCGGGAAGACGAATCTTTCAACGATTTTCTAAAAGGATTCAAAGAAGGAGTATTAGGTACACTTTTAATCGCGGCAATCATCTGTATCGCCTACTATTTCAGGACGAAAGAAAAGCAAAAGAAGGAACGTAACCGCCGCCATATCCGTGAACTCGAACTGCGCGCCATCCGTTCTCAGATGAACCCGCATTTCATTTTTAATGCGCTCAGCTCGATCCAGAATCTGATCAACCGATCGGCCAGTCAAGAGGCAAATGAATACTTGATCGATTTCTCACGCCTGTTGCGAAAAGTGCTGGCGACTTCCGAAAAGAAGCTGGTTCCCCTCTCCGACGAGATCGAACAACTACAGCTCTACCTGAAGCTCGAACAGCTCCGGTTCCCCTTCTCCTATTCGCTGACGGTAGACAAAAATATCGAACCGGACGCGATCGAGATTCCGGGAATGCTGATACAGCCTTTCGTCGAAAACGCCGTCAAACACGGAATCGCTCCGCGCGGTACGGGAGAAATCATAATTCGATTATCTTTGCAAGACCAGTTGCTGACCATCGACATCATCGACGACGGTCCCGGAATAGAAACAGAAGCGGAAGGTGGCTTTGGTATCCGCGCCATCAGCAACGAGTTCGAGATACTAAAGGATTTGTACAATACGGAAATCGGCATAACGATCGAAAACAGGCAGAAAAAAGAATCCGTTTCCGGTTGCCATGTCCGGCTATCCATTCCTTTATAAGATAAAATATGGACACAAAAATAACCGCAGCAATCGTAGATGACGAGCAGTATTGGCTTGACAGAATAGAAGGAAACATTTCACAATACGGCAGCGATCACGAAACTGAAATCATTGCAGAGAGATTTTTCTCATGTGAGGATCTGCTGACGGAGTACTTGAAAGGCGGTAGATTTGATATAATCTTCCTGGATATTGAATTCGGGAATGACGAAATTAAAGTAATGAACGGAATTGATTTCGGAAAGAAATTCAGGGAGATATACAAAGACGATAATACGGCGATCGTGTTTATTACCTCGTATAAAGAATACGCTTTTGACGCTATCAAGATAAGACCGTTCAATTATATGGAAAAGCCCGTGACATATGAAAGCATTTCCGAGGTGATCGACCAATGCAGAGATAATTTTGAAAAAGGAAAGAAAATATTCAGATTTATGTCCGGCAAGGTTGAAAACGGGATAATTGTTTCCAATATCAGATATTTTGAAAGCGATGGGCGAAAAATTAAAATACATACCGTATATAACTCCTACGAATTCTACGGAAAAATATCCGATATTATCGATCGGGATTGCCTTGAGGATTTTATTCATATTCACAAATCCTTCTTTGTAAATATGAATTACATCGAAAGATTTACATCAAACTCCGTAATACTTTACGGAACTAATGTCGTTGAATTGCCGATCAGCAAGAACAAAAAGACGGAGGTCAACGAAAAATTATTAAGGAGATAATTTTTATGGACACTATTTTTTATCTGTTATCAAATATATTCCACATATATTCAATGTTTCTCTTCGTAAAATTCATCTTTGATCGCGAGGACGTAAGCAGAATAAAGGAACTGCTTTTTTTCACGGCATACTATCTGATCAACAGCGCGGCATTCCTGTTTGGACATAATTCGCTGCTGAATATGGTGTCGAATATCCTTCCGTTTTTTGGTATTACTTTTATATACAGGTCATCAATTCTGAAAAAAGTTGCAGCAACGCTTGGTATTAATATTTCCGCGATCATCTGCGATGTTCTTGTTGTGACAGTCCAAAAATTTTTAGATATTCATTCGCTGTTTTTTGATCTGGGATTTGTTACAAATATATTACTTATTGCTGCGATGAATTTTCTCTTGCATTTTAAAAGAAAAGATAAGGAAAGGTATTCAGAGCTGCCGGCATTATATTATATCTCAATTATATTTGTTCCTTTGGGCAGCATCGTAATAGGTCATTTTACCGCGCAGACTCTTGACGTGGTTTCGGCAATTTCCGCTGCAATCATACTGCTTATAAACGCGGATGTGTTTTATCTTTACGACACGCTGACTGAAATGTTCTATAAAAAACAGGAAAATGAGCTTATTCAATTCCAAAATAAAGCATATTTAAATCAAATTCATATTATGCAGGAATCGCAGCTGAAAATCCGCTGCTTAAAGCATGACATGGATAACCATTTAATAAAAATGCAGGACCTACTGGAACAGCAAAGGTACTCCGAACTAAATAAATATTTAAGCGGCGCAAAGCAATCGATAGATACCGATGTCGGTGTTGTCGAGTCCGGAAATGAATCTGTCGACAGCATATTGAATTATAAGCTGGCACAGATAAAATCAATGAACGTGGATACGGAGTATGAGATATTGGTTCCCGAAACCTTAAGTATAAGTCTGTTTGATATAAACATCGTACTTGGAAACCTTGTTGACAATGCGATTGAAGCTCTGAAATCTGTCAGTGAGGATGAAAGCAAAAAGCTGATAATAAAAATCAACAGCAAACAAGGTTATTTTAAAATTTATATTGCCAATACTTTTGATGGAATAGTTACGGCTGATGGAAAATCCCGTAAGGGCGATAATTTTAATCACGGTCTTGGATTAAAAAGCGTCTTAAAAACGGTTGAAAAATACGGTGGCATG
>OIXH01004648.1_pt1 | contig 11007 bp, 15 predicted proteins | sample 1587741 | NCBI WGS metagenome assembly OIXH01 (sample SAMEA3888916, study PRJEB22519) | human gut metagenome | biome: human gut; feature: human-associated habitat; material: faeces | place: Denmark | collected 2011 | reverse complement strand
GTGTTGGCTTCGGCAAAGCCGTAGTCGATGTCCGCACGCAGGGTCTGCAGCGGAACGGTGCCTTCTTCATAGTGCTCGGTCCGGGCGATTTCCGCGCCGCCAAGACGTCCGCTGACGCAGGTCTTGATGCCCTTGGCGCCCAGGCGCATGGTGCGGCCGATGCACTGCTTCATGGCGCGGCGGAAGGAGATACGCTTCTCCAGCTGCTGCGCGATGTTCTCTGCCACCAGCTGAGCGGACAGATCAGGCTGCCGGACTTCCACAATGTTGATGTGGACGGGCTTGCCGATCATGGCCTCAACCTGCTGACGGAGCTTGTCGATCTTGGCGCCGCCCTGGCCGATGACCTGGCCGGGCTTCGCGCAGTGGATGTGGATTCTCACCTTCAGCGCGTCGCGCTCGATCTCAACGCGGGGAATTCCAGCGGCTTTCAGTTCCTCTTTGATAAAGTTACGAACTTTGTAATCTTCAACAAGGATGTCGCCGAAAGCTTTTTTATCTGCAAACCAGCGGGAATCCCAATCCTTAATGACGCCCACACGGAGCCCGTGGGGATTAACTTTTTGGCCCATAGTTTACCTCCTCTTTCAGCTTATTCCTTTTCTTTCAAGGAAAGGGTAATGTGCGAAGTCCTCTTGAGAATTCTGTTCGCGCTGCCTTTGGACCGGGGAATCATGCGTTTCATGGTCGGGCCGGGGCAGACGAAGCACTCCGCCACATACAGATTGTTCACGTCCATGTTGAAGTTGTGATCCGCATTGGCGACGGCCGATTTCAGAAGCTTCAAAAGATACTCGCTGGCAGACTTGGGGGTCTGCTCCAGGATCGCCTGAGCGACTTTTACGTCTTTGCCGCGGATGAGGTTCAGAACGATCTGAACTTTGCGGGGAGCGATCCGGACATGTCTAAGGTAAGCCTTAGCTTCCATTGAAAAATCCTCCTTTCGGCCTTAGTTTCCGTTATTGGATGTTTTGGATCCGGCGTGGCCTTTAAATGTTCTGGTGGGAGCAAACTCACCGAGCTTGTGTCCGACCATATCTTCAGTAACGTACACGGGAACGTGTTTCCGTCCGTCGTGAACGGCAAAAGTGTGTCCGACGAATTCGGGGAAGATGGTGGAGGAGCGGCTCCAGGTCTTGACGACCTTCTTCTCGCCCTTCTCGTTCATTGCCTCGACTTTTTTGTAAAGAGCAGGCTGTACAAACGGCCCTTTCTTAATGCTTCTGCCCATGGTTCATCCTCCTTTCAGAAATTACTTCGCGTTCCTGCGTTTCACAATGAACTTATCCGAACGCTGGTGTTTCTTCCGGGTCTTGTAACCCAGAGTGGGCTTGCCCCAAGGAGTAACAGGGCCGGGACGGCCGATGGGAGACTTGCCTTCACCACCGCCATGAGGATGGTCGCAGGGGTTCATGACAGAGCCGCGGACGGTAGGACGCCAGCCCATGTGACGTTTCCGGCCGGCCTTGCCGATGGAGACGTTCTCATGGTCGATGTTGCCCACCTGGCCGATGGTCGCCATGCAGTTCGCGGAGAAATTCCGGAGCTCGCCGGAAGGAAGACGGACCAGAGCGTATTCGCCCTCTTTCGCCATGAGCTGGGCCATGTTGCCAGCCGCACGGACGAGCTGAGCGCCCTTGTTGGGGTACATTTCCACGTTGTGGATGAAGGTACCGACGGGGATGTTTGCCATGGGAAGGGCGTTGCCGGGCTTGATGTCGGCGTCAGCGCCGCTCCGCACGGTGTCGCCCACTTTCAGGCCGTTGGGAGCGAGGATGTAGCGTTTCTCGCCGTCCTCGTACTGCAGCAGCGCGATGTGAGCAGAACGGTTGGGGTCGTACTCGATGGTCTGAACGGTGGCGTTCATGCCGATCTTGTCCCGCTTGAAGTCGATGACGCGGTATTTGGTGCGGTTTCCGCCGCCGCGATGGCGAACGGTGATGCGCCCGTAGCTGTTACGGCCGGATTTTTTCTTCATGGGCTCCAGGAGGCTCTTTTCGGGGCCGCCTTTGGAAAGGCCGGAGAAATCCGTGACCGTCATCTGCCGTCTGGCAGGGCTGGTCGGGCTGTATGACTTGATAGCCATGTAATTCACTCTCCTATTTCGGTTTCGCGAGGAGCAGGGGTCGGGTGCTCCTCATACATCACCCAGGGGCGGTTCACGCCCCCTCAGGCATACTGCCTGATGACCGGGGCCTGGCTTATGCCATGCCCTCGAAGAACTCGATGGACTTGGAGTCTTCGCTCAGCGTGACGATGGCTTTCTTCCAATCGGGTTTGTAGCCTTCGTTGCGGCCCATTCTTTTGAAGCGGCCCTTCATGCTGACGGTGTTGACCTTTACCACCTTGACGCCGAAGATCTCTTCGACAGCCTTGGCGACTTCCACCTTGGTGGAATCCTTGGCGACTTTGAAGGTGTACCGTTTCTCGGCGACACCGGCCAGGGACTTCTCAGAGATGACGGGGGCGATCACGATATCGTGCGCAAGTTTCATTATGCGTACACCTCCTCGATTTTCGCCACGGCGTCCTTCACAACCACGAACTTGCCGCAGTTGAGGACGTCATAGACGTTCAGCGTGTTGACGGAAGCGGTCTTCACGCCGGGGATGTTGGCGAAGCTCTTCAGGGTCTTCTCGTCAGCGCCTTCCAGGACCACGAGGGTCTTTTTCTCAGCGCCCAGAGCCTTGAGCATCGCGGCCATGGTCTTGGTCTTGTAATCCTCGGAAGCGATCTTGTCCACAACGACCATCTCGCTGTCCAGGACCTTGGCGGAGAACGCAGACTTCAGAGCCAGGCGTTTCACTTTCTTGTTCATGCCCACAACGTAATCCCGGGGCTTGGGTCCCAGAGCCACGCCGCCGTGGGTCCACTGAGGAGCGCGGGTAGAGCCCTGGCGCGCATGGCCGGTGCCCTTCTGTCTCCAGGGCTTGCGGCCGCCGCCGCTGACCTCGGTACGGGTCAGGGTGGACTGGGTGCCCTGACGCTGGTTGGCCAGGTAGGAGACAACCGCCAGGTGCATGGCAGCCTTGTTGGGCTCAACGCCGAACACGGCCTCGGAAAGCTCGATCTCAGAAACGGCTTTGCCAGCCATATCAAATACAGAAACCTTAGGCATTGGTATTCCTCCTTCCCTTATGCCTTCTTGCTGTCGGTGAGGATCACGAGACCGCCCTTGGGGCCGGGGATCGCGCCTTTAACAGCAATCAGATTGTTTTCGACGTCAACTTTGACCACTTCCAGGTTCTGGACAGTGACCTGCTCGGCGCCCATGTGGCCGGCCATGCCCTTGCCCTTGAAGATCCGGGACGGGTCGGAGATGGCGCCCATGGAGCCAGGCTGACGGCCGACAGGGCCGGTGCCGTGGGTGTGGCGCAGGGTTTTCTGGCCGTGACGCTTGATGGCGCCCTGGTAGCCTTTACCTTTGCTCACGCCGCAGACGTCGATGGCGTCGCCGATGGCGAAGGCGTCGGCCTTTACGATATCGCCAACGTTGTAGGAAGCGCAGTCGTCGAACCGGAATTCCCGGAGAGACTTCTTCGGAGCAACGTCCGCTTTGTCAAAATGACCTTTCTGGGGCTTGTTGACCTTGTTGGCCTTCAGGTCGCCGTAGCCCATCTGAACCGCGTCGTAGCCGTCGTTCTGGACGGTCTTCTTCTGCACGATGGTGCAGGGGCCGGCTTCCACGACGGTCACCGGAACGACTTTTCCGGTTTCATCGAAAATCTGGGTCATGCCGATTTTCTTGCCGATGATACCTTTTTTCATCTTTCTTTCCTCCTATAAGGCTATTGGTTGGCATTTCACCAACTTGACCTCCCGGACGCGGGTTCCGCTTCCGGATGCGAGGCGTTCGGTCCGCAATTTTGCGGCTCCGTCGGGATTACAGGTTGATCTCGATTTCAACGCCGGCGGGGAGCTCAAGGCCCTGAAGCGCTTCAACGGTTTTTGCGGAAGGCCGCAGCACGTCGATCAGGCGCTTGTGGGTTCTCATCTCAAACTGTTCCCGGCTGTCTTTGTATTTGTGTACAGCGCGGAGAATGGTCACGACTTCCTTTTCGGTGGGCAGCGGGATGGGGCCCGCAACTCTGGCACCGGTGCGCTTCGCCGTCTCGACAATCTTGCCGGCAGCGGCGTCCACCAAATTGTGATCGTACCCTTTCAATCTGATTCTGAGCTTTTCTTTGACTGCCACTCGTCATCGCCTCCTTGGTAATTTTGGGGACAAGACCAAAGAAGGAACACGTTTCCGTGTGTTTCGCGTTCGGACATGAAAAAACCGGAAAAACGCGGAGTCTTTCCGGGATGTCTGAATCACACACATACCACCGCCGCAGCCGTTTGGTCAAAGCATACGGGTATGGGGCACTTGCAGCCTGAACAGGCGCAGTTTGCCTGGAGCCACCCGCAGTTTTCCGCCAACGGAAACCGCCGGGGTATTTCCATCGTATTCATTCTTTTGTCGCCCGGTTTAAAATCGGACATACTCGGCGAGAATTCCCTGCTCTGGGAGCCTGTCCGGACCCGAAGGGCCGGTAAGCTCTTGATCCCGGATTTCCCGGAACCGGCAGCCACCTCTCGCTTCATCGCATATCTGTCGCAGTCACGCAAGGATTATTATACAATAGTCCGCCCCGTTTGGCAAGGGATTTGACCGCTTTATTTATGAACTTTCTGTAAATTTTACGCCTTCCGATACACCAGCACCTGAAACTCCATCCGGGTCTCCAGCCGCTCCAGCGCCCGGAGCTTTTCGTCGGTATCCACGCCGCTTTTATAATAGTAGGGCGTCATGGAAAACAGGTTCCGGATGTCCTCGTTGCACGGCAGGAAAATCCGCCCCTCCACCGGGATGCTCTCCAGAAAGGCAAACCCCTCCAGGGCATAGTCCTTGACCTCGTTTTCGTAAGGCTGGTCGTAAAGAGCTTCCTTCAGCTCCCACAAATGGAACCGCCCGGGAATCCCCATGAGGAACACCCCGCCGGGCTTCAGCACCCGCCGGTACTCCTCCCCGCAGTAGGGCGCAAAGAGGCTGACCACGCCGTCGCAGCTCTCCGTCCCCACCGGCAGGTGGTAGACGCTGGCCACGGCGCACCGAACGTCCTTGCACCGCTTGGCGCACTTGTCCGCCGCGAACTTGGAGATGTCCACCGCCAGAATTTCCGAATTCTGAGGAGCCAGCGCCTCCGCCAAAGCAGCGGTATAGTACCCTTCGCCGCAGCCCGCATCCAGAAGCACCGGCTTCTCCCTTCCCGCCAGATGCCGGACCGCAGCAGCAGCCACCGCCTGGGCGAAGGGCGCGTAGTACCCCTTTTCCAGAAAGTCCCGGCGGGCGTTGACCATGAGCTTGTTGTCCCCGGGGATTTTCGCATGCTTGCCGCTTACCGGCAGCAGATTCACATAACCGCTCCGGGCCTTGTCGAAGGTGTGGCCCCTGCCGCAGCCCAGGCCGTTTTCCCGGGGCTCCAGGGGCTCCCCGCAAAGGGGGCAGAGAAAGGCCGTCATTTCGTCTCCTCCTGTCCCAGGGCCCTGCGGACCTCCGCCGCCAGATAGGCCCCCATGTCGTCCCGGTCGAAGGTCCGGCCGGAGAAAATCTCAAAGGCGCAGATAGCCTGGTAGATCAGCATGTTCAGCCCGTTGGAGCACCGGAGCCCCCGCTCCCGGCAGTTCCGGAGCAGCGACGTCTCCGCCGGCTTGTAGACAATGTCGCACACCGCCGCCCGGGTCCCGTCCAGGAAGGAAAAATCGGTGAAGTCCTCGGCCACGCCGCTCATGCCCAGAGGGGTGGCATTGAGGATCACGTCGCTGACCATGCCGCAGTTCTCTGCCGAAAGCTGGGAAAACGGCAGAATCTGCACCCGGAAGTCCCCACGGAGCTTCTCCGCCCGCTCCGGATGGCGGCAGAACACCGTCACTGACCTTGCCCCCTGTTCCAACGCCTTTTTGCAGATGGACTGGGCCGCTCCTCCGGCCCCCAGCAGGCTGACCCTGGCCCCCTGAAAGGACACGTCCAGCAGCCGCAGCGCCGCCACGATGCCGTTTCCGTCGGTGTTGAAGCCGTAGAGCTTCCCGCCGGACACCCGGACGGTGTTCACCGCCCCGCACTCCCCGGCGTAGGAGTCGATGCCGTCCAGGTAGGGCAGAATCCGCCCCTTGTGGGGGATGGTGATGTTAAAGCCGTCCAGCTCCTTCCGGGCCAGCCGGACGAAATCCTCCATTTGCACCGCCTTGACGTGGCAGGCCCGGTAGCTCCCGGGGACCCCCAGCCGCTCCATCATCTTCTCCTGGATCAGCGGCGACAGGGTGTGGGCAATGGGGTCGCCGATGACGGCGAGACGAAGATCACTCATGACGTTCTCCTTTCAAAAGGGACAAAATTTCCCGGGCCACCTGCTCCGGCGCATCGTGGCTCCCCACAGTGATCCGGGCGTAGCGGCGGTAAAGGCCGATCCGCTGGTCGTAAAGGGCCTGGACCCGGTTCAGGTCCTTGCCGATCAAAGGCCGCCCCGACAGATCGGAGCCGCAGATTTCCTCCACGGACCGGTCCAGAAAAATCACCGTCCCCGTGGCGGACAGCGCCTCCATGTTCTCCTGCCGGAGGACGATGCCGCCCCCGGTGGCGATGACCAGCCCGACCCGGGCGGCAGCCTGCCGGGCGCAGTCCGTTTCCCTCTGCCGGAAGGCTCCCTCCCCCTCCTCAGCGAAAATGGCGGGGATGGATTTCCCGGCGGATTCCTCCACGGCCTGGTCCAGGTCGAAAAAGGTCCTGCCCAGCGCCTCCGCCAGCAGCTTCCCCACCGAGGTTTTCCCGCTGCCGGGCATCCCAATGAGGACGATGTTTCCGTTCATTCTGTGTCCCTCGTTTCCTTATAAAGACGGACGGCCCAGCGGCCAATCCTTTCCCTATCTGCAAAGCCTATGAACCGGTCCGCCCCGCAAGCCTTCCAGAACCCTTACTCCCCTTCCTCCAGAAAAGGCCGGTGCCGGTACCGCCCCAGGACCCGCAGCGTCTGGGTGTGCCGCCGGAGCTCCTCGAAAAGCCCGTCCAGCTCCCGGTTCCCGCCGGTGAGAAAGTCCGCGAAGAAAAGGTACTCCCAGTTCCGGTCGGCAATGGGCCGGGATTCGATCTTCATCAGGTTCATCCCGTAGCGCCCCAGGACCTCCAGCACCCCGCAAAGGCTCCCCACCACATGGGGGAGGGTGAAGTCCACGGAGACCTTGTCGCTGTCCGGAGCATTTTCCGGCTCCCGGGCCACGATGACGAAGCGGGTGAAGTTCCTGGCCTTGAAGTTGACCCCCTCGGCCAGGACCTCCAGACCGTAAAGCTGGGCCGCTCGGCGGCTGGCAATGGCCGCCAGGTGGGAGTCCGTGCACTCCGCCGCCATTTTGGCCGCGGCGGCGGTGTTGTATACCGGCCGGCAGATCCATTCCGGGTGCCCGGCCAGGAACTCCATGGACTGAGACAGCCCCTGCTCGTGGGAGACCACCTCCCGGATGTCGGAAAGCTCCGTCCCCGGCTTGGCCAGCAGGCAATGGCGCACCCGGACGTACTGTTCCCCCACAATGGAAAAGCCGTACCGCCCCAGCAGGTCGTACACCGCCGCAATAGCCCCGGTGGAGCTGTTCTCGATGGGGACCACCGCCCGGTCCGCCGCCCCGTCCCGGAGCTGGTCGAAGGCGTTCTGGAAGGAACCGGCGGTGATCAGCTCCGCCGCCTCCCCGAAATAGAGAAGGGCCGCTTCCTCGGCATAGGACCCGGGGACCCCGCAGTAAACCGCAGTTAACATTTCCGTCCCTCCTGCCATTCCTCCGCCGTCAGGGAGTAACAGACCTCATCCATCAGCGTCCCGTCAAACCGCACAAACGACTCCCGTAAAGTGCCTTCTTTCCGGAAGCCGCATTTTTCGATCACCCGCCGGGAACGGTCGTTCCACGGAAAATGATAAACCGTCAGCATCCGGAGTCCTTCTTCCTCAAAGGCGTACCGCATGACTTCCTTCACCGCTTCGGTCATCCGCCCCTGTCCCCAGGAATCCTTCGCCAGGACGTAGCCGACCATCTTCACTCCCGGCACTCCCGGACGCTTTTCGTCCTTGTGGAGCCCCAGAGAGCCGATGACCCGGCCGGACGCCTTTTCTTCCAGCGCCCAGACGTCCCCTTCCCGGATGAACATCTCTGCAATCTTCCGGCTCTCCTCCACATTTTCGTGGGGCTTCCAACCGGCGGCGGGACCCACCTCCGGGTCCGCCGCGTATCGATACAGGTCCTCGGCGTCGTCCTCGGTCCAGTCCCGGAGGATGAGGCGAGGGGTTTCCAGTCGTTTCATGGCACGATTCCTCTCTTTGCTTTCCTTATTATTGTAGCACAAAACCGCCGCCGGGCGCAACTCCGGCGGCGGAACTTCCTAAATCAGCGCTTCGCAGAGGGCCAGGGCTGCGGCGCTTTCCACCACCACCGACGCCCGGGACAGGATGCACGGGTCGTGGCGGCCCTGAATGACCAGCTCGGCGTTTTCCATAACGGAAAGATCCACGGTGCGCTGGGGCTTCCCGATGGAGGGAGTGGGCTTGATGACCACCCGAAAAACCACCGGCATCCCGTTGGAGATGCCTCCCAGGATGCCGCCATTGCGGTTGGTCTCGGTGACGACTCTGCCGTCCTCCACCCGCATGGGGTCGTTGGCCTGGCTGCCCCGGAGCCCGGCGAACCCGAAGCCCTCCCCGAACTCCACGCCCTTTACCGCCGGGACCCCGAACAGGTGCCGGGAAAGGATGCTCTCCAGACTCCCAAGCCCCGGCTCCCCGACGCCGCAGGGAAGGCCGGTGACGCCGCACTCGATGATCCCCCCCAGAGAATCCCCGTCTAAGCGGGCGGCCTGAATCTCCGCCTTCATCCGCTCCCCGGCGTCCGGGTCCAGAACAGAGAAGGATTCCGCCCAAAGGGGGGCGAAGTCTTTTTCCGACAGCGTCACCGGGTCAAAGGCCCGGTCGGAAACGGAGCCGATCCGGGCGATATGGGCCCCCACGGCAATGCCCCGTTCCTTTAGGATCAGCTTGGCCACGGCCCCGGCAAACACCAGGGGAGCCGTCAGCCGCCCGGAAAAATGGCCGCCTCCCCGGGGGTCGCTGCAGCCGTGGTACCGGACAAAGCCGGTGTAGTCCCCGTGGGAGGGCCGGGCCAGGTTCCTGGTGGCCTCATAGTCCTGGGACCGGGTGTTGCCGTTCCGGATCACGGCGGACAGCGGGGTGCCGGTGAGCTTTCCCTGGTACACGCCGCTGAGGACCTCCGGCGCGTCGGCCTCCAGCCGGGTGGTGGAAAGCCCTCCGGCTCTGGCCCGGCGGCGGTCCATCTCCCGGGAGATGAAGTCCATGTCCAGGGGAACACCGGAAGGAAGCCCTTCCAGGACCACGCCAATGGCCGGGCCGTGGGATTCCCCGAAAATCTGATACTGGAACATCCTTTTCCTCCTTATTCCTCGCGGACCCGGCCGCCCAGGGCCTGATAGTCCCGCCAAAAGTCCGGATAGGACTTGGCCACGCACTCCGCACCCAGAACCTCCACCGGCTCCCGGCAAACAGCCGCCGCCACCGCCGCCGCCATGGCGATTCGGTGGTCGTTATGGCTGTCCGCCTGGCCGCCCCGGAGAGCTCCCAGGCCGGTCACTTCCAAAAAGTCCGGGCCGGTGTCCGCCCGGCCCCCCAGGCTCCGGAGCAGGTCCGCTGTCGTCTCCAGCCGGTCGCTTTCCTTGAGCCGCAGACGGGCGGCGTTGACGATCCGGGTGATCCCCTGCCGCAGGGCGGCGTGGGCCGCCAGAGGCGGGACCAGGTCGGGGCACTGGGATACGTCCAGCTCCGCCTCGCCGGGATCTCCCCGGCGTCCACCGTGCAGTCCCCGGGGGAGCTCATCCGCTCCAGAATGGAGACCACGGCCCGGTCCCCCTGAAGGGAGTCGGGATTCATACCCAGGACCTCCGTCCGGCTCCCCAGGAAGTTGGAGCCTAAGAAAAACGCCGCCTGGGACCAGTCCCCCTCCACCCGGCAGGTCCGGGGCCGGTACGCCTGGCCTCCGGGGAGGCAGAACCGCCGGTAATCCCGGTTTTCCGCCCGGACCCCGAAGGCCGCCATGGCGGAAAGGGTCATGTCCACGTAGGCTCTGGACTCCAACGCGTCGGTGATGACGATCTCCGACGGCTCCGGCAGCAGGCTCAGGGCCAGAAGCAGCCCGGTGACGAACTGGGAGCTGACCTTCCCGCTGAGGGAATAGCTCCCCCCGGGGAGCCGTCCTTCCACGGTGAGGGAATCCCCCTCCTGCCGCCAGGCGACGCCCTTTTCCCGGAAAATCTGAAAGTAGGGGTCCAGAGGCCGCTCCATGAGCCGCCCATGGCCCCGGAAGGTCACAGGCCGGCCCTCCCCCGCCGCCAGGGCGATGGGGATGAGGAACCGCAGGGTGCTGCCGCTCTCGCAGCAGTCCACCGGGGCAGTGAGGGGGGCAAACCGGCCCAGCCCTTCCACCACGGCATCTGCGGGGCCGGTGGTCACCCGGGCACACAGCTGGCCTGCGGCGGCCAGCGTGGCGGAGATGTCCTTACTGAATTCCAGATTCGTGATGTGGGAGCTGCCTGTGGCCAGCGCCGCACACAGCACGGCCCGGTGGGCCATGCTCTTGCTGGGCGGGGCTGTGATGCTCCCGCCGATGGGGCGGGAAGAATGAATGGTTACCAGCATAGGCCGTTACATATCGCGGCCGATGGCCCATGCCACCTGGCGGCACTTGGCCATGGCCTGTGCAAAGGCGTCCGGGGTCAGGCACTGGGCACCGTCGCTCCAGGCGTGGCGGGGGTCATAGTGCACCTCCACCTCCAGACCGTCGGCACCGGCGGCCACAGCGGCGATCATCATGGGTTCCACGAGGTTTGCCTTGCCGGTGGCGTGGCTGGGGTCCACGATGACGGGCAGGTGGGTCTTTTCGTGGATGAGGGGCACGGCAGACAGGTCCAGCGTGTTGCGG
>OIXH01004647.1_pt1 | contig 11011 bp, 9 predicted proteins | sample 1587741 | NCBI WGS metagenome assembly OIXH01 (sample SAMEA3888916, study PRJEB22519) | human gut metagenome | biome: human gut; feature: human-associated habitat; material: faeces | place: Denmark | collected 2011 | reverse complement strand
GGAAAAGCCAGCCGACGCATGGCGCAGAGCACCGGGATGCTGGATGCACTGACGCTGCACAGTCTGCTTGGCTTGCAGGGCGATTTTTGCAGCAAGGACAAGCAGGATCAGCCGCTGCCGGTTGACTTTCTGATCGTGGATGAGGCGTCCATGGTGGATATGTGGCTGGCGCATCAGCTGTTTACGCGCCTGCGGAGAGGGACAAAACTCCTGCTGTTGGGCGACGTCGATCAGCTGGAGAGCGTCGGCGCGGGCAACGTGTTCGCGGAGCTGATTGGAAGCGGCATCGTGCCGGTGACGGTTCTCGATGAGATTTTCCGTCAGTCCAAGGACAGCCTGATCGCCTACAACGCCAAATTCATCAACGAGGAAAACAGCAGCCTGTTCTACGGTCCGGATTTTCAGTTCGTCAAGGCAGAAAATCAGGAGGAAGCCGCAGCGCAGATCCAGACGCTCTATCTGCGGGAATTGCAGGATACGTCCATTGGACAGCTTCAGATCATCTCGCCCTATCGGACGGACGGAGAAGCGTCCTCCAACGGACTGAACGCGCTGATCCGGGAGACGGTCAATCCGCATACGGAAAAGATTCCAGAGCTTATGTTCGGAGAGCGTATTTTCCGCCTGCATGACCGTGTGATGCAGACCAAGAATAATTACAGTCTGGAAGGCTATGATTCGGCCTGCAAGCAGAAATTCAAGGGTGTGTTCAACGGTGACATCGGGAGCATCTGCAAGATCCTACCCGATAAGCTGTGCGTGGATTTTGATGGGCGTATCGTGGAGTATTCCAAAACGCAGCTCGGCGATCTGGAACTGGCGTATGCCATTACGATCCATAAGTCGATGGGTTCGGAGTACGAAACGGTCATCATTCCCATTTTGATGGCGCACCGCATTTTGCTGACGAAGAATCTGATCTATACCGCCGTGACACGCGCAAAAAAGCGTGTGATTCTGGTCGGGCAGAAGCGTGCGCTGTTTCTGGCGATCCACTCCGGCAGAAAGGTCAAACGGAACACCTGCCTTGCCGAACGGATCTTAAAGTACAATCAGGTATTCAGACAAAAGGCTCTGCCGCAGGGCGCGACAGAGCAGAAATTGAAAAAAGCCGGTTAAGTTGACATGGATGTGCAGAATTTGCGCAGTCATCTCTTATTTTATTTATGGAAGGAGTTCTAAGAAATGAATGACAACAAATCCACTGTGATGAACAACGCCGCCGTGCAGCAGCTGCGCAAGGTGCCGGGCTTTGACCCGATGAAGCTCCTGCGCAAAACGATCTCCGTCAAAACCGGGCACCCGGTCTGGAAGCTGGATCTCCGCTATAAGCGGCTCTGGTTTCGTCTGGCCTGCCCGAACGGGAGAATGCTTTTGAAGCCGCTGCGCATCAGCGACCAGCTGGCAATTATCGAAGCGCAGGTTTATTTCAGCAAGGACGATCCGGTTCCGGCCGCCAGCTTTACCTCCGAACAGCGCAGGGAGAATATCCCCGGTGGGGAATTTCTCCGTGCCGCACAGGAGGATGCGCTCAACATGGCGCTGGAAAACGCCGGTTTCGGCATCCAGTTCTGCGACGTGAGCCGCGACTACGGCGGCGAGCTGTTCGGTTCGGAAGTGCCGGTCCAAACGGAAGTCGAAGAAGCAGCTGTCGAGGAAACCAAAGCACCCATTGTGGAGGAAACCATCGCAGAAACAGCGCCGACGATGGATATGGATTCCGCGTCCGCCGAACAGCACGTTGTGGAAACAACTGCTCCTGTTATGGAAGAAACGCCTGACCTTCATGTCGTGCCGCCCCAGCAGGAAGAAGCCGCGGAAGAAGTTGCAGAACAGCCGCAGGCCGCGTCCTATACGGCAGATATGGATGTCAGCGAGATCACGCAGCGTATGACGGTGGACGAAGCCAAGGCCGTCGTGGTGCAGATCGGCACCTGCCGCGGCTGGACGCTCGAACAGGTCGCGCAGCGCCGCCCGGCGAGCCTCAAGTGGTATCTCTATGGCTGCGATCAGGCGGACAATATTCTCAAAGCCGCAGCGTCCGTTCTGCTGGACAATCTGCAGCAGAAAGCCGGATGAAGCGTCAAGTTTGGATGAAAGGGTGTGGCCGTTATCAAAGCCGGTTCTTCGCAGTTTCCGTTCCACATTACAGACATTGCGGCGCTGCTGCGGCTCAATATCCGCAGGCGCGGCCCGGACTTTCTGTATGTGGACTGCCCGCTTTGCGGCGATCATCGCGGCAAGCTCTATCTGAAAACGTCACGGGACGTGTGGCACTGTAATTACTGTCAGGAATCCGGAGGGATGCTGGCGCTGTATGCAAAGGTCTACGGCATCAGCAACGCGGACGCCTATCGGGAGATCTGCGAAGCGCTTCAAACCGGAGATTACGCGCCAGAGTACCAGAGCTACCAGAATCGGCAGCCGCTGGAAATCGCGCAGTCGGCCAGAGCACCCCGGCAGGCAATTCACCAAACACTTTCAATGCTGTTTTCCATGCTGTCGCTGACGCCAAAGCACCGTGCGCATCTGCGTGAGGTGCGTGGACTGACGGACGACCAGATCGAACGGTTCGGCTTCAAAAGCACCCCGCCGCCTTATCTCTGCAAGAGTCTGACGGCGCGGCTTTTGAAGCAGGGCTGCATCGTGCAGGGCGTCCCCGGCTTTTATCTGGCGGAGGACGGCAGATGGACGGTTCGATTCGGAACGCGCACGGCCGGGATCTTGATCCCGGCCAGAAGCGCAGACGGACTTGTCTGCGGTGCGCAGATCCGGCTGGATATCCCCATCCGGGAGGAAAACGCGCCCGCCGATAAGGAGGGCACGAAGTACCTCTGGCTGTCGTCGAGCAGCAAACCGATGGGGACATCCTCGGAAAGCCCCATCCACTTTGTTGGCGATCCGTGTTCCAGAGTGGTCTATGTGACGGAAGGCCTTTTGAAAGCGGACATCTGCCATGCCTTGATGAACCGCACCTTCGCGGCGACCGCTGGGGCGAACAACGTGTCCAAGCTGGACGAATTGTTCGCGTTTCTCAAAAAGAACGGCATGGAGGAGATCATCGAAGCGCAGGACATGGACAAGTATCGGAATGTTCACGTTGAGAAAGGTGCCTCCAAGATCTATCTGATGGCACGAAAGCACGGCCTGCAATGCCGCCGGCTGACATGGAACCCGAACTATAAGGGTTTAGATGATTGGCAGCTTGCGCTCCGGAAGGATGCTGCGAAAGCACCGAAAACAATGACGTTCCGGGAGCAGTATCTGTATGGTGTGTGCGAGGTTTCCGAGATAGACGCCTGCGTGGAACGATGGCACAAGGCACAGCCGGATGGTGTGCCCTTGCAGGCATACCTTGGCTTGCTGGATGAAGAATATCACGCTTTTTTGCAGCCCGGCGGCAATGCGCAGTTGGAAGAGCTTTTGAATGCACAGCGTAAGCAGCTCGGCTGCCGCATTTATCAGCTGGAATTTACGGACACGGAGAAAACGAAACCGTTCGCGTTCTCCGGAATCGACGCGCTCCGCAAGGCAGGCTTTCAGCAGCCGCCTGCAAGTGAGTACCGGCTGGTGCATGATGAAACGCTCTATTGTCCAAAAGACGAACCGGATCTTGCTGTGCTGGAGCGTGTATTTGACCGCTATAACGGCAAGCTGCCAGCAGACTATCCGGGGCGCTGCGTTGCACCGTCCGATGTGCTGGAGTTGTACGACGCGGATAAGCGGCGGTATTACTATCGGGATAGGAAGCAGTTTGTGCCGGTGGCGTTTTCTCCTCTGCTGGCGCGGCCAATACAAAAATGAAGGGAGACAGCATATGAGAAAAATTACGGTTCTGGATTTCGCAAATCAGATCGGCGTTCTCAGCGACGAGGTTCCCGTAGTCGTGAAGACGGACAGGAAGGTCATCGGCCGCTTCCGCTGCTTATATGAGATACCGGAAACGGCCATGCCGGGGGTTCTTGAAGCAAAAATCGACCATGTCATTCTGCGATCCGACGAGATCACGATCCAGGTCAAGCTGAAAGCAGTCACGACATAATGACCGCGACCAGAGAGATATGGATGAGAGAAATGAGATCGTGCAGCTTTGCGCATTTTGCCGCAGCCTTGGCGCGCACGTCCGCGAAGTACAGGACGGCGCCAGCTTTACGGCAATGCTCTGGGAGGATGAGGACAGCGTCAGTGAACGCGATGCCGCTGAGATCCAGAGGAAAATCAAACGAAAGACCGCAGAATATCCGGGATTCGTGTGCTACTGCTTCGACGCATTTAGCACACTGATCTATCGGGTATAACACATGAATGGGCGCAGCAGAATCGCTGCGCCCATTTTCTATCGGAAAGGAGTTTTATCATGGGCGTATTTTCAGAGCTTGATCTGGAAAACCAGCAGACAGAATTGGACGGACACGATTCCAAAACGGCAGAAATGCAGACCTTGCAGGCAAAGCTGATCCAGCAGCACGAGCAGAAAAAAGCTGCCGCCGCTGCGGAAGTGACGAGCAAGGAGCCTGCGGCGGAGCCGGTTGCTAAAACGGAAGCAGAGCAGGAAGATCCTGCAGCAGCGGAAGCAGAAAAGCGCCGTCGGCACGAGGAAGCAGAAGCTAAACGGAAAGCGGAATGGGAGCGGCAGCAGGAGGAAAAACGTGCCGCAGAAACGGCAGCGATTGCAAAAAATGAGCAGATGAGCGAGACGGAGCTGGTCAAGGCGTCGATGGAGCGCATGAAAAAGGAAACCGAGCGGCTGACGCGGCGGAACCTCAAGGAGTGTGTTTCCGAGTATGTGCAGACGCTCTGTCTCAGTGATCCAGCGTTCGCGCGGATGGTCATGCACCCGCGCAAGAGTATGGCACATTGTCTGCAATTCATCAACCGGAAAGCGCGGGAATATCTGCTTGCGGAAATGAAGGATAACGGCATGGAGCCGCAGCCAAACGGCATTTACGGCGGCGATGTGCCGGAGGATACCTGTTATGACTGGGCAGAGGAATATTTCCGGGATGCAAACGCCGAAGAGGATGAGATCAAGGAGGAACCGTTTGTTCCAAAACCGTATCCGGGTGCGCCAGTCAAATCCATGCGTCAGCCCAAAAAGGAGAAGACAAAAGCTGAGACAAAGACTGCAAAACCGGAGCAGGTCATTCAAATGCCGCAGCCGGAGAAATCGCCCGATGAAGAACAGTTTTCTATGTTTGATCTGATGGGAGGCATGGCCGGATGATCGCTTATAAAGGAATGTGCCCAGGTATGGTCTGCCTTGGCTATCAGCTAAAGATGGGCTTGAATGTAACGGAACAGGCAAATTGTCAGGCGAATGGGTTTCATTGCGCGGCAAACCCGATGGACTGCCTGCGCTATTATGGGGATTTTCAGAACTCGGAATACTATCTGGTTCGTCCGTGCGGCGATCTGGATGAGGATGCGGTAGATTCCAGAATCTCCTGCACGCAGCTCTGGGTGCTCCGAAAGCTGGAGCCACAGGAGTTTTTCCTGCATGCGCTTGCGTATATGGCAGACCATCCGCAGATGCCGGATGGCTGTGATGTCAAAAGAGAACGTGCGCAGGCATGGAATGGCTACGCCGTCGTGCGCGGCAAGCACCCGCGCGCAAAGGGCAAGCTCGGAGATATTCTGGCATTTGCCAGAGAAGCTGTGAACGGACCGAAGATCGAGCATCTTTCGCTGTGCGTGATCGACGGCAAGGAGCGTCTGCCGGATGTCTGGTATGACGACAATTTTAAGGAATGTGAGGCGGCATAAACGAATGAAGCGAAAAGAATTAGAAAAATTGCCTGTTCTGCGGGCAACGACTGCGATGCTGAAGCAGGCGGAAAACGAACCGATGATAGAGAGCGGATATTTCCGAAAAGAACTGCGCTATGAACACGAGTACTACGCCAGATGCAAGCGGTTTGATCGGATTCTGAAGGTCGCGATCTATCTGACAAAAAATCTGGCTGCCGGCGGCAGAAAGCCAGTGTATGAGCTGTTTCTTGACTATGATGCGCAGGATTTCCTGACATACAGCTTTATGGAAAAGAAGTGGCGTACCGCGATGCTCCGCAATTTACCGCAGCAGGGATTTGGCATCTCTGACGCGCAGATCTCATCCCGTGATTCCGCTGTGATCGGTCAGTATCTGCATTCCAAATGGGGCGCGATTGTGGCGATCCGGGAGTTTCAGGAAGGGATTCGGGAAAAGCAGCTTCTGGCCCGGCACAAGAAAGAAACCGATCCGTGGGATGCGGCAATGGCGCTCATGTCTCCGCTTCCGAAGGACTGGGACAGATGGGTCAGTAAGGTCGGCATTGAGCAGAATTATATGTTCTATCAATACCGGCGCGGCGGTGCCAAAACCGGCTATTGCAGCTACTGTGACCGCGAGGTTCCGATTCGGAAGCCGAAGCACAATGCGGTTGCCAGATGCCCCAGATGCAGAAGAACGGTGCAGTTCAAATCCTTCGGCAAGATGGGCCGGCTGCGCACAGGGCGAAATATCCTGTATCTGATGCAGCCCTATCCGGGCGGCTTTGTGGTCAGAGAGTTCTGGGCGGAGCGTTCTTACAGTAAGGAAACATACCGAAATGTCAAGGTGTTTTACCACGAACTCCGCCGTGCGATCTTTGACGCGGACGCAAAACCGGTGCAGGCATTTTACTGGGGTGTTTATAAGCAGCGCACATCGCGTTGGATCAAAGGCTGCAACTGCAGTGTGGGATATTACCCGGATGAAAGCGGACGCGTGTATGGGAAAACGATCCCGTACCTTGCCAAAACCTGCTTGCAGCGGACTGGTCTCCCGGAACTGATTCATGCAAACATGAAGACGGACCCGGAAAAATATCTTGTCGTACTGAAAAGGATGCCGAATTTGGAGCAGCTGACAAAAGCCGGTCTGTTCCGGCTTGCAGTGGAATGTACGAAGGATTATTACAAATTGAGTTCAATTTTTCAGACGACACCCGTGCAGAGAGGTCTTGCACCAAAACTCGGCCTGAACCGACTGGAACTTGCACGGCTGCGGAAGAATCAGGGCGGGCGTGCATTTCTGGAATGGCTGCAATTTGAAAAGCAGGCAGGAACGCCGATTCCGGATTTTGCGATCCAGTGGATGTGCAAAGAGCATATTGACCCGCAGCAGCTGCAATTCATTGCAGATCGGATGCGCTATGGGCAGATCCAGCATTACCTGAACAGGCAGATGCAGGAACTGAATTTGAGCAGCGAACGTGTCATTGAACTGTGGCGGGACTACCTTTCCATGGCGTTCCGCTTCGGTTATGACACAAACGACCCCATCGTGTATCGTGTACGCAAACTTCAGCAGCGGCATGACGAATTGGCCGCCCGCGGAGAGGAAATGCAGTTGACCCTTCGTGCCGGAGAGCTCCTTCAGACATATCCGCATATAGAACAGAATTTGCAGGCGATCCGGGAAAAGTTTGCGTTTACAGGAAAACAGTACCAGATTCAGGTCCCAGATAAGCTGGAAGATATTTTCATGGACAGCCGGAAGCTCTGCCACTGCATTGCCAACAGTGATGTCTACTGGGAGCGTATGGAGCGCAGGGAGAGTTATCTGCTGTTTCTGAGAAAGACAGCCGAACCGGACACCCCCTATTATACCGTAGAGGCAGAGCCGGGCGGCACGGTACGGCAGGTCCGCACCCAGTATAATCGCCAGAATGACGATATTGGCGAGGTGCGCGCATTCCTGAAGATCTGGCAGAAGCAGCTTGCCAAGCGGCTGACGCAGAAAGACAAGCAGCTTGCGGCCGACAGCCACGAGCTGCGCATCAAAGAACTGGTGCAGCTGCGAAATGATCAGGTCACGATTCACACGGGCGACCTTGCAGGTCGTCTGCTTGTGGATGTGCTGACAGAGGATCTGATGGAAGCGGCATAACAAAAACGGAGTGGGAGCGCAGCGGCGCTTCCACTCCCATAGAAAGGACTGAAAACATGGATCATATCACAGAAGCGTTTTACAACGTCATGTACCAATACAGGTTGACCTTTACGCCGGACGGCGTGCAGGCAAACCTCAATCAGTGGCGGCAGCAGAAAACGCCACTTCTGGAGCTGCTGCGCCGTCACCCGAACTGGCGGGAGCAGGAGCTTGCGGTTGTGTTCGATCTATCCGAACAGCGGCAGCTTGACCGGGCCTGCGTGGATGAAACAAAGTTTGAAATGTTGACGCTCGCGGAGGAAGCAGGGCTGACCGGCGAACGGCTGGAAGAATTCCGGGACGCGCTGGACGCTGCGACAGCGGATTATGCGACCGTTCCAGATGAATCCCGGCTGCCGGTGATCCGAAACCGCGGACATATCAAGTGCGACGCTGGCATGAAGGCAAGCCGCATCATCAATCGGCTGTGCGCAAAATTCGGCATCGACCAATATGAAGCGGAGCGGAAGCTTGGACACGGCGAGACGCTGCATACTGCGCGGGTCAAGCCCTACAACGCGGTTTTCGCGCGGCTGGCTGACGCGCTCAATCCGGTGCGGATCAGCAAGACCGGCGTATTGTCCGTCCATCCGTGCGACTTTCTGGAGATGTCAGCGAAGAAAAACGCATGGCATTCCTGTCACTGTTTAGCAGACGGCGGATGGCGGGCCGGCTGCCAGTCCTATATGGGCGACGGCGTGAGTATGGTATTCTTCACAGTTGATGATGAGGTCAAGGATCACTTTTATCGTGCGCGGCGGCTGACGCGGCAGATTTTCTGCTATCGGGACGGTGTGCTGCTGCAATCAAGACTATATCCGCAGAATGACGACGATGTGCGAAAGCTCTACCGGAGCATGGTGCAAAGCGTGATCGCAAGATGCCTTGGCCTGCCGAATCTCTGGAAAACGAATACGACACTTACGGAAATCCGACCTTATTGGACAACCGTGCAGGGCAGCCTGCATTACACGGATTATGAGAACGGCTATGCCGCGCTGTCGCTGATGAAGGGCTATGGAGATTATGGCCATTTGGATATTGGAAGCGCATCGCGCTGCGTTGGCTGCGGTCGGCTCCATGATCGACGCAACTCAACGCACTGCGGCGAATGTGAAGACATGTGTGTTTGCAAGGCGTGCGGAAGTGTGGTTCCGAAAAACAGCGGCCATTTTTTAGACGGCGACGGATTTTACTGCGCGGAGTGTATGCAGCCGTGCAGCTGCTGTGGGAAACTGCTTCCGAGAGAAGCGCTGCGGTCGGTGATCGACCGGCGCGGGCGGACAAATCAGCTTTGCCCATCCTGTGAAGAAGCAGAGCTGGCAAATTGCCGTACCTGTGCGGCGCGTAGTTGCTGTAAGGATTTGCGCGGCTTGCTGTTTTGCGAGAGAAGCCGCTATACACAAGTAGAATTGGAGGAACAATATGCGTAATTTATATGAGCAGTGCTTAAAGCTGACGCAGTTTGCGGCGATGGAGTTTGAAGAGATTTTTCAGTTTTCACAGGAACGTCTCAAACAGGCGTTGGAAACAGAGCTGATTGAAAACGGATATGCCGTGCAGAAACAAAGCGGCTTTCTGTACGCACAAGGGACGGTGCCTGTCCTGCTGGTTGCGCATCTGGACACCGTCCATCGCACCCAACCGGAAACAATCTGCTATTCCGCAGACGGCACGGTCATGATGTCGCCGCAGGGAATTGGCGGCGACGACCGGGCGGGCGTGTATATGATCCTGCGTCTGATCCAGAGCTGTCATTGTCACGTACTGTTCTGTGAGGATGAGGAAACCGGCGGACACGGGGCACGTGCCTTTACAAAGTCCGGAATCAAAACGGACGTCAATTATATCGTGGAGTTGGATCGCACGGGCAGCAACGACGCGGTATTCTATCAATGCCGCAACCGGCAGTTCGAGCGACATATCAACAGCTTTGGATTCCAGACAGCGTTCGGAAGCTTCAGCGACATCTCCATTTTGGCACCGCATCTGAATCTTGCCGCGGTCAACCTCAGCACCGGCTACTACCATGCGCACCAGCCGGGTGAATATGTCCGGTTGGACAAGGTGGAGGAGTTGATCGGCCGTGTGGAGAAGCTCCTGCAAACGAAAACGGAACGGCTTTCTTACACGCAGAAGTTTACGGCAAGAAAGCTGGGTGAACCAAACGATTTGCAGCGGAAACGGCTCATTGCATTGTCTGACGCGCATATTGTCCGGATCAATCATCAGAATATTGCCGACGGCCGCGGATATTTTATGGACATAAGCGGCAGAATTTATCTCTATCTTGATGAATGTGACCGCATGGTACATATCGGAGACGCAGAAGCACTTTGCATGGACGGCTCTGCCGCTGCGTATCAGGCGGGGCAAGCGAAAGAATACAAGACCATAGAAATGGAAGAAGCCATGCGCCTGCTGGAGCAGGAGCGCGCGGCGGGATAATATGCCGCCTACCCTGCAAACAGGCATCCGTCTGCTTGCAGGGTGGGCATACTTCTGATATAATAACTAAAGTTGTAAAGGAGGCGGGACGATGATAAACGGATGGATCATGAGCGGAGATACTGCGGTTGCGTCCTTTCATGGCAGAGTTGTAACACCGATTCTGCCGGAGCGATGCCCGCTTTGCTTCCAAAAGGGTGGAGACCTCGAAATGTGGCTGGAATCAAGAGCCATTGACCGACACCGCACAAACAGCAGAATACTGAAGCGGATTCTTCGCCTTGGCGATACATCCGATCTGAACACGGCGCTCCATGTGCATGGCGCAACGATCACGGACAATTACTGGGTCAAGACGGAGGACGAAGCCAACCTGACATGGGCGGACGTTGGCTTCCGCGAGAATTATTTTGCCGACCTCGCGCTCAGCGGCCGGTTCAGCTGCATCGCAAAGAACTACACGCCCGAAGAACTGCGCACAGCGACGCCGGAGTTGACGAACGTCGGCAGCTACGAAAAATGCTGGCGGCAGCAGGATGGCCATTGGGTCATGGTGAAGAGCGGAACGCCGGAGGAGCATTATTCCGAAATTTTCACGGCGGCACTCGGCAA
>OIXH01004641.1_pt1 | contig 11019 bp, 5 predicted proteins | sample 1587741 | NCBI WGS metagenome assembly OIXH01 (sample SAMEA3888916, study PRJEB22519) | human gut metagenome | biome: human gut; feature: human-associated habitat; material: faeces | place: Denmark | collected 2011 | reverse complement strand
ACGCTGAACACCCTGTCGGAGCGGAGGCGGGAAGGGTTTTCTTCCATGGTGGCGGGCCTGCAGCAGTGCCGTTTCGTCCCCATTGCCCGGGTCAAGCCCGTCACCGGGGACGAGGTGCGCCTTGTCGAACGGTACAAGGCCCTGCGCCAGAGCTACAAGGACAGCATCCAGTCCCTGAAGGCACTTTTGCCCATTCGGCTGGAAACGGCGGTGGACGATATGAACGCCATGGTTCCGGCCCTGCGGGGTCTGTACCGGGCCATGGAAACCTTTCACCTGACCTATCAGCAGAAAAAGACCGACGCGTCCACGCTGGACTTTAACGATCTGGAGCATTTCACGCTGGGCGTGCTCAGCGACCCGGAGCTGAAAAAGCTGGAATCCGCCCGGTTCGACGCGGTATTCGTGGATGAATATCAGGATGTGAGCGCCATTCAGGAGAGCATCCTCAACGGGCTCAAGCGTCCGCCGGAGGAGGACGAAAAGCTTCCTCAGCTGTATTTCTACGTCGGTGATGTGAAACAGAGCATTTACCGGTTCCGTCAGGCGGAACCGGGGCTGTTTCTGCACAAGCTGGAAACCTTCTCCGCGGAGGAAAATGCCGAGAAACGCAAGATCATCCTCAATCGAAATTTCCGCAGCCGAGAGGGCGTGCTGGACGCGGTGAACCGTACCTTCCTGCACGTGATGGATCGCCGGGTGACGGAGATCGACTACGACCGCAGTGCCATGCTCTATCCCGGCGTGCCATCGGAGAAAGACCCCATGACCGAGCTGCATCTGTGTCAGGTGGGCAAAACCAAAGAAGCCCCCAAGACCGAGGCCGAGTGGATCGCCCGGGATATTCTGGACAGGGTGGGCAAGCCCGTGCCCGGCGGCGAGGGCGGCGTGCTCCACTATCGGGATATCGCCATTCTGCTGCCCGTCAGCAAGGGCGTGGCCGATCAGGTGGAGGCGGTGCTGACCGCCCATCAGATCCCCGTATATTCCGACGCGGGGCAAAGCCCGCTGGCGGGGGAGGAATCCATTCAGGCGGTGCAGCTGCTCATGCTGCTGGATAACCCCCGGAACGACACGGCCCTGCTTTCTGTGATGCGCAGCCCGCTGTTCGATTTCGGTGAGCAGGAGCTGGCCCATATCCGGCTGAACTTCCCGGACGCGCCCGGCTTCTATGACGCGGTGCAGGGTACGGCGGACTTGCAGGGCGACCCCATGCAGGAGCGCTGCCGGGCGGTGCTGACCCGGCTGGAAGAGGAACGGTTCCTGTTTCGGCACATGAGCCCTCAGGAATATCTTTGGGATGCACTCATGCGCACAGGCTTGTATGCCCACTACGGCGCGCAGCCCGGCGGACGGCTGCGGCAGGCGAACCTGCGGATGCTCTGTCTGAAATTGGAGGAGTACTTCCAGCTTCATCAGGAGGGGCTCGGCGGATTTCTGGACTCCATCCGGGAGCGGGAGGTGGGGGACGGCAGCTCGCCCACGGTGGTCAACCCGTGGGAGGACGTGGTGCGCATCATGACCATCCATAAATCCAAGGGACTGGAATTTCCCACGGTGTATGTGATGGGGATGGGGACGGGTCTGAGCCGCAAGCGGCAGACCAGGACCGTCAGCCTGCACGACCGGCTGGGCGTTTCCCTTCTGTATATGAATGAGGAAAAGCGCACAAAGCGGCAAACCCTTATGCAGAGCGGGATTCAGCTCTGTCTCGGCGCGGAGGAACGGGCCGAAAAAGCCCGTCTTCTGTACGTGGCGATGACACGGCCGAAAAATCGTTTAGTGATGATTGGTTCGTCTACGGACGAAAAAAATGCTTTAGAATCGATTCTGGAAAACGTGCTTCGCAAACCCTTTGAAATCAACGATTTGGCGGCTGTCCGTTCCGCAGCCTGCTATCTGGATTGGCTGATCCAGTCTATCAAGCCATGGGATGAATTGAACCAGCAGGTGGGCGATGAGTTTCCCACATCATTCTTATGGGAAACCTGTGGTCAACCAGAGCTTTTCGACAATTCCACAGGTTTTCCACATAAAAGTGCCCCTTGGAGGGTAGTTTTCCACATCCCTGCGGAAAAGAGTCCACAGGATATGGAAAAAGAGGAGGATTCCTCTAATGAAGTGCCCGATTTGGAAAAATTGTGGCCATCGAAGCAGGGTGCCCAGCTGCCCAGCTTGGGCGACCCTCTTTCCCCCTTGCCGGAATATGAACATTTGCCCTTGAAGCTGGGCGTGACGGCGCTGTGCCGCGCTATGGAGCAGGGACAGCCCCAGTCCGCAGATGAAGAGGAGATCGAGACCGCCGAAAGCAAACGCATTCCCCTGACGGTGCAGCGGCCAAGACTGCTCAGCGCCATTGCACAGGAGCCGGCGTTTCTCACAACCCCTGTGGAAAACGCCGGAGCTCTGCGGGGCACGCTGACCCATAAACTGCTGGGTCTGCTGCCGCTGGACGGCGTTCGAGCGCACTGCGGTGAGCTGTACGCTTATATAAAGGAAGAAACGGCTTCACTGGTGGTACGCGGAGTGCTGACGGCCGAGGAAGCGGCGCTGATTCCTCTGGCCCATGTGGAAAAGTTTTTCCTTTCGACGCTGGGTCAGCGGATGCTGCGTTCGACAAACGTCCGCCGGGAGTGGAATTTCAATCTGCATATCACTGAACCCTTTGACACCATCGTACAGGGCGTGATCGACCTGTGCTTTTGGGAGGACGGCGGCTGGGTGCTGGCGGATTATAAGACTGACCATGTGGAAAACGCGGAGGAGCTGATTCCCCGTTATCGCCGGCAGCTGTCATTGTACCGGCAGGCGCTGGAAAAGGCCACCCCCTATCCGGTGCGGGAATGCGCGTTATATTCTCTTCGACTGGATCAGTCAGTGACGGTGCCGGAATGCTAAAATATGACAAAAATATTTCACTTTCCTGCATGAAAAACGGAATCCCATTCGTTTCTATGATTGTTACAAGAATATTGGGTATTGATTTAGTTGGGTTTTGACGGTATAATCCCATTGAGACTGTAGTGGTATTCCACTGCTGTTTCGTTACAAGATTGTAACATTTCAGAACCGCCCAATGAAAGGTGTGGATAAAATGAAGCAATTCCGCAGCGATAACCGCAAAGGGGGAGCGTCCGCCGCGAAACGCTTGGCGCTGGCGCTGATCCTGATCGTCGCCTGTGCGCTGATGACGGCCTGCTATATGGAGCCTGACCGTGTGGTGGATGCGGGCAACGCTCTGGATAACAGCGGAAAGCAGGATTTCCAGACGGTTATTACCGACACCCCTGCCCCGACCAATACGCCTACGCCCGCTCCTACTTCATCCAGCGGGCAGCAGATGGACTGGTCAGCGTGGACTTTTGGCGATGATAACGCCACCAATCCGCCCGCCAGCAGCACCGATGCGTCGGGCGTGACCGCTACCAGCACGCCCTCCGGCGGCACCATCACCGTGGGCCTGACCACCGCCACGCCGCGGCCTTCTTCGGCCTCCGCGACGGCTACGCCCAAGCCCACGACCTCTTCCGCCGCCGCTTCCTCCACGCTGAAGGAAGGCTCCTCCGGTTCGGAGGTCAAGACGCTGCAGCAGCGGTTGAAGGAGCTGGGCTACTACAAGGGCTCGGTGGACGGCAAGTACGGCGCTGGCACGGCGGAAGCCGTGAAGGCTTTCCAGCGGGCCAACAAGCTGACGGCGGACGGCAAGGCGGGCAAGAACACCCAGACGGCGCTGTATTCCAAGAACGCCGTGAAGGCCTCTGCCACCAACAGCAGCAGTTCGTCTTCCAGCAGTTCCAGTAGTTCCAGTTCTTCCAGCAGCTCCACATCCTCCAGCTACACCAACGGCCGGACGGACGTGTACCTGCAGATCGGCTCCTCCGGCAAGCAGGTGAAGATTTTGCAGAACCGGCTGATCGTGCTGGGCTATCTGACCGGCACGGCGGACGGCGAGTTTGGCGAGACCACCGAAGCGGCTGTGAAGGCCTTCCAGAAGCGCAACAGCATTTATGACGACGGTGTGGCCGGGCCAACGACCCTGACCAAGCTGTATTCTTCCTCCGCGAAGAAGGCCAGCAGCGTGGTAGCCAATCTTGGCTCCATTCGCCCCGGCACCAACGGCAGCGCGGTACGCGCCCTGCAGCAGCAGCTGAAAACACTGGGCTACTACAGTGGCTCGGTGGACGGCGATTATGGCTCCGGCACCACGGCGGCGGTCACTGCCTTCCAGCAGGCCAACGGCCTGACGGCGGACGGCATTGCGGGCAAGGCGACTCAAAACGCTATTTATGCCGCTATCAACGGCGGTTCCAGCTCGAGCGGCGGCAGCTCTTCCGGCAGCAGTACCAGCCCGGCCAGCTATGGCGCGAAGGCTTCCAGCAATGGTTACACGACCATTTCCTCCACCTCCGGTTCCAACAGCTCCAATGTAAAGGCTGTGCAGAGCGCTTTGTCCGCCAAGGGCTACTACAACGGCGATTATGACGGCAGCTACGGCAGCGGCACTGAGCAGGCGGTGAAGGACTTCCAGAAGGCCATGGGCCTGCGGGTCACCGGCATGGCCGGCCCCACCACCCAGCGCCTGCTCTACGGCGGCACTTCCGCCAGCGGCAGCTACTCCAAGCTGCAGCAGGGCGACACCGGCAGCAAGGTAAAGCAGCTGCAGTACGCGCTGTACGAGCTGAAGTACTACGACGGCGACATTACCGGCACCTACGACACCGCCACCACCAACGCGGTGCTCACCTTCCAGCAGGTGCACGGACTGGAAATGGACGGCATTGCGGGCCAGCAGACTCAGCAGATTTTGTTCTCCTCCAGCGCCATTCCCTGCAATATCTAATGAACACATGGAAAACCCCGGTGCGGATATGAAGCCGCACCGGGGTTTTTGATAGTAGGGAAAGTGGGAGACTCCGTTGGAGCAATGGAGCGATGAAATGCGGTAATGATGAGGGCTGTGATTGCCTTGGGATGGGATGACCTGTTTCATACGGTGAATATAGCGTTTTATGAGACCGCTTGGGCTGCAAAGCGCTGTTGAATAAAGAAAAGGCGCGGGATTTTCCGCGCCTCAGACTGTCGAAAAAAACTGATTGGCCGTTATTGCCCGCAAACAGCGCTTTGCGGCCCACCCCGCCGGATGGCGTGGCGGGCTTCGGACTGCGGTAGCCCTTCGGGCTGTCCTCGTCCTCGGTGCTGCGCACCCTTAAGCTGGTTCGCGGAAAAAATGCTGCAGCGTAAGACTTAGGGGCTCCGTTCCGCAACCTCAATCGTCGTCTTTGGCACTGCCGTGCCAAATCCTCGTTTCGGTTGACGGCTGTCAGTCGCTAACTGCCTTCGGCAGTTGCATCCACTGGATGCCCGCTCCTTCTCGCCGCCCTAAAACCCCGGCAGGCACCGCAGGGAAGGCGCAAGGCGGGTTGCCCTTGGGCAACCCGGTCTGCCTTTGGCAGACTGAACTTTTCAAATAGAATTTGAAAAGTTCACCGTCGCCCAGTGGGCACAACCGCCGTAGGCGGTTAGCGACCCGCAGGTGTGACACGAAACGAGCAGGGACTACGGCAGTAGTCCCTGCGACGATTGAGTGGCAGCAGTGCCTCCTGCACCTCCACTTTTTTGACAAACTGAGCCCGCCCTTCCGCATGGAAGGCGGGCTTTTGGGATTTCCCTTAGATTTGTTCAAACAAGAGCCGCATCAGGTCGGTGCCGTCCATCAGCACGGGTTCGGACTCCATCTCCCGCTCGCAGAACTTGCGCAGGGGCGCGCGGCCGTCCTTTTCCAGCGCCTTTTTCACCGTGCGGCTGTCGTAGATAGCATAGGGCACGGGCGCGCCGTCGTGGGTGCGGGTGGTCAGCAGGGTGGGATGGTCGCTCAACACCAGCAGGCGGAAGTCCTCGCCCCGCATGGTCAGCTCGTCCAGAATAGGGCCAACGACCCGATATTCCACATTCTGGATGGCTTCCAGCTTGCGGCCCAGATCGCCCGCGTGAGCCATTTCGTCCGGTGCTTCGATGTGCACCGCAGCAAAATCGTCCCCGTCGGCCAGCGCCTGCAGCGCACAGGCTACTTTTCCCTCATAGTTGGTGTCCAGATCGCCGTTGGCCCCTTCCACATGGGGCGTTTTCAGTCCGGCCAGACCGGCGATGCCCCATACCAGCGGAACGGCGCTGACCACCGTGCCCCAGTGGCCGTATTTTTCCTTGAAGGAGGGCAGTTCCATGGCCGTGGCCGCGCCCCAGGGCCAGATCATGTTGGCGGGCAGCTTGCCCTCGGCCACCCGCTTCTGATTGATGGGATGATCCTTCAGCACTTCATAGCTGCGCAGCATCAGGGCCTTGATATCCTCGGCCATCTTCCGGGCGGCAGCGTCGTCGGTCTCCCGCAGCAGATGGGGCAGATGGGGCTCGACGGGCTGTTCCAGCACGTTGTGAGGCTCGGTCAGCCGCACGGCAGACAGGTCGTGCGCGTCCGTTTTCATCACGCCCACATGGCGGAAGGTATCGGTAACGGTGATCTCCAGCCCCGCGTCCTTCTGCATCGCCGCGAAGGTGGGATCGGCCAGCAGGTCGTTCATCAGGGTGACGGCCTCCTGCCCGTGGATATTGCCGCCGTTGTGGCTGTGGATAACCAGCGCGCCGCTTTCGTCCGGCGTGACGGCGCACAGATTCACCCGGAAGCTGACGCAGCCCTGAGGCACCTTCACGCCCATGCCCGCCGCTTCCAGCACGCTGCGGCCCGTATAATACTTCCGGGGATCGTAGCCAAAAATGCTGAGAATGGCGGTGTCGCTGCCTGCGGGCAGGCCGTGGGGCACCGTCAGCGCCCGGCCGCACCAGCAGCCCGCCGCCCGGTCAAAAGCGTTCAGCGCCAGCGCCTCCAGCGGCGTTTTGCCCGCCAGCTGGGGCAGATAGGTATCGGCCATGCCGTCTCCGATCACAAGCACATATTTCATCAGGTTTCCCTTCCTTTCTTCTTCCGTTCCAAACAGACCTACTGCGCCACCCGGATAATATCGTCCCGCAGGCGGTAGATGGTCGCGCCGTACTTTTTGCGGCAGAAAGCGTCCACGAACCAGTCGATCTTCTTCACCGCATCGAACTGCAAATAGCCGTAGCGGATGCCGTTGCGCTTTTCGCCCTTCATGTTGCTGTCGCACCAGCGGACGGTGTCCGTGTCCGGGTCGTAGTCCGCAATGAAGATCATGCTGTGCGCGCCCACGCCGTAGTAATAGTTGGCGGCCATCTGGAAATAGTCGCCCTTCTGCACCTGCTGAAGGAACGCCCGCGCCTTCTGCCGGTTTTCCTCCGCGCTCAGGGACGTATCGTAGCGGAAAGAGGCCGCCGCGTAGAAGGGATTGCCCTCGCTGGCGGGCACATCCTTCCATTCCACGCCGTACACGTAGTCGGTGCATTCCTCCCGGGGCTTATTATCCGGGATTTTCAGGGGCACGTTGGGAAATTCCGCCATACGGAACGTCCCCGCGTTGGCCCGGAAAAGATAGACGGTGTAGTTTTTGCACACATAATTGCTGCTGGCATACTGGGCCTCATGCGCCTTGCCGCCCGCCTGTTCGTATTCCTTCTGGGCCATGGCGATAATCCCGTCGATAAAGGCCTCCCGGGCGGCGGGATCGCCCCCGGCGGACGCATTGCCCACGGGCGGCTGGGTCTCGGCAGGCTCCGCGGTTTCGGCCGCTTCGGGAATCTGGGCCTCCTCCGTATCCAGAATGGTCAGGGTCACTTCCTCGTCCGCCAGAGCGGGGAGCAGCGCGCCCCAGATCAGCAGGGCGGAAAACACAAGGCACAGGAACGCTTTCTTTCGCATTCGCAAATCCTCCTTCATTCAGCGGTCAGTCCCAGCTTGGGGTAGACCTCGTCCACGTCCAGCGTGGCAAAATAGTCCCTGGGGGTCTCGGCCCGGCGGATCAGCTGGAACGAGCCGTCCTCCCGGCGCAGCACTTCCTTGCAGCGGAGCTTGCCGTTGTAGTTGTAGCCCATGCTCAGGCCGTGAGCGCCGGTATCGTGGATCACCAGCACGTCGCCGACCTCCGCCTTGGGCAGCAGCCGGTTGACGGCAAACTTGTCGTTATTTTCGCAAAGATTGCCGGTCACGTCCACCAGCTGGTCGTGGGGCAGGTCTTCCCGGTCGGGGATGGTAATATGGTGATACGCGCCATACATGGCGGGACGCATCAGGTCGCAGGCCGAAGCGTCCAGCCCCAGATAGTGCCGGTAAATGTTCTTTTCATGAATGATGTGGGTCACCAGCCAGCCGTTGGGGCCGGTCATATAGCGGCCCAGTTCGGTCTTGATGGCTATGCCCCGAATGCCCCGGCGGGTAAAGGCCTCGTCATATTCCCGGGCCACGCCCGCGCCAATGGCCTCGATATCCGCCTCCGGCGCGTCGGGCAGATAGGGAATGCCGATGCCGCCGGACAAGTTGATGAAGTTCAGGGGCAGGCCGGTCTCCTCCATCAGTTCCACGCCCGTCTCAAACAGCAGCCGGGCCAGCGCCGGGTAATAGGCCGGGTCGGTGGTATTGCTGCACAGGAAGGAATGCAGGCCGAATCGCTTTGCTCCGCCCGCTTTCAGCTCCCGCAGGGCCTGAGAAAGCTGCGCCCGGGTCATGCCGTACTTGGCTTCCTTGGGCTCACCCATGATCTCGCCCGCCACGGTAAACGCGTCGCCCGGATTGTAGCGCAGGCAGACTTCTTCGGGAATGCCGCCGTTATCCCGCAGGGTGGCCACGTGGGTCGCGTCATCCAGATTGATATAGGCGTTCAATTCCCGGGCCAGCCGGAACTCCTCCGGCGGCACATCATTGGCGGAGAACATAATGTCCCGCCCCTGAAAGCCGCAGGCGCGCACCAGCATCAGCTCGGTCATGCTGGCGCAGTCCACACCGCAGCCCTCATCCTTCAAAATGCGCAGAATCGCGGGGGTGGGCAGCGCCTTGACGGCGAAATACTCCCGAAACTCCGGCACGCCCGAAAAGGCGGCTTTCAGGCGGCGGGCGGTGCGGCGGATGGCCGCCTCGTCATAGAGGTGAAAAGGGGTCTGGTACTGCTGCGCCGCGGCCAGAAACACCTGACCGGGCAGGGAAAAATTGGGCATAGGCAGCATCCTTTCTTTAGCAAAATCCCCGCCGGGGACGCATCCGGCAGGTCGATGTCATTGTAGCATAGTTCACCGGGAAATAACAGCCGCGAAATCCTGCCAAACAGAAAAAAATCAACCGGCCGAAACGGAAAAAACATCCCCTTGCCCTTCTTCCGTTTTTGCACTATAATTTTTAAGTCCCGACAGAATAACGAGGGGGTAAAGCAGACATGGCGGAAAAACCGCAGTGCGTAGTCATTTTGGACTTTGGCGGACAGTATACCCAGCTGATCGCCAGGCGAGTAAGAGAACTGAACGTATATTCCCTGGTGCTGCCCTACACGGCGACGGCGGAGGAAGTACGGGCGTTGGAACCGCAGGGCGTGATCTTCTCCGGTGGCCCGGCCAGCGTATTGGATCCGGATTCTCCCCGAGTAGATGAAGAACTCTTTCGGATGGGTGTGCCGGTCCTGGGTATTTGCTACGGAATGCAGCTGATGGCCCATCTGCACGGCGCGCCCATTGAACGCGGCGCGCAGCGGGAATACGGCCGCACCGTCATGCAGGTAGACGATGTGCACGATCCCCTTTCCAACGGCATGAGCGCTTCCAGCCATTGCTGGATGAGCCACACCTATCAGGTGAAGCAGCCGCCGGAAGGCTTCCGGGTGCTGGCTCACACCGCGTCCTGCCCGGTGGCGGCCATGGGCGACGATCAGCGCCGGATGTACGGCGTGCAGTTCCACCCCGAAGTGACCCACACCGACGAGGGCACCCGCCTTCTGGAAAACTTCCTGATGGATATCTGCGGTTGCCGCGGCGACTGGAGCATGGAAGCCTACATTGACATCGCCGTGCGCCAGATCCGTGAGCAGGTGGGCGACGGCACCGTTCTTCTGGGCCTTTCCGGCGGCGTGGACAGCGCCGTGGCCGCCGCGCTTCTCTACCGCGCCATTGGCAACCGTCTGACCTGCGTATACGTAGACCACGGCTTCATGCGCGCCGGCGAGAGCGATCAGGTGGTGGACATTTTCACCAAGACCTTCCCGGTGGAGCTGGTTCACGCGGACGCGTCCGAGCGTTTCTTCGCCGACCTGAAGGGCGTGACCGACCCGGAACAGAAGCGCAAGATCATCGGCCGCGACTTTGTGGAGGTCTTCAAGGAAGAAGCCAGGAAGCTGGGCAAGCGCGACCATTTTGCCCAAGGCACCATTTATCCCGACGTGATCGAAAGCGGTCAGGTCAAGGGCAGCGCGGTCATCAAGAGCCACCACAACGTGGGCGGCCTGCCCAAGGAGCTGGGCTTTGAAAGTCTGGTAGAGCCTCTGCGGATGCTCTTCAAGGACGAAGTCCGCCGTCTGGGCGTAGCGCTGGGTCTGCCCGAGAGTCTGGTCTACCGTCAGCCTTTCCCCGGCCCCGGTCTGGCCATCCGCGTTATCGGCGAGTTGACCCCCGAAAAAGTCCGCATCGTCCGGGAAAGCGACCTGATCCTGCGTCAGGAGATCGCCAAGGCCGGCTGGGACAGCAAAATTTCCCAGTACTTCACCGTCCTGACCAACGCCCGCAGCGTGGGCGTCATGGGCGACGAGCGCACCTACGCCTACGCCGTAGCCATCCGCGCCGTCACCACCGACGACTTCATGACCGCCGACGTGGCCCAGCTGCCCTACGACCTGCTCGGCAAGATCGCCACCCGCATCGTCGGCGAGGTCAACGGCTGCAACCGCGTCCTGTACGATATCACCACCAAGCCCCCGGCCAGTATTGAGTGGGAATGATTTCATAGGTCGAAAAAGCCTGTAAACACTGGACTTTTTGAGCCTTGATACCCCGCGTGGCAACGATTTGGCAACAGAATTTCATTATTCACAAAAAAAGAGCTATCTGATTTCAAATGAAGTCAGGTAGCTCTTTTCTATA
>OIXH01004639.1_pt1 | contig 11028 bp, 6 predicted proteins | sample 1587741 | NCBI WGS metagenome assembly OIXH01 (sample SAMEA3888916, study PRJEB22519) | human gut metagenome | biome: human gut; feature: human-associated habitat; material: faeces | place: Denmark | collected 2011 | reverse complement strand
AAATCCACTTGCACTCCTCACCCTCACCAAGAAAAACAGATGCGCTGCACAGTGTATTATTCAAAATTGCAGCAAGCGTTTCGCAAAATTCGGCATAATCTGTTTCATCGTAACAGTAATGCGCATGCCAATTTGCAAAAAATAATGATATTTTGCTTTGCAGATTTATGAATATCGCATGGCTTACATAAGGATTTGGAATCCTTATTGACATCTCATTTTCCTCAAGATAAGAATACTCATTATCGTCTTTGCCGTGTATCTTATATTTTGCGCCCAGTTCATCAAGTAAACAACAAATATCTTTCTCAATTTCGGATATCTCAAAATCCGCCATAATACCTCCGAAAAACGCGGCAAAACCGATCTTTCGACCTCGTTCGCCGCGTTAAACTGTTAGATTATTCGCCTGTAAGTTCCTTATAAAGACCAATGTAAAGCTGCGCCGAACGCGCCCAGCTGAAATCGGTCTTCATAGCGCGGGTCATCAGCTTGCCCCACTCAGTCTTGTTATCATAATATGTCTTGGCGCGTCTGATCGCTTCAAGCATATCATGCGCGTTGTAACTCTGGAACGTAAAGCCTATTCCCTCGTCGCCCGCGTCGATTATGCTGTCCTTAAGACCGCCCGTTGCGTGGAGTTCAAGACTCCCGAGGGACGAAAACAGGCCTATGATAAGTTGCAAGAGCATGGGATCGATGCCTTGATCGCTATCGGTGGTGACGGAACGTTGACGGGAGCGCGTATTTTCGCTCAGGAGTTTAATTTCCCGATCGTAGGATTGCCGGGTACGATTGATAATGACTTGTATGGCACGGATACGACGATCGGTTATGATACAGCCTTGAACACGATCATGGAATGCGTGGATAAGATCCGTGATACGGCTACTTCGCATGATCGTCTATTTTTTGTGGAGGTTATGGGACGCGACGCCGGTTTCTTGGCGTTGAACGGAGCGATCGCTTCTGGCGCCGAAGCCGCTATTATCCCGGAAATCTCCTTGGAGAAAGACCAATTGGCCGAGATGATCGAGAATGGATTCCGTAAGTCCAAGAACAGTAGTATCGTATTGGTTGCCGAAAGTGAGGTAACCGGTGGCGCTATGGGTGTCGCTGAGCGTGTGAAGAAGGAATATCCGCAGTTCGACGTGCGTGTCTCTATTTTAGGTCACTTGCAGCGTGGTGGTTCTCCTACGGCACAAGACCGGATCTTGGCGACTCGTATGGGTGTGGCCGCGATCGATGCCTTGTTGGATGACCAGCGTAACGTGATGATGGGTATCCAGAACGACCAGATCGTCTATGTACCGTTCTCTAAAGCGATCAAGAATGATAAGCCTATTAACCGGGATTTGTTGAACACGCTCCGTGTTTCTTCAATCTAAATAAGGCATATGTTTATACGAATAGGAACCCGGATGTAGCGATTGCGTACATCCGGGTTTTTATTTGAAGAACCTGATATCATGAAGAAGTATAGCGGCGTGGCCTTGCATGTAATCGTATTTGTCTTTCTGTTTATCTTCTTGAGGATATTCAGTGAGTACCATTTTTACTGTGTCGAGCAGAACCAGTTATTCCAGTTGACTCCCATTTTTATTATCGATAAGTTAATGCAACCGGGAGGTTTAGCGATGGTTCTCTCCGGTTGTTTGGTGCAGTTCTTCATTCTCCCGAATGTGGGAGCTATGATAACGGCGGCCCTGCTGACAAGCCTAGGGGCCTTGTTCTGGGTGATCTTGAAGCGGATCGATCCGCGAAGCCATGGTATTTTATGGGCTTGGCTTCCCGTCCTATCCTTGTTGTTTGTGCAATGGGATTTTAATTACAGGTTTCAAGGAACGGTCGCCTTCGGTATGATGCTGCTTGCTTTATATCTCGTTTTAGGGATAAGGAATTTCATACCTCGTTTGATAGCAAGTCTGTTTGCCTCCCTGTTACTCTTTGGGTTGGCCGGGCCGGTCTCTTTGTTGTTTGCCTTATCCATGGTCGGATATGAGGCCATGAGCCGGACGCCCCGTTGGTATTATTCTGCGATTTTACCGATGATCGTGTTGATCTTGGGTGGATTATGTGTGCGTTACTCGGTGATCGGAGAATACCGCTTTGTCTTTTTACCGGATAGTTATTATTATTTCCGTTTGGTGCCGGATAAGGTAATTTATTTCTCATGGATCGCTTTCTATGCGGCGTTGGTTGTAACCTGCCTCTGTAAAAACAAGGAATCATGGGCTGGTAAAAAGCGTCTAGCGCTGGGAATCTCCCAATTCATTATCTTAGGGCTTATCTTCTGGAAAGGCTTCGATCTATATGGCGAACAGAAATCATACCGTTTGAAGATGATGGACTATTTTACTCGGACAGAGCAATGGGACCGGATCTTGGTATCATGCAAGGAGCCGACCACTAATCAACTCTATTTATGTTACCAAAATATGGCTTTGGCCCGGAAAGGTATTCTGGCGGATGAGGCGTTTAAGTACACGCAGCACGGGCCTCGTGGATTAATGGTGGCATGGAATAAATCGACCACCATATCCGCCTTGTTGAGTGATGTTTATTTTACGATGGGAAATGTCGCCGCGGCTCAAGAGATGGCATTCGAGAGTAATATCGGCGCTTTATGTGATGGAAATCCCCGCATGACGCAACGTTTGGTGCAAACGAACTTGATTTATGGAGCCTATCCGGTCGCGGAGAAATATATCGCTGTCTTAGAGAATACTTTCTATTATAAGGATTGGGCCAAAGCGCAGCGGAAATTCCTGTATAATGATGAGGCGGTCGAGACAGATCCTCTATTGGGGAATATGCGCAGGAACCTGCTAGCTGAGAATCATCTGATCCAGATGGATGGATTCGACACGGACTTGATTCGCTTGGCGGAGCAGAATCCTTCCAATAAAGCCGCTTTCCACTATGCCGGCGTGTTCTATCTTTTAGCAAAAGATGTGACGCGCTTTAAGACGTTGGTGGAAACCTATTACGGAACGGATTTACTCCCTTCTTTACCGGTCTCTTTTCAAGAGGCGGTCATCATCCTATCGGAGAAAGATCCGGATTACTGGAAACGTTTCGGTGTCTCGGAATCTATCGTAGGGCGATTCACCGATTATAAGAGGCAAGTGCTCGCTGGGCGGAATAATAGTAATGCGCTGCCCGGTTTGATGTATCGCTCTTATGGCGATACCTATTGGTATTATTATATGTTTAAATAGGAGATGAGAAAAATGTATATAATAAGATGTATATGTCTGTGGATGATTCTGGGCTTGATGGCTTGTTCCGGTCCGGTACGTATACAGAAGAATCTGGAAGTCAAGCCGGAGATCTTTCCGGATTATGTGGATGTGACAATCCCGCCGAATATAGCTCCCTTGAATTTTAAGCTGAAAGATGCTTGCGTTGAGGCCCGTGCCATTCTCGAATGTGGCCCGGAGAAATTAGAGATCAAGACCGGGAAAGACGCTTGTTTCGTGATCCCGGCCTCCGGTTGGAAAAGGCTGTTGCGTGCCGCTTCCGGGAATCATCTGAATGTAACCGTACAAGCCTTCGTGAATGATGAATGGATCGCGTATGCCCCCTTCATCATCAAGGTGGCGAAGGAGCCGGTCGATGGTTGGTTGGCTTATCGTTTAATCGAACCGGGCTATGAGTTGTGGAACCGTATGGGTATCTATCAACGTAACTTGGAAAATTATACGGAGAACGCGATCATCGAAAATAAGATGAGCGGCAATAACTGTATGAACTGCCATTCTTTCTGTATGCAGAATCCGGAGAAAATGCTTTTCCATATGCGTGAGACCTACTCTTGTACCTTATTGATCGATGGAGATAAAGTGGAGAAGCTGAATACGAAGACCGATCAGACCCTTTCTCCACTGGTCTATCCTTCTTGGCATCCTTCCGGAAAATATGTCGCTTTCTCTGTGAATAAAACCAAGCAAGCGTTTCATATGAACGATAGGAATCGGGTGGAGGTATTCGACTCGGCCTCGGATGTGGTCGTCTATGATACGCAAAAGCATGAGATCGTGACTTCTCCGCTGCTGTCTTCAGAGGGAGCGTTCGAGACTTTCCCTACATTTTCCCCGGATGGAAATACGCTCTATTTCTGTTCGGCTAAAGCCCGTACGATGCCCAAGGAATACGATCAAGTGAGATACGATCTATGCTCAGTCTCGTTCGATCCCGCTACACGCCGTTTCGGGACGGTAGTCGATACTTTATATAAGGCATCGGAGATCGATAAAAGCGTTTCTTTTCCCCGGGTTTCCCCGGATGGAAAGTATTTGCTCTATACCTTGTCCGGTTATGGAAATTTCTCTATTTGGCATAAGGATGCTGATTTGTACATGATTGATTTATCGACTCTGCAAAGTTATCCATTGGAGGCGGCGAATAGCGACGATGTGGAAAGCTATCATTCATGGAGTAGCGATAGCCGTTGGATCGTGTTTAGCAGCCGTCGGATGGATGGTTTGTATACAAGGCCGTTCATCGCTTATATTGATGGGAAAGGACAGGCTTGCAAACCTTTCCTGTTACCTCAGAAGGATACGGATTTTTATTTTCGTTTTATGAAATCCTACAATATACCTGAATTCATCACAGGAGAGGTAAAGAGACAAGGGCGTGCGTTGGCCGTGAAAGCGAAAGAAGACAAAGGAGTCGATGTAAGGTTCAAGTAAAAAAGAGTGTCGCATGATCAGATCGTGCGACACTCTTATGCTTTTATACCTATTTCGTAGCGATATTATCCAAGAACAGATCGATCATCCGTTTGGCTGCCACGAAAGAGCTGATCTCGTTGTTCAAGACTTGCTTCTCCGTTTGTTCCAGCATGCCTTCTACCGCCGGGTTATGATAGAACTTATCCCGCAACGTGTCGTTGATGCTTTCGTACATCCAGTATTTAGCTTGCTCGTTACGTTTGTAATCGAAGTAGCCGTTCTTTTTGGTGAACTCCATGTACTCTCCGACCATATCCCATATTTCTTTGATACCTAGGTTGTAATAGCCGGAATAAGTCAATACTTTCGGGAACCAGCCCGATTCCGAAGGTGGGAAAAGATGTAAGGCGTTCCGGAATTGAGCGGCGGCGAGATTCGCCTTTTCGATATTGTCTCCATCCGCCTTATTGATAATAATACCGTCCGCCATTTCCATGATACCTCGTTTGATACCCTGCAACTCATCTCCGGTACCGGCCAATTGAATCAACAGGAAGAAGTCCACCATCGAATGTACGGCCGTCTCGCTTTGTCCGACACCCACGGTCTCTACGAATACGGTATCGAAACCGGCGGCCTCGCATAATACGATCGTCTCACGGGTCTTACGGGCGACCCCCCCTAAGGAGCCTGCGGATGGTGAAGGACGGATAAAGGCGTTTTTCTCTCTCGACAAGGCCTCCATACGAGTCTTATCTCCTAGGATACTACCTTTCGAGCGTTCGCTACTCGGGTCGATCGCTAGTACGGCAAGCTTACGCCCTTGGTTGATCAAGTGCATGCCGAAAGAGTCGATAGAGGTACTCTTTCCCGCTCCGGGAACACCCGTAATACCGATACGGACCGATTTTCCAGCGAAAGGCAAACATTTCTCGATAATCTCCTGCGCCACCTGTTGGTGCTCATGCTTAGAGCTTTCCACCAAGGTAACCGCTTGACTGAGTATCGTGATATTCCCTTTTAAGATACCTTCCACGAATTCGGAAGGCGTATATACCTTGCGTTGGGCACGCTTTTTTATATAAGGATTTACGGTAGGGACATCCGCAATGCCCTTATTCACTTTCAATCCCTTGTACTGATCATCGTTTTCTGGATGTTCCATATTAATAATTCATTATTTATATGCGGTGACCTTGATCAAGCGAATAGGCCCGTTCGGGTCGTTGCATACGACATTAATAAGTGCTTCAAGTTTTGTCTTTATCTCTTTCGGTCGCAAGGTTACTTTGAAAGTAGCGGTCGCTCCCGGTTTAAGTTCTTTCTTGCCGCCGGACAAATCGACACGCTCATCATCACAAGTGATGCTGTAGATCGTGAGCGGAGTCTTTCCGGCATTCGTAATCTCAAATGTACCCGATACTTTACCACCGATCAACGGAACGATGTTTTTCTTGTTCGGTAGCTTGCCGAATTCCAGTAAAGTGCCGGATAATTCCGCTATTGGGGCTTGGGCTTTATCCGCAGCGGATAGTTTGCTGAAATTATCGATCACGTTGGCGGAGATCTGGATCTCTCCGGATACTTCCTTCTTTCCGGCACTCTGTATCATGATCGGCAAAAGCGTAGAGACTCGTCCTTTCCGTTTCAGGACCTTGGCATCCATAAGGATCGTAATGGCACCGACCTCGTCCGGTTGAAGGGTAGCCGGGTTCACCTGTACGTTAAGGTAGTGAGGTACTTTACCCAGATGAATCGTAGCCGAGGTCTTTCCCTCGTTCTTAATGTTGATCTTCTCGCCCAACGTTTCCTCCGGACGGATACTGCTGAATAGAACAGTCTTCGTATGCAGCTTCAGATCACCGATAGAATAAGGATACGTAAAGACCGGCTGCGAAGGTTTCGGGGTGACATTTCCCTTAATGGCTAGGCTGTAACTCCCTTTCTTCCCATTGCTGAATATCGATACGGTTTTATAAAACGGGCCGGGGCGTCCTTTCGGATTATACGTTATCTTAACTTCACCGGTCTTACCGGGAGCGATCGGCGACTTAGTCCATTCCGGCCGTGTACAACCGCATGACGCGGTAACACGGGTGATGACCAAAGGGGCGTCTCCCGTATTCTTTATCGTGAAAGTATGACTGGCGAATCCATCGGCCTCGGCTATTGTCCCGAAATTATAAGTCAACTCGTCCGACAAGATTTGGGCGCCTTGTTGTGCCCAAGCTGTCGTTATAGATATAATTGCTGTAAGAGCAAGGATCAACCTTTTTATATTCAGCATTCCAATTGGGGGTTTTTTACGTATTTCTTATTCAACCTCTCCCCGGATGTTCATGATGAAGCTTCCGGTTTTCCCGTTACTGTATACGGAAATGGTCTTCGTGAAAGGACCCGGACGTCCTGCCGGATCGAATGTAACCTTGATCTGGGCTTTCTTGCCCGGTGCTATCGGTTCTTTCGGCCATTCCGGGGTCGTACATCCGCAAGACGCAATTACACGTGTAATGACCAGAGGCATATCGCCCGTATTGGATACTTCAAACGTATGGGATACTTTTCCGTCCGCTTCCTTGATGGTACCAAAGTCGAAACTGGTCGTTTCCGCGGAAATAACTGCTTTCTTCTGAGCCGAAGCCATTCCTGTCGCTAACAGGATCGCCATGAAAATAAAAACTATCTGTTTCATCTTATCGTTTAGTTTTAATTCGAATTACAAAGATAGTCATTTCAATTGAAAGTTGAGAATTGAAAATTGAAAATTAGAGGAAGATAACGCTTCTTGCGATGCCTATTCTTACCTTCTTACGGTGCCCATTCTAACCTCCTTATACTGGGCATTGTAAGGAGGTTAGAACGGGCATTGTAAGAAAAGGCTTGTTTAGGGCATGATCCGTAGGCTTTCTCCGGCGGTGTGCGACACGAATTCCGGGGCGTACATACATTGAATCGTACTGATACCTCCGGCGTATTCGCCGCTACGGGATACGTAGACCGGATATTCCAAGACGAACGTACCTTCCGGCAGACGATTGATGAAGAAATTCTCGGATACGTCTTTCGGGGATCTGTAATACCAGATACTATCCCTTGATTCCGTACCGGAAAGTTGATCGGCCGGTTCGAAGCAGCCCGCACGTAGATCTTTCAAGAATACGTAATCCATTTCACGGTCTGTCCGGATCGTTAGCCGAACGATTACCTTGTCTCCGATGCGGAGCGGTTGCTCCGGTGTTACGGGACGGATTTGGCGGTTGGTACCGTTATTGGTCTCGACGAATAATTTCTTCTCGACACTCAACACCCCTTTTTGTCCTTTTACCTTGTCGATCTCTTGGAAGTATTGCTCGTAAACAGCTCCCCATGCCGGCGTGTTTCCTTCCTTGCGGATCGAGAGCACGGGGTTGGCGGAATTATTTGCCGGCTCGTTCGGAAGTATCGTTTTGAGGTAACCGGTGGCGATTTCCCCTTCCGCGGTACTATAGATCTTGCCGTCCCATGTCGCTACACAGGTGTTTTGCGTGTTCAGCCAATCGCTACCCGTGAGTAGCAAGGCGTAAATGGCGTTTACCGTGGCGGGTACGGATTCCCAGTTTTGTGTACGTTTTTGGTTTAGCAACCATTGTTTCATCCGGTTTGTATGCTGGGTATCCGGTGCGATCTCGTTAAAGACGGACATTAATAAGCAATGCGTGTCGATCGGTGAGGTAAAATAATCACTCCCCCTGCGGTTGTTTGCCCAATACATACCTTTCTCCTCGGAGATCGTAGCGGTCTTCTTTAGCCATGTCAGGATCGCTGTCGATACCTCCTTTTTACCGTTTCGATGCATTAACAAGGCGATTTCGCCCTTACTGATTAAGGAATATTGATTCCAGTGCTTCTCCGCTTGGTTCGTATAGAAACGGATCGCTTCCCGGGCGTCTCCCAGTTCCGGGATATCCCGGTAGGAACTGCGGACGAATAAGAACTCTACCTGCTCCGGCGAGGGCCATGCGTTTTGCCATTTCTTATCGTATTTCAGCAAGTTCTCATAATCCGTTTGCATACTTTTGTCCAAGAACTTGAGGGCCTTCATTTGCATCTCTTTCTCCGCTTGCCCATATTGGATCGCGTTTAGCTGTACAAGCTGTGACATACCTTTCAGGATAGAAAGCGTGATCGCACGGCTTGCGGGGAAACCTTTGAACCAGCTCCATCCACCCTCTTCGTTCTGTTGTTGGATCAGTTGTTGCAAGGCCGCTTCCCGTAATCCGTCCGCACGGTTTAGGTCGAACAATAAAGACAAGCGTTGTTTTTGCTCTGTCTCGTTATCGGCGGCCAGTACCCAAGGCGTCTCTTCCAAGAGTATGTTCTTCAGCTCTTGGTTCTTTTCCAAGTTTGAATAGAGGGTAGAGGCATTCCCTCCTTGGGCGGTCCATTGGTTGATCACTTTCTGGATGCGGGGATGGGCTTGGGCGATATAGGAAGCCAACGTATTGCTGTAATAAGCGGCAAACCAAGATAAGATATTATCATTGTTCGGCTGTGTGATCGTCGGTAATGCCTGTACCGCATACCAAATCGGATTCCCGGTCATCTCCAGCGTGAGACGGAACGGTGTCGCTCCCTCCGAGTTCCCGGAGATACGGATTTGTTTCTCTCCTTCTTTGAGCAAATAGAACGGGGTACTTTCCGTGATAAGCAATTGATTGGAAAGAACCGGTACGATCTGCTGCTCCCCGTCGCTTCCCTTTTCAGAGTCGGCTAGGATACGTATGCCCAGTAGGCTGATCTGTTTGGGAACCGGGATCATCCAGCTTACAGTAGCGATGCTATCCGGTTGCAACTCAAACGGACGTTGTGACTTGCTCAAGCAGATAATCGGTTGGTCTGTAGCGGGATCGAATAGTTCGATGCGTACACGGCCGGATACCGCTTCCTTGGAATTGTTGATGACTTGTGTGCTGATGCTGACCTCATCCCCTTGGCGGACGAAACGAGGCAGATTCGGTAGAACCATCAAGGGTTTGCTGCTAATGACCTCTTTCGTAAGCAGACCGTATTTTAGGTCTTTGGTGTTGGCCAACATCTGTAGTTTCCAAGTCGTATTACTTTCCGGCAGGGTGAAATTTACGAATACGTCTCCTTCCTCGTTCGTTTGTAAGGTCGGGTAGAAGAAGGCGGTTTCCGCGAAGTTCTGCCGGATTTGCTCCGGACTTATCGGCTGGCTGCTCTCTTTGGCGAAAGGATCGGATAGGCTGAACACGGGTTCCCCTTCCGTAGATTCCACACTAGGCTCTTCTAACACGGCGCTGTCTTCCATGATGTTCATGGATTCCGCCACTACTGGGGCTGCCGCGGATTTCAGCATGATACCACCCGTGGCGAAAGCCCGGTTGCTGGAACCGTATCCTCGTATGACAATCTCATTGAATAGACCGAACCAATTTAAACGGTCATACTGATATTGAGGTACTTTTATATACTTGGCCTCTGTCTGGTCATATTGATAACTACGCTGGAATCCGGCTCCGGTTGAGAAACGGGGAGCTTGTAGCAGGATCGTTCGCCGCGGGGAGAAATACCAATTGAATGGTATGATTTTATCTAGCGAGGCATCATACATGCTGGTCAGTACCTCGGCGGATACGATCGTGGAGTCCGCGTCGGTGATACGGAATTTCCAGCTCTCTTTACTTCCCGGAAGTAAACGATCCCGGAAGGTTATCGGCTTGATGGTTAATTGCCGGTTGGGTAGCTGAAGCTCTACGGGTACTTGGGTAATATATAGCTCACCCTCTTTTACGAACGTAAAGGATACGATGATTCCCTCTCCATATTCCGGCTTGAACGGGATCTTAAACCGATGGTTCGCGTCGCTTAGCTTAATCAACTCGTGATGGATGCGGTTATTTCCGGCAAACCATTCATAGAGTACGTAGGCGTCCTTGTCGGAGGTGCCGAATACGATCTCCGCTTCCTCCCCGGGTAAACAAGTTGTCTTCTCTTTCAGCAGCCAAGTATGGGTAAATACGGGAGGACGCTTGTCGTTCTTTCCGTATAGGATGAAATCGGACTGGTTTTTACTGGGTCGTCCTTGGCTATCTTTGGCTTCTACTAAAATGCGATAACGTCCGGAGGGCAATGGGTTGAAAATAGCCGGACTGATCTCCTTGCTACTGGTAAAGCTACCGGAAGCTACTTGCTTGCCTTCTTTATAGCTCTCTCCGCTGTTCTTATCGGATCGGTTCGCGATCAGTTCTACGATCTTGAAAGTACCGGAGGTGGAAACCATCTCCCCATTGATTGTCCGGGCTTCGACTACGGCTTTTACCGAGTCTTTCTCGATTTGTGGCGGTAGGTT
>OIXH01004634.1_pt1 | contig 11039 bp, 10 predicted proteins | sample 1587741 | NCBI WGS metagenome assembly OIXH01 (sample SAMEA3888916, study PRJEB22519) | human gut metagenome | biome: human gut; feature: human-associated habitat; material: faeces | place: Denmark | collected 2011 | reverse complement strand
TTTATCCCGCCGTTAAAGGCGCCGCTCATGACGCTCGGCTTATCCACCGGCAGTATCCGCCGCCCGTTTTCACATATGAAATACAGGCGATAGTCCACGTCGCGGCCGCTTGTTGCGTGCAGGGCGAGCTGACCCAGCAGCGGATACATCTGCTCGAACATTTCCGCCTGCGTCACCTCCAGAAGATACACATCGCCGGCGCTTTCCGGCTTTCGGCCTATCCATTTCTTGATTATCCTCATAGCGCTTTCTCCTTGCCGTTTTTTTGAGCGTAGCACCTAACGGGCTGCGTTGTCAATAATATATTGGAAATTTCGTCATACCATTTACAGAGGTGATGGTATGAAGATCTACGTTGTCAGGCGCGGCGACAGTCTGTATTCGATAGCAAGGGCAAACGCAAGCTCCGTGCAGGAGCTTGCCGCGATAAACGAGCTTAGCGACCCTGCGCGTCTGAGCATAGGGCAGGCGATAGTCATTCCCGATGGGGCGCGGCCGACAGCCGAAACAGAGGTAAACGGCTATGCCTATCCGAACATCAGCGAGCGGCAGCTGGCAGCCGTTATGCCGCAGCTTACATATTTATGCCCATTTTCGTGGCGCATTGACGCACTGGGCGGCATAACGCCTGTTGAGGATTCAAGCATGATAAGCGCTGCGTGGGAGGGCAGCTGCGCTCCGCTTCTGACGCTCACGAACATCGGCACAAACGGCGGATTCTCAAGCGATATTGCGCACAGCATATTCAGTGATACGGCGGCGCAGAATGCGCTCGTTGAAAACACGCTTGCTGCGCTGCGAAGCCGAGGATATTATGGCGTAAATCTCAACATCGAGTATGTTCAGCCCTACGACCGTGAGGGCTACAACGCATTTTTAAAGCGCATGTCCGAAACGCTGCACGCAAACGGATATATGCTCTCAAGCGCCATCGCGCCCAAGACCTCGGACGATCAGTACGGCGTTTTGTACACCGCGCATGATTATGCCGCCCATGGGCAGTACTGCGACAGGGTGGTCATCATGACCTACGAGTGGGGCTACACCTACTCCGCTCCGCGCGCGGTGTCGCCGGTGAACGAGATGCGCAAGGTGCTGTCCTACGCGGTTACGAAAATGCCGCCGTCGAAGATCCTGCTCGGCTTTTCAAACTACGGCTACAACTGGCTGCTGCCGTGGAAGCAGGGGCAGGCGGCGCAGGTTATATCCAACGCCGCGGCGGCCTCGCTTGCTGCAAGCGTTTTTGCGCAGATACGTTTTGACGAAGCAGCTCAGGCACCGTTTTTTAATTACACCGACCCTGCCGGAAGGCGGCACGAGGTGTGGTTTGAGGATGCGCGCAGCGTGCGCGCGCGGCTTGCGCTGGTGCGCGAATTCGGCCTTGCCGGGATAAGCATATGGACGGTGAACATGCGCAATCGGGCAGGGCTTGCGGTGCTCGAAAGCGAGTTTTCAAGCGAAAAGATAGTATGAAAAACCGGCGGACTTTGTGTCCGCCGGTTTGGCATTTGTGCTGTTATATTAGCCGAGGCGCTCTGAAATGACCTGGGCGACTTTCACGCCGGAGGCTGCCGCCTGGGCGAGGCCGCGCGTGATGCCTGCGCCGTCGCCGATGGCGAAGAAGTTTGAAAACTTCGTTTCCAGCTCGCCGCTCAGCTCAAGACGAGAGGAGTAGAACTTGACCTCGGCGCCATAGAGCAGGGTGTCGTAATTCGCGGTGCCCGGCGCGATCTTATCCAGAGCGTAGATCATCTCGATGATATCGTCAAGCTGTCTCTTCGGAAGAGCAAGGCTCAGGTCGCCGGGAACGGCTGCGGTAAGCGTCGGACGGGTGTAGGACTGCGCCAGACGGTGCTCGTTCGTGCGCACGCCCTTAACCAGATCGCCGAAGCGCTGAACGAGAACGCCGCCGGAGAGCATGTTGCTGAGCGAGGCGATGTGCTTGCCGTAGCGATAGGGCTGATCAAACGGCTCGGTGAAGCGGTTTGATACCAGAAGCGCGAAGTTTGTGTTTTCGCTGCGCAGAGCGGGATCGGAGTAGGAATGGCCGTTGACGGTGTTGATGCCCTCAACGTTTTCGGCGACGACGTGGCCGTAAGGATTCATGCAGAAGGTGCGGACCTTGTCGCCGTACTGCTTTGTGCGATAGATGAGCTTGGACTCGTAAACAACGTCGGTGATGTGCTCAAACACGGTCGCCGGAAGCTCGACGCGCACACCGACATCGACCTGGTTGTTTATAAGCTTCACGCCAAGCTTGCGGCACTGCTCTGAGAACCACTCGGCGCCGCTTCTGCCGGGCGCAACTATGAGATAGCGGCATTTTATGTCGTCGCCCTTTTTAAGGCCCAGCGAGTAGCCGTCGCCGTCGCGGTCTATGCTGCAAACCTCGGTGCGGAAGCGATATTCTATTACCTTGCACAGATCCTCGTACATGTTCTGGAGGATGCGCAGATTGTTTTCTGTTCCGAGATGCTTGACCTTTGCCTGAAGCAGGTGAAGATCGTACTTGAGAGCCTCGCGCTCGAGCGCTCTCGCCTCGGGCGTATTGGTGGAGAAGGTCTTGTCGGTCGCGCCGTATTTCATGTTGACGGTATCTACGTAGTTTATAAGCTCCATGACCTCGTCATCGCCCATGAAATCGGTAAGCCAGCCGCCGAACTGCGTTGTGAAGTTATACTTGCCGTCGGAAAACGCGCCTGCGCCGCCGAAGCCGCACATGGTGTCGCATACACTGCAGTGGATGCACTCCTTGACCTTGCCTGCGACGATGGGGCAGTGTCTTGAATAGATATCTCCGCCCTGGTCGAGTACGCAGATCTTAAGCTCCGGATGACGGGCTATAAGCTCGTAGCCTGCGAAAATGCCGGCCGTTCCGCATCCGATTATTGCAACATCGTATGAATTATTCATAAAAATGCCCCCTTATGTAGTACAGGCCCAAACGAGCCCTCGGTATTATACGGATTTCGCGTGGCATAGTAATTAATAAATTGTAAATTTTCTGAGAAGTTCGGTAAGTTATTGGACACTTGCACCAAGGTGTGTATTGCCAATAACTTGACGGAATTTTAAAATGCCTATAAAATATTAAGGTACTATATATTTTGAGATGGTGAGTATATGTCAAACGAAGAGAAGAAGAGAGACATAGGAAAGCAGATACGCGAGGAAGCGTTTTCGATACCGAACCTTCTGAGCTATTTCCGCCTGCTGCTTATACCGCTGTTCATCGTGCTGTATGTGCACGAGGAGTTCACCGCGGCGCTTATAACGCTTGCCGTCAGCGGCCTGAGCGATATCCTCGACGGGCGCATCGCGCGCAGGTATAACATGGTGACCGATCTCGGCAAGGTGCTCGACCCGGTCGCCGATAAGCTCACGCAGTGCGCGATGATGCTGTGCGTTGCGATGCGCTATCCTGCGATGTGGTGGCTGCTGGGGCTTCACGTCGTCAAGGAGATAATCATGCTCGTCATGGGCTGGTATGTCCTTAAAAAGACCGACACGGTAAACAGCGCGATCTGGGTCGGCAAGCTGTGTACGGGCGTTATTTATGCCGTCATGATGCTGCACGTTATCATGCCGTATCTGCCGCAGGCTGTTTCGATCGGCTGCACGGTCGTCTGTGCCGGACTGATCGTTCTCAGCCTTATTGTTTACACGGCAAGATATATTAAACTTCTCGGAGGAACGAAATGAATTTTCTCTATGCGCTGCTGTATATAGCGGCATTGGGCATACTGTCGCATTTTGTCGGCCAGGCGCTGCCGCGCGCGTGGTTTTCGGCGGAAAAGTTCCCGTACCGCGCGGCGGAGTGGGAAAAGGGCGGTAAGGTCTATGAAAAGCTCGGCATAAAGCGCTGGAAGGACTTCTTGCCCGACATGAGCCGCATCATGCCCGATATGGTCAAAAAGAAAGTTACAAAGCAGAGCCGCGAGCAGGGCATGGGCGTTCTGATCGCCGAGACCTGCGTTGCCGAGTGCGTCCACTTTTGGCTGATAATTCTGTCGCTGGGCATATTCGTTTTCTGGCGCGGCGGCTGGGCGGCCGTGTTCTGGCTGGTTTATAACATTTTGGGCAATGTTCCGTTTATGATAATTCAAAGATACAACAGGCCGAGATTGGTGCTGCTCGAGCAGCGCAGAAAAAGGAGGGCAACTGCACAGTGAAGGTACTCATATTAAGCTGCAACACCGGCGGCGGACATAACAGCGCAGCTTCCGCGATATGCACTTATTTTGAAAAAATGGGCTGCGAATGCGACATAGTGAATGCACTTGATTTTCTGCCGAAGGCTCGCGCGGAGTTTATCAGCCGCGGCCATGAGCTTGCGTATAAATACACGCCCAAGCTCTACGGCGCGGGCTACCGCATCAGCGAGATGCTGCCGCAGAACCGCCTGTACGAGCAGAACGCAAAGGGCGCGGATGAGCTGTGCAAGGTGCTGTTTTCCGGAAACTATGACGTTGTGATAAGCGTGCACATTTTTGCGGCAATGATGATGACCGAGCTGCGCGTCAGCCGCGAGATAAACATACCGAGCTTTTTCGTCGCGACCGACTACACATGCAGCCCCGGCGTTTCGGAGATAGTTGCTGATAAGTATTTCATTCCGCACGAGAAGCTGCGCGAGGAGTTTGCAAGCCAGGGCATCCCGGCAAGCAGGATCGTCGCCTCCGGCATCCCCGTGCGCGAGGAGTTCTGCCAAAAAAGCGATAAAAAGGCCGCGCGCCGCGCCTTAGGACTGGGCGAGGAGGGCAGAGTTCTGCTGCTTTGCTGCGGCAGCATGGGCTGCGGCCCGATACGCAGCATCGCCATGCGCATAGGCGAGATAATGGATGCAAGCGACAGCCTTGTTATCATCTGCGGCAGCAACCGCCAGCTCGAAAAGAATCTGCAATTCCTTGCCGGAGACGATATACGCATAAAGGTCTGCGGCTTTACGGACAAAATGAGCCTGTATATGGACGCGGCCGACCTCATCATAACAAAGGCCGGCGGACTGAGCACCACGGAGGCCGTCATGAAGCGCCTGCCGATACTGTTTATTGACGCCGTTCCCGGCTGCGAAAGCCGCAATATAGAGTTTATGACCGAGAACGCCTACGCTCTCGTGGCCGACACGGCCTCTGGCGTTGTAAATCTTGTCGATACCTGTTTAAGCGGCGCGGTCGATCCCATGGAAATGGTGCGCAGAAGGGAAAACGATTTCCCGTTCAATGCGGTAAAGACGATTTACGACACCGTATGCGAGGAGTATCGCCGCTTTGATGCCGAGCGCTCGGACACGAAGGCCGAGCCTGCGACAGAGCCTGCACGCAGCATGCCGGGCGCCGAGAAAAACATGATGCTCATAATAAACCCCGTTGCCGGAAAGGGCGAGATGATGCGCCATCTGACCGAGGTTACGGGCATATTCATGGATGCAGGCTACCGCGTCAGCTTTTATCCGACGCGCGGCCGCGGCGACGCGACCGAGTACGTCAAGGCCTACGGCAGAGAGTACGACATGATCTGCTGCTCCGGCGGCGACGGCACGATAAACGAGACGATATCCGGCATGATAGCCGCCGGATTGGATATCCCCATCGGCTACATGCCGTCGGGAAGCACCAACGATTTTGCCGAGTTCCACGGCATAAGCTGCGACACGGTGAAGACCGCAAAAAAGATCGTTTCCGGCAAGGAGCACCGCGTTGACGTCGGCAGACTGGGAGATAAATTTTTCATAAACGCTGCCGACTTCGGCGCATTCACATGGCTGCCGTACACAACGCCGCAGCGCCTTAAAAACAAGATGGGCTTTTATGCGTATGTGCTTGACGGCATAAAGGATCTTGCCAAGCTGCAAAGCGAGCATCTGCGCATCACGATAAACGACCAGCTGCAGGAGGGCGAGTTTATATTCGGCGTCGTTGCGTCATCAAGCGCGCTTGCCGGTGCGCTGGATTTCTTCGGGCAGAAGGTCGTTGCCGATGACGGGCTGTTCGAGGTGCTGCTGATCCGCCGCCCGAATTCACCTGCCGAGCTTCAGTCCACGATAGCGGCGCTGCGCGAGCAGAACCTCAATAATGAGCTTATCTCGTTCTGCCGCACCGACAGGGTCGAGGTCGAGTGCATGAAAAAGCTCGCGTGGGCGCTCGACGGTGAAAAGTGCGTCGGCGGAAGCCGCCACGCGCTCGAGATGCTGCCGCGCCGTGTGAGAATAGTTTACTGATATGGCGGAGCTTAAGGATATACGGCTTATCGCGCTCGACCTTGACGATACTACGCTTTGCAGCGACGGAAGCCTTGCGGACAAAACGCGCGAGGCGATAGAAACGGCGATAAACGCCGGAGTCGAGGTCGTCATAGCCTCGGGCAGGGCGTTTAACTCGCTGCCGCGAGCCGTTGCAGATATATGCGGCATACGCTATGCCATAACCTCAAACGGCGCCGCCGTTGCGAAAAATCCTGGCGGCGAGCGCATAGTGAGCCTTGCCCTGCACCCGGACACCGTGCAGGACGTTCTCAAGCTTTTCGGCAATGAGCTGCTTGAATGCTTTATCGACGGTCAGGCGTACTGCGATGCACGGTATATGGCCGATCCGATGCGCTTCGGCTGCTCTGCGGCGTATGTCGAGTATGTCAAAACAACGCGCCTGCCGGTCGATGATATGCCCGGCTTCATGCGCGAGAATGCCCGAAGGCTTGACAGTGTTGACGTTTTGTGCGCATCAAGTGGGCACAGAGCCGAGCTTTGGGAAAGGGCGCTTAGTCTCAAAAACGCTTACATAACAAGCTCGTCACCCCGGCTTGTCGAGATCGCCGACGCGGAGGCGGGAAAGGGCGCATCGCTCAGGCGGCTGTGCGAGCTGCTTTCCGTTCCGGCGCAATGCGTTGCGGCGTTCGGTAACGGTGATAACGATGCGGACATGCTCTCGTTTGCAGGGCTTGGCGTTGCGATGGAAAACGCGACCGCTGCCTGCATTGCCGCAGCCGATGTCGTTTGCGCGTCGAATGATGAGCACGGCGTTGCGCAAATGATATATAAAATTTTAGGAGATACGGAAAAACAGTGATACGAGAAGCAAGACCCGTTGACCTTGACGCGATAGAGAGAATTTATGACAACATCCATGCCGCCGAAGAAAGCGGCAAAGTGAAAATAGGCTGGATAAGCGGCGTGTACCCAGTGCGCGCAACGGCCGAGGAGGCTATACGCCGCCGCGACATGTTCGTTTTTGAGGAGGATGGGCAGATCCTTGCCGCGGCGATCATAAACAAGACGCAGGTCGATGTGTATAAGGGAGCAAACTGGAGCTTCGAGGCCGACGATGACGAGGTGTGCGTTCTGCACACGCTTGTGGTCGAACCGAGCTGCTCGGGGCGCGGCGTAGGGAGCAGATTCGTTGAGTTTTACGAAAAATATGCGCTCTCACGGCACTGCACGGTGCTGCGCATTGACACCAACGCCATAAACTCGGCGGCGCGCAGACTTTACGCAAAGCTCGGCTACCGCGAGGCGGACATAGTCCCCTGCGTTTTTAACGGCATCCCGAACGTGAATTTAGTCCTGCTGGAGAAAAAACTGAAATAAAAACGAGGCTCACAGAGCCTCGTTTTTTACTTTATAACTGTGGTGATGACGGGCTTGCCGTCGCGGTCGAGCAGGGGAGTAAGTCCGCCGGCGTAGCCTGAGAAGTGGTAGAGATAGTTTACGCCGGTCTCGGTATCGACCCATATCTCCGTGCCCTCGAGGGCGCCCTGAGAATAGACCTTTTCAAAACGTTTTTCAGCCATTTTGCTTAAGCTGACGAGAGTCGAACACGTATCGGTTTTGACGGGCAGATTTCCGCCCATGCTGCGTTAAAGCTCTTGACAATACGACAGTATTCTCTTCAAGCTTTGCCTTGCCTGAGCAAAAATCTGCTCCGGCAAAACTGCAAAGCACCTGTCGGCTGTGCTTTTCGAGATATTTTCGGCTTTCTTTGATGCAGGTGGGCTGGCGCCCATCAAGGCAAAAAAGGCGAAAATAGCCGGAAGGGTACGCCGACAGGCGATATGGGTTCGGCTCTCGTCAGCTTACGGGCAAAGAGTGCTTTTTGTTTTAGCACCATCTTGTGAGTGACTTAGGGCTGGGGCTGTGGTATACTGTACTTAAACACAATTATTTGAAAGTAAGGACGATCACATGAATCAGAAAGATATAATGCACATTCTCGAAAAAGTCAGCAGCGGAGAGCTTAGCCCTTCCGAGGCGGCGCTGGAGCTGAAAATGGAGCCGTTTCAGGATCTCGGCTTTGCGAAGGTCGATCACCATCGCGAGCTGCGTCAGGGCATAGCGGAAGTGATATACGGCGAAGGCAAGACACCCGAGCAGATACTGAAAATTGTTGAAGCGATGCTCGACCGCGGTCAGAAAACGGTGCTTATAACACGAATGTCGGTCAAAGCAGCCGAGCTTGTATCCTCAAGGCATGACCTTGACTACCGATCCGACGCAAGGCTCGGAATAGTCGGCGTTATCCCGGAGCCGGACGGGGTCGGAACGGTCGTCGTAGCGACCGGCGGCACGACGGATATACCCGTTGCCGAGGAGGCAGCCGTTACGGCGGAGATACTCGGCAATAAGGTCACGAGACTGTACGACGTGGGCGTTTCCGGCGTTCACCGCCTGCTGTCGCATATGCCGGAGATCATGACAGCACGTGTCATAGTCGCCGTTGCCGGAATGGAGGGCGCGCTGCCGTCGGTCATCGGCGGACTTGCAGACTGCCCGGTGATCGCGGTGCCGACAAGTGTGGGCTACGGCGCATCCTTCGGCGGCGTCGCGGCGCTGCTTAGTATGCTCAACTCCTGCGCGAGCGGAATGTCGGTAGTAAACATAGATAACGGATTCGGGGCAGGTTATCTTGCCAGCATGATAAACCATCTTGACTGATATGAATATTAACGAATTTTTCAATGAACATAAAAAAGTCGCGCTCGCCTTTTCGGGCGGCGCGGACTCGGCATATCTGTTGTATGCTGCGGTGAAATGCGGCGCGGACATTGCTCCGTACTTTGTCAAATCTCAGTTCCAGCCAGAGTTTGAGCGCGATGACGCCCACCGTCTGGCAGAGCAACTGGGCGTTGAGCTGCACGAGATAAGCGTTGACGTTCTGCAATTTGACGAGGTCACGGATAATCCGCCCGATCGCTGCTATTACTGCAAAAGGCGCATCATGGGCGCCATACGCGCCGCCGCTGCCGCTGACGGCTACGATACGCTCATCGACGGAACGAACGCAAGCGATGACGGCGGCGACAGACCGGGGATGAAGGTGCTCAAAGAGCAGAACATCCTCTCGCCGCTGAAGCTCTGCGGAATAACGAAGAGCGAAGTTCGCGCCCGTTCGCGTGAGGCAGGATTGTTTACATGGAATAAGCCCGCTTACGCCTGCCTTGCAACGCGCGTTCCGACCGGAGAGAGGATAAGCGGCGAAAAGCTTGAGGCAGTGGAGAAAAGCGAGGAATATCTGTTTTCACTCGGCTTTACCGACTTCCGCGTGCGCCTGCGCGACGGCGGAGCGTTGCTGCAATTCACGGCAAAGCAGCAGGAAAAAGCGCAGACCGAGCTTGAAAAAATTAAGGCCGAGCTTTCAAAATACTTCGGCGTTATAAAGCTTGACCCGAAAGCGAGGGCGGAGAGCCAATGAGAACGCTGTATATCGACTGCTCCATGGGCTGCGCCGGAGATATGCTGACGGCGGCGCTTCTGGAGCTGCATCAGGATAAGGATGATTTTCTGAGCCGCATGAATGCCGCGCTCGGCGGAAAAGCCGTGCTTTCGGCATCGCCTGACAGTAAGTGCGGACTGCGCGGAACGCATGTGACGGTGCTCATAAACGGCGACGAGGAGGGCGAGGCGACGCGCCATCACCATGAGCACACAAGCATCTCGGAGATACTTTCGTTTATTGACTCCGTGCCGCTTGAGGTGAAGGTGAGAGAGGACGCAAAGAAGGTATATTCCCTTATAGCCGAGGCCGAAAGCCGGGTTCACGGGCATCCTATTGAAAATGTGCATTTCCATGAGGTCGGGTCTCTCGACGCACTTGCCGATGTGCTGAGCGTGTGCGCGCTTATGCATGAGCTTGCACCCGAGCGGATACTCGCGTCGGAGGTAAACGTAGGCTCGGGAACGGTGCGCTGTGCGCATGGCATCCTGCCCGTTCCGGCACCGGCAACCGAGCTTATCCTGCGCGGCGTGCCGATATATTCGGGAAAGATAAAGTCGGAGCTGTGTACACCTACGGGAGCTGCACTGCTGAAATTCTTTGTCTTGGAATTTGGAGCCATGCCGACTATGCAGATTGAAAATGCAGGCTGCGGAACAGGAAAAAAGGACTTTGAGTGCGCAAATGTCGTGAGGGCATTCATCGGCGAAACTGCAAACGACGGCGAGGAGATAATTGAGCTTGCCTGCAACCTTGACGATATGACGCCCGAGGAGCTTTCCTTTGCCATGGAAGAGCTATTTACGCTCGGTGCGTTGGATGTTTACTTTACCAGCATCGGCATGAAAAAAAGCAGACCCGGCGTTAAGCTCACATGCATGTGCCGCGAAAGACAGCGGAAACAGATGCTTGAGTGCATTTTTAAGCACACAACGACCCTCGGCGTGAGGGAATATGTCTGCAAAAGATACGAGCTTGGCCGCAGCGAAAAGACGGTGCGGACGCAGGATGGCGAGGTTCGTGTCAAAACTTCGTCCGGCTACGGCGCTGTGCGTGAAAAGGCGGAGTACGAGGACCTCGCGGCCCTTGCGCGCAAAAGCGGAAAAACCATCGCGCAAATAAGAAGCGAAGTATTAAAAGTCAATAAGTAATTATAAGCAACAACTCCCGAAAGCACTTGCTTTCGGGAGTTGTTCATTATTTATTTGGCAAACAGCTCGGAGTTTTCGGTCAGCAGGTCGATTATGCCCCCCATCTCGTGGAGCGAGCTTACATAGCTGCGGCGCAAAGCGTCAAGATCGCGCAGATCGACGCTGCTTGCAACGCCGGCAAAGG
>OIXH01004623.1_pt1 | contig 11073 bp, 9 predicted proteins | sample 1587741 | NCBI WGS metagenome assembly OIXH01 (sample SAMEA3888916, study PRJEB22519) | human gut metagenome | biome: human gut; feature: human-associated habitat; material: faeces | place: Denmark | collected 2011 | reverse complement strand
CGCACTTACTCTTTTCCCCGGAGGAAAAGAGTAAGCAGAAAAGTCCGTTTAGGGGCTGCGCCCCTAAAAACCCCAATGGCGGCAGGCGCTGGATAACCATATCCGCACACGACACTTCCCGCCGCCGCTATCGGTGCTCAGACAGTAGGCAACCGTGCAGCACTTTTGAACGCTTCGATTCCTTTAGAAGGCTTTGGAGATACGCGTCGGCTTGGCGTAGGTACAGGGGGGCTTTGTGGGCAGGCGGCCTGACGTGGTACCGGGGAAACGGACAGTCTTGGCCTGGGGGTCATTACTTTTCGCGGTTGCAGAAAACGGCGGTGCGCTCTTTGCCGCTGAGGGTGCAGGTGTATAGGACCAGGTCGTAGCCGCTGTTCTGCACGGCTTCCACCTCCGTGGGCAGGAGGGTGCGGACCTCCGCGACCGCGTAGGCGTTTACGGCGCCGTCCATTTCGGTGAAAAGAACGGGGTCCCCGGCGGTCAGATTGCTCAGCTTGCCGAAATGGTTGGTGTAATTGTGGCCTGCAATGACGAAATCGTCGGTTTCCGGGGCCCCGAACTGGCGGCAGGGAGCCGTTTTCAGCCGGGAATCGTCCCACTCCGCCAGGACTGGTAGCCTGATCTCCAGGGTCGGGAGCTCGATGATCCCGGCGCATTCGTAGCCGTTGACCTCCGCTACCGGCAGCTCCGGAGCGGCGGCGTCCTCCTGGGGCGGAGGGGTCTCTGGGGCGGATTCCAAAACGGCCTCCACGCCTGCCAGCAGAGTCTCGGCCTCCTGCCCGGCGCGGGCGTCGTCGTTTTGGTTGTAGAAAAGCAGGAGCAGCGCGGAAACGATCAGCGCTGCTCCCAGGACGATGAAAATCACGCCCGTTGCTTTTTTAGACACGGCGGTTCTTCTTTTTCCTGAAGATCATGATCCCGCCGAGAGAGATCATGACCAGGCCCAGGCCGCCCAGAACCGCGATGGGCCAGTTGAGCTGGCCGGTCTGGATCAGGGTGGCGGTGTTGGTGACGGTGACGACGCCGTCCTTCACCTGGTAGGAGGGGGTGTAGCCCTTGGGAATGTTGATCTCGGTGATCTGCCAGTTGCCGCTGGCTGCCAGGTCCGTCCAGGTGTAGCTCCAATTGTTGGAGGCGTCCAGGCGGACGGTCTCCACGGCTTTTTCGCCGTCGTAGAGGACCACGGTGGCGGAGGCGGGCCGGGATTTGACCTTGTCGTTGCTCCAGACCTTCCGGACAGTCAGGGTGACGGGGGCGCCCTGGCGGATGTTGGTGATGGTGACGTTGGAGCCGTTCACGTCATAGCGGACGGCGTAGCCTTCCGGCAGGTCGGTTTCCACGATGGCCCAGCTGTGGGAGTCGTCCAGCTGATCCCAGGTGTAGGACCAGTTGTTGGCTTCACTCAGGGTCTCGGCGGCGTAGGTCTTGCCGTCCTGAAGCAGTTCCACGGTGACGCTGTTCGGGCGGTTGGAGCCGTTGTCCTTCCAGACCTTATGGACCGTCAGGCCGGAGACGCCGGGAACGGCGGTGCCGTAGGTGTTGGTGATGGTGGTGTGGGTGCCGTTGACGGAGTAAGCCGGGCGGTATCCCTTGGGGACGTTGACCTCCTGGACGCTCCAGCTGGAGTCCTTGCTGAGGCCGGCCCAGGCGTACTGCCACTGGTTTTCCTTGCTGAGGGTCACGGTGTCGTAGGGCTCGCCGTTTTTGCAGAGCTGGACGGTGACGCTGCGGGGCTGGGTGTGGCCGTTGTTGACCCAGACCTTCTCCACGCTGACCTCGGTTTGTTCGCCGGGCTGGGAGACGGGGGTGTTGGTGATTACCGTGGTGTTGCCCACGGTGCGGTAGGAGGCGGTGTACCCGGCGGGAACGTCCGCTTCCTCTACGGTCCACTCATAGCCCTCCCGGAGGTATTCAAAGGTGCAGGCCCAGCCATTGGCGGCGTTGAGGACCCGGGTCCGGACAGGCCGCCCGCCCCGGAGAAGGTTGACGGTGACGCTGTCGTTCAGGTGGTTCTGGTTGCCGTCGGCCCAGACCTTCCGGACGGAAATCTGGCTTTCGTTGTAGGTCTCGGCGTGGAAAATCCAGTCCACCTCGCCGACCCGGTTCATGTACTCGTTGCCCAGGTCAGCGGGGACGGTGAGTTCCACGGTTAGGGTCGTTTTCTCGCCGGTGCGGAAGGAGCCCAGGTAGACGTTATTTTTCAGGCCGTCCAGCTGGTCGGGGGAGGCTTCATAAATCAGCTCCCCGCCGTTCCAGACCTTCATGGAGAGCTTGGAGAGAAACTCGGACATGGTGGCCACGGTTTCGGTCTCCGCGGCCTTTTCGCTGAGGGGATTGGTCTCCTCGCTGTGGGTCACGGCCCGCATGTAGAGATTTGCCACGTCGCAGTCCCGGGCGGAGTTGGTGAAGGTGATGGTCTGGCGGACGGTGTCGCCGGGGAGGACGTTTTTGAAGTTATCAAAGAGGTCCGTGGCGGTGTACTCGCTGCCGGGCTGGAACTCGAAGCCCTTTTCCCCGAGGAAATTGATGGAGGCATCGGCGGCCAGGACGGTGGAGGGGATCCCCAGGAGGGTGATAACGGCCAGCACCAGGGACAAGGCGAATTTCGCTGCTTTTTTCATGTTACCGCCCCCTTAATTGCCCGAGGGCGTGACGTCCCAGGCTTCTGTCACTGCCGACGCCGGTTCGCTCTGGATGGCGGTGGCGATGATTTTTACGGAAAGGGTGTAGGCCGGGTCCTCCGGGTAGGTGACGGTGCAGTTGAGCAGGCTGCCATCGGTGGAGGCGTTGGGGGCCACGGGGGTCAGGTAGTAGAAATAGTCGCCGTTTCCTTTGAACCACTTGCCGTCGGGGTTTTCGGTCAGGGTGTAGGAGTAGCCCTCCGGGACCGAAGCGGCGACGTTGCCGTTTTTATCCAGCCAGTTGACCACGTAGGTCGCCCGGATGTAGACGTTGATGTCGCTGGTGTTCCGGATCTGGACGTTCTTCTTTTCGTTGTTTTCAAAGGATTCCGTCACCTGGCAGGAAACGTGGGCGTAGGTGAAGCTATTGGTCACGGCGTCGGGCTTGTCGATCAGAAAGGCGACGGTGGTGCCAATGACAGCGCCCAGTGCCAGCGCGATGAGAACCGCCAGGAGCACTGCGCGGTTCAGGCGCTTTTTGGATTGATTCATAAATGCCGTCTCCTTTCTCACTGGTTAAAGAGGTTGTCGAGGAACGTGTCGCCGCTGAGCCACTTGATCCTCTGGCGGGTATTCTGGATGGTTACTTTGTTTTCCGTGGTGGGGTCCAGGGTGATGACGGTGCCGTAGGGGCCAAGATACCGCCAGCTCCAGCTGCCGACCTCGGTGACGGTGTAGGTGCCCACCTTCAGGCCGGAGATGGTGACGGAGCCGCCCCCAACAATGGCCACGCGGGTGGAGTAGTCGTTGGGGCCGGTGACGTCAAAGAGGAAGGTCTGGTTCTCGTCGATTTTATCCCAGCCCTCTTTGGTGATGGTCAGGTCGGTGACGTCGTACTCGAACTTGGCGTAATAGGTAGCTGCATAATGCCCACTATTTGGCCGTTTCTGCGGAGTCAACTTGTTGGTCGTCGGATCCACGGAATTCGGAATGACATCATCTACACGGAATATACAGTCTTCGGTCGTGTACCAGCCGACGAACTTGAAGCCGGGCGCAGCCGTAGGCGTAGACCCTTTCGCTTCGCCGGTGATGACCTTGAGGGATTCCTTGTAGTTGTCCAGAGTGCCGCACCCTGTCGGACCCACTACCTTGTACTCGATATCCACGGTCTGCTCGGTGTAGTAGAAAATCCGGACGTTCTTGTTGGCCAGGTTGGCGGGGGCCTCAATGGCGATCTGGATGGTCTGGCTTTTTGCGCTGACCAGGGTGTAGCCGGGGATTTCCGGGGCGGTCTGGGTCACGCGGGCCTGGTAGCGGGCGACGCTCTTGACGGGGTCGGCCAGCTCCTTGTTGGTGCCCTGTTCCAGGAAGCGAAACTCGTAAGGGTACTCGATGCGGTCATAATAGAGGTTCAGCACTAAGCCTTCGGCTGGGACCTCGCCGCTGGCCTTGCTTCTCCCCGCATTGTAGGTGAAACCGGGGATGTTCAGCGGGGTTTCCTCCCGGGTGGAGCCGATGATGGCGTCCAGATCGGTGTAGGAAAGGTGCTGGGTGTAGCCGTCGCCGGTGATGTTCTGGGTCCAGTGGATGATGTGGACGGGGGCGTGGACGTTGTCCACGGTGTACCAGAAAATCAGGACGTTTTCCTCCTCGTCGGCGCTGAGGATCAGGGATTTCTGGTAGGCGTCGGGGCGGTAGCCGGTGATGCGCTCGTATTCCTCGGTGACGACAACTTTGCTGGTCGTGGCGTGCTTATCCGGGATGGGCAGGCCGTTTACAACGACCGGCTCGCCGGTAGCTTTGTCCAGATAGCGGACGGTGTAATTGACTTCGTCCTTTTTGACGTAGTAGAAGGTGAATTCATTTGTCCCTTCGTCGGCCATCTTCAGGACCAGGGAGTGGCTGGAGGTCGTGGGGAAGTAGCCCTCCTGATAGCCCGCGTTCAGCTGGGTGCCGACCTTGGCGTCAAAGGTTTTTGAGGACCCGGCCAGGCCGGAGCCGGTGGTGTCCGGTGCAATGGTGGTGCCGTCTTCCAGCTTGTAATGGATGGTGTACTGCACCAGGACGTTGGAGCTCCACTTGGCGTAGAGGTCCAGGTCGCGGTTGATGGGCATGGAGAAGTCGAAAGCCTTTTCCTGGCCATTGTCCAGGTAGAACCAGCCGACGAATTTGTAGCCGCCCCGTTCAGGAGTTCCGGGAGGGTCCGCGATGACGGAGCCGTGGGGGACTTTTTCCCAGGTGCCAGGGAGGGGATCGGTCGAGTCGGCGGTCAGGAAGGTGCGGACGGTGTGGGTGTTGGGGACCCAGCGGGCGAAGATGATCGTGTCGCCTGCGGGCATGGTGGTCGCGTCCGTGACCTTATTGTGGAAGAACTGGTCGGTGTACCAGCCTTCGAAGGTATAGGCCCCTTCTTCCAGGCCGGAGGGGTAGGGCGGGGTGAAGGTGTGGTTTTTGATCAGGTCTTCGTAGGGGACGGGTTCTTCCTTATTGAGTTTGTCCGTGTAGTTGTAGAAACGGAGGGTGTAGTTGTTGCGGGTGTAGCAAAGGTAGTTCTCTTTATTAATGGTAGATGTTTTTCCGTTTTTATCAAAACTGCTAAATTTTGGATCAGACCACCACTGAGTAAATCCATTGATGTCATGAAATTCTTCCGCATAGGTCAAATATCCGCTTCTTGTATATTTGACTTCTTTATATAGATCAAAGTTTTTACCGTTCTTTGGATAAGTCCCGCTTTGACCAGGTAGAGTTTCCACATAATAATAAATTGTGGCAGCTGAAACGATGTCATATACAGTGAAAGTGATATTTTCACTTGGCATAGTGTTTATGCTTGCGAGATAGGTTCCGGATTTGAAAGTTTGGCAATTCTTAGGAACACTCCAAAGAATAGTACTTTCCCCTTGTTTAATTGGAAAGCTGGAGTGAATATCCGTTCCCCATTTGGCCTCGATGGTTTTGACGGTGTTGCGCCCATCCATAAATGCCAGCGTGAACACCGTGCGGTCGTAGTAGACGTTGAGGATGGTGGTGCCATCGGCGGCGACGGTTACGGTGTCGGAGCTTTTGAAATTCCAGAGGTTTTTGTCCAGACCGGCGTTGCCGAGGTAGCAGTCGGAATTGTGGGTGTGTTCGACTTTTCCGCAGCCCAGGCAGGCGTCAGTGTGGGTATGAACGCCTTCGGTTTTGCCGCATGTCGGGGTGGCAATCTGACCATTAGAAAGGCTGCCGGAGTAATTGTACCAGGCCCCGTTGATATAGATATAGCTGTAACTTACAATAAACCAGCCACTATAAATTTGTCCGTTTTTGGGATTGCGGGGCGCGTTAGCGGGATAAGCTCTGTTGCCAACTCCAGTATAGCAAGTTGTGCCGTGAGTGTGTCCCGTTAAGCCGCAAGTGTAACAGGCATCGGTATGGGTGTGTACCTCAAGAGCACAGATGAGAGTACCGCTTTCGGAGTAGGTGAGTTCGGTGCCAGGCTTCACATAGACTTCGGAGGACTTCAGATAGCTATACTTGCTCCCATCGGTGTCGTCGGCGTCCTGGCCCCAGAAAACGATGGTGACTTTGGCGGTGTCGGCGGGGGTCCACAGGGCTTTGAAGGTCTGGTTGGCCGCGGGGACGGTGGCGGGGATCTCCTGGTCCCAGCCGGCGAAGGTATAACCGGCCCGCTGGGGCTCGCCCACCTCGATGTCCGCGCCGTACCGGGCGTAGATGGGCTCTACGCCGTAGCCGCCGTCCAGGTCGAAGCTGATGAGGTAGTAAAGGCGGTCGTAGTAGACGTCCACAACGGTGCTGCCGTCGGCGGCGATGGCGGTGGAGGTATCATAGAGCAAGGAGTAGAAGCCGTCGTAGTTCTTGGCGAGACTGTCGCCGACCGGATTGCCGGTGAGGCCCTTGGCTTCCACGGTTGCGTCGGTATCCAGGGTGTAGCCGTTGTCATTGACGTTTTGCAGCCAATGGTTGACGGTGAAGGTTACTTCGGCGGGGTAGTAGGTTACGGTGTAGGTGGTCTCGGGCGGTTCGCCGGGGGTGACGCTGATCTCCACGGCCTCCTGGTCCGGCTCATAGCCCACGACGGTGGGGCTGGTTACGGTGGTAGAATAGTCGCTGCCCCGGGTGACAGAGGCCGTCCAGGGGGCGGCGGCTTCGGTGCCGTTCTCAAAAATATAGTTGATGATGATGGTCCAGGGCTCGGTGATCTCGCTTTCATCCCCGGAGGAGGAGTTGTCGCCTTCGGCGGGGTCCGCAGCGGGATCAATCGCAGGATCGGCCGCGGGGAGCTGGTCGTCAGCGGCCTGGGAGCCCTCGGCAAAGGTGTCCCCAAGGATTTCCCCCAGAGAGGGGAACCGGGCGGGGGCAGAGGCCGCGGGGGCGGTGACGGTTACGGTGACGGGGTCGGTGTAGGCGACGCCGTCCTCCCCGGTGACACGGCAGCGGAGGCTGACTTCGCCGCCGTCCAGGAGGTTGGCCACCATGGCATAGCTCAGCCGGAGGGCGGAGCCGGTGGACCCAACGATGTTGGCCCACTGACCGCCAAAGCTCTCGATCTGCCACTGATAGTCGGCGGCGGAGCCGGAGACCGTCAGCAGGATTTTTTCGTTTTGGGGAAGGTCCACGCTGTCCGCGGCGCTGCCGTTATAGCAGATCGCCGGAGCGTCGGATTCGGCGGCGAAAGCCTGGGCGAGAGAGCCCGGCATCATGCCGAACACCATGGCACAGCAGAGGAGCAGCGCTAAAAATCTTTTCTTCATCTGCGATTCTCCTTCCGGAAATTATGGGAGCTCCGGCTCGTTGACAGCCTGGATGGCTGCCAGCGGGGAGGCGGGGTCCTCGTGGGCGGGCCAGCCGCCGACATCCAGGACGCTGCCGCTTTCCGGGGTGTTGTTCCGGGACTGGACGGCGTCGCTGTTGATGAGGATGCGCACGGAGCAGTTCTGGTATTCGTTGCCCGTTTCCGGGGCGAAGCGCACGTTGGTGAACAGGGGGGCGGTGCGGCCCTCGGCGTCGGCGGGAACTTTATAATAGTAGAACCCGTCCGGACCCTGGACCCACTGCCAATCGCCCTGGGCGGCTTCGTTGAAAAGCAGCTGCACCATGGAGACGGTCCGGTTCCCTGCGGTAAACTCGGTGGGGAGTCTGGTCTGGCCGTCGGCGGCGGTGATCTCTACGGTGACGCTGGCCCGGACCCAGGATTCGCCGGTGCCGGTGTTCTGCACCCGGACGATCTTGGAAAGGCTCCGGCCGGGCATGACGGCGTCGGCGGGGTCGGAGTAGTCCAGCTCCTCGCCGCTGACGTTCTGCTTTTCGTCGATGGCGATGCGGATGGTGCCGGTGGTGATGGTGTTATGGGCCGTGGTCTCGGCGGTGAAGAAGGCTGCGGTTCCCGTTGCGGCGATGGACAGGCAGATGGCTGCCGCCGCCAGGATCAACAATTTTCGTTTCATAGTCCGTGCTCCTCTCAAGGATGTTTATACCAATGGGAAAAGGATGGCAAAATGCGGCCTTTCCGGCCATAGGAGAATATCCGGGGGCCGGGTACTCTCCTATGGCCCGCGCCGCGGGGCGCAGGCCGGGGATTTTACTGCTGGGCGTCGTAAGCCTCGAAAGCTTTGTCCCAAGAGTTGAAGCTGTCGGACTGGATGGCTTCGGCAACGACGGTGATGGCGCCGAAATCATCGCCGTTTTCGATGGCGGTGGGGATGGTCACGGTGTTGAACATAGCGGGAGTGCTGGCACCCTTGGCCAGAACGTCGGCATACTTCAGAACGAAGGTGACGTTGCCATTGGCATCGGCAGAGGCGCTCTCAACGGTCCAGCCGGTGTTCAGGGATTTCACCAGGAGGGTCAGGGAGTCCTTCAGCTCGCCCTGGTAGTCGGGGAAGTACTTGGCAAGCTCCGCAGTCCAGTCGGCAACGGTGACTTTGCCCCGGATGTAGGCGGAGTTGTCGCCGGTGTTATGGACGATGGGGTCCTTGGGGCACTCCGCGCCGGGCATAACGGTGTAGCTGTTGGAGGTGACGCGGCTTTCACCGCCGTTGATGTCGGCTTCGTCCAGGGCGATTTTAACGTTGCCCAGGGTGAAGGTGTTGGCAGCGGTCTTGGTGTCGGTGAAGTAGGCCAGAGACGCGCCGACGATGGCGATGGCGACCATGGCGATGCACAGGCACAGAGCAGTGATTTTCTTTTTCATGACGGGAAACTTCCTTTCAAAATGTTAGTTGACCTTTTCCCAAGCCTTTTCCACAGTATCGATGCCCGCTTTCTGGACAGCATAGGCGGTGAATTTCAGGAGAGGGGTCTTGTTGTCGCCGGTGAGAGCGTCGATTTGCGCTTTGGTCAGGGTGTCGCTGACGGTGATGGTGTTGTCGGTCAGGATGTAGAAAGTCTGGGCATTATCGGCATCGGTCCCGACTTCGCGGTAGTAGACGCCCGCATGGCCAGTCAGAGGGGTCCAGACGGTGTTGTCAACGGTGAAGGTCACGGCGTTGAGGAATTCGCCGGTCTGCTCCACTTCGACAAAGAGCCAGCAAGGCTCGGAGCCTTTGGTCACTTCGACGTAGGGGTCCTTTTTAATGTTCACACCGGGAATGATTTTGTAGTCGCTGCCGGTGCTTTCATCGAGCTTAATGTTGATGTTGCCATAGGTGAAGGTGTTGGTGACGGTGGAGGTGGAGGTCACGAGCCATGCCACGGTGCCGCCGACTGCGCATCCGATGGCCAGAACGACGGCCAGGAGCGCCACCAGGAGCTTGCCGCTGATGCGGCGGGGTTCTTTGCGTTCCATACTGTGATTTCTTCCTTTCTTTGCGTTATGCGGAAGGGCGTTCCGCAGGAATTATTTCCGCGGAGGGTCTTTTCCGGGGCCCTCCGGTGAAAACGGAAGGGTCAGTTGCCTTTGCCGAAGGTCTCGGCCCAGGCTTCTTCGGCGGTGTCAAAGCTCGCGTGCTGAACAGCATAGGCGGTGACGTTGATGGTTTTGCTGTCGATCTGGTCCCAGCCGGAGGTATCATTGGCGTTGTCGGCGATCTTTAATTCGGTGAAGACCGTCAGGTCCGTGGCTTCCTGGCCTTTGGTGTATTCTTGGTAGTACACATTGGCAACGCCGTTCAGGGAAGTCCAGCCATTGGCCGAAATCTGGCCTGCGATGTTGGTGTAGCCGTCTGCCACAGTGGCCGCCTCAAAAGCGGCAATGCCGTTTTCCACCTTCACGAAAATGTAGCAGCTTTCGCTGTCCGCACGCACATGGACGATGGGGTCCTTCGGGTAGGTGCTGCCGGGCATCAGAAGGTAGGCGTTGGACGTGTCGCGGCTGGCGCCGGAGGTGCTGTTGTCTACGTCGGTTTCGTCCATGGTGATATTGACTTTACCCACGGAGAAGGTGTTGGAAACGTCCGCCTGAGAGGTCAGGTACGCCATGGTTCCAAACACAGAGGTGACGACCAGCAGAATGGCGCAAAGGGAGAGGATCAGTGCTTTGGTTTTGGTTTTCATCGGGGAACCTCCTTTAAAATAATGCCAAATTCTATGGATCAGCCTTGGGGGCTGTCCGGGTCCGGGGACTGCTTGGACGGCTTTTTCTTGTCGTCGGAGAAAAGATCGGGGAGAAAGACCAGCAGAAGCAGAATGGCTCCCGCCGAGATGGCAACGTACATGCCTGGGGGCTGCTGGATGTAATTGGCCACATATCCCAGGTAGGGAATGGTGAACACCGGCACGCCGATGACGTTCTTATAATGGACCAATCCGCCGTCAGGGGAGTCGTTGGCGTCGCCTTTGGTGCGGAACCGGAGCACCGTGGGGTCCTCCTCGTCGGGGACGACTTCAATGACTCGGTGGGTGGCTACGGTGTCCTCCGCCAGAAGAAAGGTGATGGCTTGTCCCTCTTTGATCGTCGCGGGGTCCACCTTTTTCACATAGATCAGGGAACCGGTGTGGTAGGCAGGCTCCATGGAGCCGGAAAGCACGGTGAAAACCTGGAGTCCAAACAGCCGTGCCCCCACCAGCAGGGCCGCGAAAATCACCACCAGCGCCACCAGAATACTGCTGACGACATTCCATACTTTTTTAACCGCGTGACCCATCTTGCAGAATCCTCACCTCCTCTTGAAAAAGTCCGTGAAGGCGGAAGAAACTGCATAAACCCGACCAAATGTTCTTAAAATTTCTTCCAGACCATCTTACCATAATCATAGCACAATAAGAACAAAATTTCAAGAGAAAAAATGAATTTTCTGCGACTTGTTCACCTTCTTGTAATATTTGTGCAAAGAACCTCCCGAAAGGGGGTTCAGGAGAACTTGGCGGCATCCCGGAACTCCTTGTAGGACATGCCGGTGTGGTAGCGGACGAACTTCCGCAGCAGCTCCGGGGAGTCGAAACGGAGGAGCCCGGCAGCCTGGGTCCCGGTGAGGTTCCGGTCGTGGAGGAGCTGCCGCAGGAGCTT
>OIXH01004619.1_pt1 | contig 11077 bp, 11 predicted proteins | sample 1587741 | NCBI WGS metagenome assembly OIXH01 (sample SAMEA3888916, study PRJEB22519) | human gut metagenome | biome: human gut; feature: human-associated habitat; material: faeces | place: Denmark | collected 2011 | reverse complement strand
CGAGAAGCCGGTCTTTTCCGCCAACTGCACGTTGATCGCGCCCTTGATCTCATAGAATCCAAATCTGACAAAATGCTTCGTACCCATGGTATCCGACGAGCGCTTCTCGCCCGTTTCGCCGTTGACGCTCTTGGTGATCTGCGTCTCTTCGATCTCGACCGGAGAGATGCTGACTGCCTGATGAATTGAAACAGGTCCGCGGACACCGACGGAGACACCGCTCTTGTCATTGCTCTTGAATGCGAAAACCTGTCCGAAGCTCCGTACATCCATCCACTTTTCGCACGCAGTCTGTGCATAGGTCTCTTTCTCCTTGATCCCCTTGGTCGCAGCCGTCGCACGATCACTCAGGCTTTTGAAGCCGTCGTCGCAGCGGTCCTCAGACTGTACGAAAATCGCATTGCCCATGTCCTGCATCCGGTTCCGGAGCTTCCGCTTAATGCACACGTCCGAGATCTCGCCCATGCCGTTATAATCCGTCCGGGGACGGTTGCCGTTCAGTGGGTCTCCGTTTCCGTTTGCGTTCGTTACCGAGATCAGTGCCACAAAATCGATCTTGTTTTGCAAGCTGCTCATTTATTCTTCCTCCTGACTGTTTTCGGTCTTGCCGGATGTGTACAGCGCACTGCGCTGCAGATAGTACCCAAAGAGATAGGTGTCCTTCAGGGCCTCCTCCTGTTCCGCCTGCGGGAAGGAGGAAATTTCTTGGATGATCTGCTCGATGATGCGCTCGAAAGTCACTCTGACGCCGGGATTGAGCTTGGGATAGTACGCCTTTTTCAACTGCTCCCAGATGATGCGGCTGGCGTAGAGCGGACGCTTTGCGAATACGGACTGCATCCGGATCGCATTGGGCTCCCGCTGCTCATTGGGCTCATAGGTGTCTCGCTCAAGTTTTTCAAACACGGCCAAAAGCCGTCCATACTGATAGCTGACATCCTTCTTCTGCGGTTCCAGTGCCATGCCCCATTCCTCCTTGTACCAATCATATTTGTATTTCCGAAGCACCGCGCAGGCGGTGAACAATACCGTTTCCCGCAGGGCGGTGTCCATGATCTGCAGGTTGGACGCCTTGGCCGCCGCAGCGCGGGCGATATCCGCCGGCATTTTGCCCTGATCCACCCGGCAGGAGAGCAGCCGCTGTACCTGCTGGCGCATGACGCGCTCGTCCGTTTCCAGCTTTGTCTGCTTGTCGGAGACGCGCACCGTGCCGAAGGCGCAGTCCGCGATCTGCGAAAGCGAGGGCGACTGTATGCCGAAGGAGGAATGCTCCCAGCAGCAAAGTGCATCCCAGTTGTGCAGGCGCTCCAGAAAATCAGAGACCGGAAGCTCGCTGTAATAGGTGAGGGAAAGACGTCCGGATGTAGCGGCGTCAAAGGCGGCCACTACGGCGCCGGCGTCCCGCGGGATCGTCTCCTGCCAGCCCCGGAGAGTTTCCGACAACGCCTTTCGATAGTCGGAGTATTTTATCTGCTTGGCGGCGCCCCGCCGCAGGAAGGCGGCCTGCGGTTTGGGGATCTCAATGCCCTGCGGATTCCAGCACAGGAAGGTGCGCCCGCCGATGAAGACGCCTTGGGTCGCCGCCAACCAGTGCAGCGCGCTGTGGATCTTCTGCGATGCCTCGTAGCTCATAGTTGCAGCCTGCGAATCGTCTGTGAAGCGGCCCCGATAGGTAAAGCCGCTGGTGTCGTTGGCGGAGATCAGCTTGGCGTTGGCGCACAGATTGATGATCTTCTTGGGGTGCTGGCTGGCGGGCGGGGCGTTTTTACCGGTAACCATGCAAAACGCGGGCTTCTCAGATTTCGTGGATGCATAGTAGTCGATGAAGGCTTGGAAGAGGCTCTGATCCTGCCAGCAGGCGGGCGTCTCATTTTCCCCACCTGTCTCTACACGCCAGCGGACGATCTGCTTTTCCTTGACAGGAAAGCCTTTTTCATCCAGTGCGATCAGGCCGCGCTGAGCCATATCCGTTGCGATTGTTCCCTTTTCCACATAGCGGGCGATGGCGGAGAGCTTGGGGTGGCCGTAGGGTGATAGCTCCCAGCGGTGCAGCTGTGTCAGGTAGCTTTCGTATTTGGCGGGATACAGCGGGGAGAGAAACTGAATCTGGTCGCATAGAGGGTGTGCGCCGGGGGCTTTGCCGGTTCGCCCCGAGGAGCTCTCCGTCACAGGGATGATCGTGGCGGCCTGCTCCGCCTCGACGGAACGGGCGTCCAGCAGATGACCGTCCGCGTCCAGAGTGAGCTCCAGCTCTGCGTTTACGATTTGGTGCGAAACAGGAACCAGCGGCTCCTTCGCCTTGCCGTAGATACCGGCGTATTGCGGCTCCATGGCACAGTAGGTGTCATAGGCTTGCTGCATCAGTCCCATTTACTCCACCTCCCCAAATTCCCGCAGACCGATAAAATTGCCCTCGTCGGCGGAAAAGCTCTTCATAGGCATCTTCCGCAGAGGCTTCTGCCCCGGACAATCCTCCGGCGGGAGAAAGTGAATGACACCGTTTTTCATGACCGGGTACCAAAACCGGGCAGTCATCCGTCCGCGGGTCTCCTCCGAGTAGGCCTCGTCCGGGTAGGTGATGCCGTGGTACATCAGCCCGAAGCCCAGCTCCGGCAGATCGTCGTAGGCGCCTGCGCCGTTTCCGAATACGCAGGGCTCTACATAGCCCTGACATTCCCGGGTACCCAGAAAAATATCACGCCGCCCGCCCTTTTCGATCATTCGGCGGGCAATGCAGTGATGTTTGTTCTCATTTCGGTCGCCGCACAGCTCTGGGCGGTTGTCGTTCCAGTCGAAGCAGGCCCGTACCTGATACCGGCAGCTTTTCAGATAGGTGTAATACGCCAGATCGTTGCCGCCGCTGTATTTGATGGGGCGGATGCCTTTCACCTCGGTCTGGATCGGGTTCATGACCCGCACGTCCAGGATCCGCCAGATGAAGGTGGGCTTCCAGTATACAGAGGATAAAATGCCCTTCAGTGCCTCATAGGTGGGTACCTGATAGCTGCACTTTTCACCGCCCAGACGCATGAGAGGGTCGGAGAAGAGGGCGTAATCACCGTATACCTCAAATTCTACGATGTTGGGATGTTCTGTTTTCAATCGCTACACCTCCTGAAAATCACGGGTACCGGCCTCCAGGGAAAAACCGGTATGTTCGTTATAAAAGCCATCGGACAACAGCAGTATGCCGCCGTCGAACAGTGAGGTCACGGCGCCGAGGCTTTCAAGCCGCTCCAGCTGATAGCGGTAGACGCTGACGCAGTAGCCCTTTGCCTCGTCAATGCAGCCGCGAATGACCGCCCAATCCTTCTGCCCGTAGACCTGAGCGGCGTTTCGCAGCGTGTTTTGCAGCTCGCGCCCTCTTCCGTAGGGTACGAGCAGGGCGCTCGTGTCCTCGTCGAATACCTGAAAAAGGCCGCCTGCCAGACGGAACGCCTGCCGCAGAAGGTAACGCTCCGCTTGCGCGCAGTTGGCGTCTGCATACCGGGGGTTGTCCGCCAGCAGATGATAGAGGGAGCCGTGCGCCTGGGTTTGGTCGTCCTGGAAGCCGGGCTCCATCTCTGCGTATAGCCGGCGATAGTAGAACCGGATAGCCTCCTCGGAGGACAGATCGTGCCGGAAAGCCTCCGGCGTTTTGGAAAAGGCGGTCAGCAGCGCTGTGGTGGCGTTCTGTCCGCGCACGATGTCGTCCAGACCACGCAGCCGCTCGTCGGTACACCGGATGAGGCGGACGGGGGCGGGCTCCTTTTGCTCGGCGTGCCGGTTGCACCGCCCTGCCGCCTGCACGACACTGTCCATTCCGGCGGAGAAGCGGATCACCCGCTGGAAGGAGATGTCCACACCGGCCTCGATCACCTGCGTGGAGACGCAGACGACCTTTTGCCTGTTGTCGGCGGAGGGCTTGTCCAGCGCGGACTGCAAGGCTTGCAGAGTCTCCCTGCGGTGCTGCACGCACATGGCGGCGGACAGATGGAAGCACCGGCAATTCGCGGCTTGCAGCGATTCGAACAGAAACGCCGCCTCCTTTTTCGTGTTGCACACCACCAGCAGACTGTCACACGACGACAGCGCCCCCATGACGATCAGCGGGAGTTCCTCCAGTCTGGCACATCCGGCATTTTGGATATCGGTGCGCTTGAAGATGTCCCACAGCGCCTTTTGCTGCGGAACCAGATCGACGGGCTGGCGGCGCAGCGGATGGTCAGCCGCCTCCAGACAGGGCTGGGTGGCGGAGCATAGAACAATAGTGGCGCCGCAGATCTCAGACAGGAAGTTGACAGCCAAATTGAACAGCGTCAGCATTTTGCCGGGAACCGTCTGCACCTCGTCGATCACAATGACGCTGCCGCACAGCGCGTGAAATCTGCGGATGGCGCTGGTCTTTCCGCTGAAGCAGGTGTTCAGCAGCTGCACCAGCGTGGTGATAATGATCGGCGCCGACCAGGAGGCGGTGAGCAGCTCCAGCTCCTGCAAGCGCTCCGGCGTTTCCTTCGGCTCGGCAAGGTTGGAGTGATGCTCCAGTATCAAGGTGTCCTCGCCTATGTAATCGCGGATCACCTGGGCATTTTGATCCAGGATCGACAGCAGCGGTGCGGTGAAGATAATTCGAGAGCAGTTCCACTTTGCCGCGTGGGTCAATGCGAAGCGGAGACTGGCCAGCGTTTTTCCGCCGCCGGTGGGAACATTCAAGCGGTAGACACCTCCGGGCCGGGCGGCGCCGGCGGCACAGGCGTCCGAAATGGCCCGCCGGGCCAAATCAATGGGGCTTTTTCGGGGAAATTCCGAGAGGCGCTTTTCCATGAACGCCAGCCGACCCGCCCATATGGGGCGCATATCCTCCGGGAAAGAGGGCGGCTTCAAATCGTCCATAAAGGCCGCGGTGTCCGTGCGATCCCCCTCGATCACGGCGGACAGGAGCATCCGTGCCAGAAGTCCGATATAAAATGCGGTCTCCCGATCCGCCTCATTGTCGTCCGCTTGGGTGGACAGGGCCGCCAGCCGATCCAGCATCGGGGTCATCTCCCGGACGGCATCGCGGAACAGATGCTCCAGCTCCTCCTCGGCGGCAACCTGTGCCAAAAAGCCCTGTCGGGATTCATCGTAAAAGATCCCCTCCTTGGTCTGGCGATGAAAAAAGCCACTGTGCTGCTGGGGGTCGATACAGTCAAACAGGCCGTGATGTGAGCCAACGGCAAAGGCCAGCAGCTCTGCGGTCACGTTGGAATAGGAGAATGCATCGCGGCGGCCGTGCCACCGATCCAGAAGAAGGCGCACGCCGGCGAAGGTATGGTTGACACTGCCACGGACGGCGTTCCCGCCGCTGGCAGCATCCGAAAGGTATTGCGCATACTCCTGTTTGTTTTTTCCGGCGTCGTGGAGCAGACCGGCCAAATAGGCGCTTTTCTCCAGACCCAGTGGCCGCAGTGCGCTTGCGGCCAGCACCGCTGTGTTCCGGCAATGCTCCCGGACGGTTTGCCGCTCTCCGGTTTCGCGGATATGGGCAGGAAACATGGCGATCACATCCCGTCGTATATATTTATTGACGCGCATATGTTGATATTTTAACCATATCACACGAAACGGGGCTTGTAAAGACTTCAGTGATAAGGATAATTACCAAAATGCATTGACTTTTTTTGTATGCTATGCCATACTGTGCAGGTCGGGTATTCCCGTGGATTGAAAGAGTGAAAAGGAGAAGCTGCGCAAGGCCTGACAGGGGAACATCCCCTGCCGCGCCCTGCACAGCTTTTCGCCCAACGCGGCTATGTAGCTGCTATACACCAGATACGCCGCCCCCGTGGTGTATCGTCTTTGCTTGTGGGCTCTTAGACTTTTATTATGACTCGCCATATTAAGAAAACGAGTTTTGCCATTTCCTAAATGTGTGCTCATTGCTTGCTTTTTGCAACACAAGAAGAGGTGTGACTATCGGTCACACCTCTTCTTTCTTTAACCACTCGATAAACTCGACTCGCGGCAGTTTTACGGTTTCACTGGCCTCTTTCTTCGGTCTGCCCTCTACTTGTCTACGACTCCTTCAGCCACCGCTGGAATTCCTCCGCGGTGATGACGCCCTCATCACATTTCTTTTTCTGCTCTCTGGCCTGCTCGCTCCAAGCATAGAAATCACTGTCGCTGATGCGCCCTGCCTTGATCCACGCGAAGCGTCGCTTGTACTCCCTGCGATAAACCTTGAACACCGGATCGTCCGCCTGCTTCAGCGTCCACTGCTGGAATGCGCCCATCGCACGGCAGCTGGACTGACCGTCGAGCGGTGTGCGGTCGCAGTACTCCGCGCTGACGCGGCCTGTCTGGGCGAAGTACCGCCCGCAGTTCTTGCAGCGACGCACGGTGATGCTGCGCTCCACGCAAGTCTGCAAAGAATAACTGATCATATCCGCCACTGTATTCGCATATAGCACCGGCGCACAAGCGTCACCATCTACCGGCTCAAAGCGCGTGGTCAGCAGGCAGAACGGAAACAACTCCGGGTCGCTGGGCTGGTCGGGCTGGTCAAAATGATAGTAACGCATGACTTGCCGGCTGGGCTCACGCCCGGCCTTGTCTATATCCAGTACCAACTCGAAGAAACGCTGGATCTGCTTTTGGTACAGCGGCAGCTCCTCCGGCAGTAACCGCAGCTCGTCCAATGCGCCCGATACCGCAGCCTCAGTGTTCCCGAAGCCTACAGAATGGAGATAGAACCACTTGGTATACAGCACACGGAAGAAACTGTGCATCTCCGCCAGCGCTCCCAGCCTGACCATGGCGTTGGTCACACGCTCACGGTCGAGGCTCTCCAAGTCATCGGAGATGCACCGCAGCGCGACGGCAACCTTCCCGATGTCCAGTTCGGTGAAGGACAGCAGCGACTCTAAAAAAGGAAATGCCTTTCGCTGCGACGGTGCTCCCTGGGTGCCGAAAGCGTCGCTCTCGATGACCTCATGCCTTCCGGGGAAATACATTTTACAGTACCACATAACGCCCTCCAATTATGGACTAATTGTAAATAATAATCGACAGCGTTGACAGATCGTGCCGCCTCTGTTATGATAGACTCAAGCTAAATGTCTAATCGATATTGCAATTAGTCTACACCATTCGCGCAGCCATGTCAACAAAAATCGGAGGTGTCTATTGAACTTACAAAACAACAAAACGAAAAACTTCACACCACTGCCCAACGAGATATTCTCTCTGCACTTAAGCACCGGCGAGCTGGCCACCTACGCTGTACTGATGCGGTTGGAAGACCCGCGCACCTACGAGTGCTGGCCCAGCTACGAAACCATCGGTAAAGTCATCGGCAAAAGCAAGAGTTCCGTCAAGCGCTACGTGGCGGGGTGGCAGAAGAAATACATCTCGCTCCAGGCGGAGAAGGCGCACAAGTCTCTCAGCCAGTATGTGCGGGACGCGGCCATGGACAAGGATGTGACGGTCATCGACGGCGTGGATGACCTCATCCGCGAGCTGCGTCGGCAGGGCAACAACCTGAATCAGCTGGTCGTCATGGCGCGGCAGGGTCATGTCGAGCTGGTCAACATGGAGCCGTTCATGGAGGTGTATGAAAACACATGGCAAACGTTAAATTCATTGCTGTCTCGCGTGGGCTGAGGGGCATCGTTGACTATGTTACCAACCGGGAAAAGACGGTGGAGCAGCTTATCAGCGGCGTCAACTGTGTAGCGCGGACGGCGGTGCCGGAATTCGAGGCGGTGAAAAAGCAGTTCCGCAAAACGGAGGGCCGCGGCTACTACCATATCGTGCAGGCGTTCGCACCGGATGATCCGCTGGACTTTACAACGGCGCACGAGCTGGGCGTGAAGCTGGCGGAGCATTTTGAGGGCTACCAGTGCATCGTGGTCACCCACATGAACACCGCCCACATCCATAATCATATCATCATGAACTCCGTCAATTTCGAGACGGGCGTGAAATTCCATCAGTCCGCGCGGGAGATGCAGCAGGTCAAGGACTACTGCAGCCAACTATGTCGGGAGTACGGCTTGTCCGTCGCGGAGTCCAAGGCCGACCCGTTCCGCATCCCGACATGAGACAAGATTTGTCAAGGTGATTTTCTGCAACCAAAATGGATATATCAACCGTCTATTATCTTCGTGAATTTGGGCATCAGCATTTTAATATTCCTGAAATAATTCTAAAACATTGCGGCAATGCAACTTTTGTATGATATAATCGTTATAAGTAGAGGGAACAAAAAATGGAACAATTCAAACGGCTGTTACGAAAGCTATTTTTCCAAAATGCGGATGATGTTTCTCGGTATTTCTGTTGCGGCTGTACTGCTGATCTATACATTTGCAGGCAGATATAAAGAAGACTGGATTGCAATTCCGGCGTATATCTTTTCTGCGTACAGTTTGTCTATGGCCTGTGCCAGAGTCGGGTCGCTGGCCGGACACACGAAAGAAGATGTTCAGTCGATCATCGAAAAGGTGTCGCTGGTGCATCGTTATTTCAGCGATGTTTCCTTCAAACTGCATATCTCCCTCTATGATGGCGCGGCAACACTTCTGGCAAAAACCGAGAAAGTTTTCGTTGACAAAATTTACGCAGCATGATATAAAGTGTATATGCACGGAGTGCATATACACTTTATGCTTTGGGAGGACATTGCTATGCGCCATGAGAGCGGCGAGATGGAGATGCAGGCTGTTATGCAGACAGCGGCGCGGATGTGTGCAGCCGCGCGAACTGCGCCAAAGGGTCACGGCAGGGACACGCTCCACACTCTTGTGCTGACCGGCGAGGACAAGGAAGCACTTGCGAGGAAGATGGAGGAAGTCGGACTGCGTGAAATGGGCGATGAGATGCCCACCTGGTATGGACGGGATGCTGCCTGTGTGCGCAAAGCACAGGCGGTGGTGCTGATCGGCGCAGAGAAGAAGCTGCGGGGCGTACCTCATTGCGGCTACTGCGGACATGAAAATTGTGCAGGCTGTCAGGCCGCAGGAAGCAACTGCGTCTGGGCGTATGTAGATCTGGGTGTTGCGGTTTCTTCGGCGGTGACTATCGCCGCGGCGGATAGGATCGACAACCGCATTATGTATTCCATCGGAAAAGCGGCGGTGGAGATGGACTTTTCCTCAGATGTGCTGTGGCTGGGCATTCCGCTGTCGGTCTCCGGCAAGAACATCTTCTTCGACCGGGGCATTTTCCACAAATAAGGAGTGAGTATTATGTACGAAAGTCCCTGCTACTGCACGAATCTGCGGCGCAGCGCACTGTGGGTCACGGAGTATTATGACAAGGCGCTGGCACCATGCGGGTTGTCGGTGCCGCAGTACTATCTGCTGATCAACCTGTCCCGCATGGAGCGAGCCAATCTCAGCCAGTGGGCAGAGCGGGTCGGCTTGGATCGCACCACCATGGTGCGGAACGTGAAAGCACTGGAGGCAAAAGGCCTCGTTGCCCCGGCGGAGGGGCGGGGACGCACCTTTGCCCTGACCGACAGCGGCAAGGACACACTTGCCCGGGGCGTTGCCCTGTGGGAGCAGGCGCAGGCCGGACTGCGGGAAAAGCTGGGCGTGGAGGACGCAGAAGCCCTGCTGCGCATTTGCCGGAAGCTGCAAAAAACAGAAGAGTCACAGGCGGATGTACTATGAACAGCAAAACCATGAAGCAATACGTCATCGACGCCTTTACCGACCATGTGTTTGCCGGCAACCCCGCCGCTGTCTGCGTCATGGACGCGTGGCTGCCGGAGGACACCATGATGGCCATCACACGGGAGAACAACCTTTCCGAAACCGCCTTTGCGGTGAAAGAGGGGGACAAGTACCACCTGCGGTGGTTCACCCCCGGCGGAGAGATCGACCTGTGCGGCCACGCCACGCTGGCCACCGCCTGCGCCATCATGACCTATATTCGCCCGGAGCTGACGGAGGTTACCTTCACTACGCTGTCCGGCACGCTGGGTCACTACGACGCGGGCTTTACCCTCAGCACCTACACCCACGCCACGGAGGGGATGAAGCGCTCCGCCGCCGACACCATCGGCAGCGTCATCAGCCAGACCATGTAGCCCACAAAAATAGTCCGAGAGGGACGGATGATGCCATCCGGCCCTCTCCGGCGCTTTCCTGATCTCTCGGCTTTTGGGTCACGGTTTGGGTCAAGCGAAAAACGCCAAAATACCGCGTCACTATTTGGGAGTATAAACAGAAAAAGTTCCTGATTTCTTGCGAAATCAGGAACTTTTTGGTGGAGACTGCTGGACTCGAACCAGTGACCTCCTGCGTGTGAAGAACTGCGTAATGACTGGTGCAGGCAGTCATAGCCGCCGCGTCCCGCATCATCACAGTCCGTTTGCCGCACCGCAAGTTTTCAAGCTGTACACGGCAGTAGCGTTTTACAGCCTAAAAAAGCCCGACACATAACACCATCCAATATTTGGTAAATCAAGCTAACACCACGCAGGGAAGATCATCGTGTTTTGTGTGACGATTTTATCTGACATAACAGAAGCGGGCATCTTCGCTGAACTGTTTTTTACAATACCAGCAGCAGTCCCTTTTCAGCCATCCGCAGCCCCATAGCCAGCAGTACGACCACACTAACCCGTTCAAATAGCCGCAGCCCCCTCTGCGGCAGGAGTTTACCGGCCAGAGAAAAGATGCCCATCACCGGCATCGTGCCCGCGCACCACACCAAAAGCGCAAGACCGCCCCGCAGAGCACTACCGGTGGACGCCGCATAGCAAAAGACCTTCACCTGTCGGTGAAGGTCTTTTGCTGCATGGATCGTTTCGCCTAAAACTGCATGCAGCTACAACAAGTCGCAGATATTCCTAAGCCAGAAGCGGGTAATGGCAGTATAAAGTGTTCATATAAGTATTGCGGTTAAACATCCCATAATCATGTTTTTGTGATAAGAGTGTACAACGTTTTGTGGTAGCGAAGGAGGGTTCGCTTCCGGGCTTGGTCACATCTGCAAACGTAAGAAGGAAGAAAGCGTTGTTATTTCGCAGCCTTGGCGGCCTTGATGGACTCGATGAGCTCGGGAACGACCTTGAACAGATCGCCGACGATACCGTAGTCAGCCACCTCGA
>OIXH01004618.1_pt1 | contig 11078 bp, 10 predicted proteins | sample 1587741 | NCBI WGS metagenome assembly OIXH01 (sample SAMEA3888916, study PRJEB22519) | human gut metagenome | biome: human gut; feature: human-associated habitat; material: faeces | place: Denmark | collected 2011 | reverse complement strand
TTATGCCGTGCTGTTTGGCTTCTAAAACCTTGTGTGTCCTTGTCAACTGATGGTATTTTCACTCCATTAAATTATACACCGGCGGCAAACCTAAAGCAACTTAAATAACGCCAAAAATTTTGAGGCGCGCCTAAAAAAATAAAGCGCTGTGAGCATTTATATTGACACGGCCGCACGGATAATATATCCTTGTTCTGTATAGTAAATAGGCTGTTTATGCGGCATTATTAGAAAGGAAGCAGTTATAAATGGGCAAGTTTGCAGTAAAGGCCACCAAGACGGGTTTTGTATTCAATCTTAAGGCGGGAAACGGCGAGGTGATAGCCACTTCCGAGAGTTACAAAAGCAAGGACACATGCCTCAACGGCATAGAAAGCGTACGCAAGTGCTGTGAAGGCGGCATAGAGGATCAGACGGTGGAAGGCTTTGAGAAGCTTACCCATCCCAAGTTTGAAGTATATGCCGACAAGGCCGGCGAGTTCCGTTTCCGCCTCAAGGCGAGAAACGGCGAGATAATAGCCGTATCCGAGGGCTACAAAGCAAAAGCTTCCTGCATGAACGGCATAGAGAGCGTAAAGAAGAACGCCCCCGAAGCCCAGATAGTAGAGGTTGAGGATAAGTAAAAGCGCAAATATAAAAGGGCGGCTGGTGAGCCGCTCTTTGAGGCTGTCGAAAAAGTGGCTAAACGCCACTTTTTCGAGTTTTTTTCATCCGGTGCTTGCGCCTATGGCGCGGTCAGCACCGAATGCAAAGTACGAAAACCTCTGGGTTTTCATCCGTTCTGACGCACATGTCGTCAGAGCCGGATTAAACATAAGGGGCTGCGGCCCCTTATCAACCCTGGGGTTTTTTGACAGACTGAAAGGGCGGCTGATGAGCCGCTCTTTTTTTAGCAGAGTTTCGTGCCGCAATTGCCGCAGAAGCGGGAGCCGTCTGTTACCGATGCGCCGCACATAGGGCATAAGGTGACTGAGCCGGAAACGGAGCGGGCGGCGTTTACGAATTCGCCGTACAGTTCCTTGGACTGGAGCTTGATCTGTGCCTTTGCCTCGGCTTCCTCGGCAGCTTCGTTTTCTGCCTCCCTTGCTGCGGCCTTTATGCTGTTTATCTCGGCCTTGTTGGCCTTTATCTCTGTATATGCCGCCTGGATCTTTTTACATATTTCCGTAGCGTCGCCGTCCAGTATTACCCCAGCGGCGTATTTGCCGTAAAAGTATTCGCCCAGCTGCTGCTTCAGCTCTTCAATGTCGTCCTCGCTGCTGCGTATCAGAGCGTTGAGCTTGCTCACCTCCAGCATGTTTCCGGTCCTGCCGGATACGTTGCGGGCGATGCTGCCTAATTTGTTGAGTATAGCCATATCTTGCCTCCCGGAGGATAAATAAAATACCAAGTCAATTATGCCACATAACGGCCGGATATGCAATCGGGAGGAATGTGACCTTTTTGTATGGAAAAGGCACATAAAATTGATTATTGGCGAAAAGGGATAAATACAATATAATATAATATGCTGGACTTTACTATCGGAGGAATCTATGCTTTCCAAAAGATTCAAAACTGCGCTGCTTGCAGCAATGGCCGTGCTGATGCTGCTGCCCGGCGCCGCTTTTGCACGGGACGAAATGCAGAATAATGACCCGAACAAGTATTATATAGTGCTGGATACCACCAACCAGGTGGTGACGGTATACCAGAAGGACGACGACGGCGAGTACACGAGGATCGTACGCCGTTTTGTCTGTACCACCGGCAAAACGCAGCCCAAGGGGGACGAGCCCGCATCGCCCACCCCCAGCGGCACGTGGAAGATAGGCGGAAGGGAGCGCTTCGGAAAGTTCGCGGCCTTCAATAATGAGTATGCCAGATACTGGACGCAGATAGTAGGCGGCGTATATTTCCATTCCATAATGTTCTCATCGAGGGACACGTCTACGCTGAAAAAATTCGCCTTCAACAACCTTGGCACAAACGGCTCCCACGGCTGCGTGCGGCTTTACGTGGAGGACGCAAAGTGGATATATTACAACGCGCCCTTCGGGACTACGGTAAAGGTGACGGCAGGCAAAGCAAGGAGCGGCCTGGCTTCCTCGCTCAAGACGGATATGAAATTTGAGGAGTACAGGGATTTCCAGACTAATATATACGACAATGAGCCCCTCGAGGACCGCAAGGCATGGATAACTGTTGAAGGGGCACAAATGCGTACCGGCAACGGTACTAACGACAAGCTCATAAAGACACTCAGGAGGGATACCGAGCTTACCGTATTGCAGGAGGGCGACCCATGGGTCAAGGTAACGGCGGACGGACGGGAGGGTTATGTGCGCCGCTGCTTTATAACCTACGAGAAGGGTGTGATGCAGTCCATACCAGATGGCTATTATGTCGCTGGCACACAGTATCTTTATGCCGAACCAAACGCCAAGGCCGATAAGATATACAAGGTAGCCCGCCACAGCACGATAGTATTGCTGGAGGAAGGGCTGGGCGAGGACGGCAAATGGGCCAAGGTCAGCTACTGGGGAACAGAGGGTTATATGCTGCGCAAGAGCATAAAGGAAGGCTGGGCCACCGTGTATGACAGCGACGGCACGGAGGGGGCGGAAAAATGAAAAAGGGAACGTGGATAGCCATAATTTCCGTTGCGGCACTTTCGGTACTCATAGCTATAAGTCTCATGCAGATGAGTCCCAACCCCGCCATAAGCGATAAGATGAACCAGAGCATAGCCAAGATAAAGGTGCGCTACGCCATGGTAAACGCCAGCGAAGAGTTTCAGGAGATAGTTGAAGAAGCTGCAGGCGACGATTTTGAGCAGACCGAGATACCTGAGAAGACACCGGAGCCCACACCGGAACCAATAGGGGAAAATGTACAGGTGACCAGCTCCAACGCTACCCCGGAGCCGGAGCTTACTCAAGAGCAGAAAAACATGGAGGCGGCAAAGGAAGGCGTATCGCTGGTATATATGCCTCAGCCCGGCGACGTACCGGAAATATCCGGCCCGGCGGTAATATTGACGGACAAGCCGCATATAATACCCGAAAATACCTCTGGCGTCACCTTCGACGGCGATGCTGTGGCAATGGCTTCATGGGAGGTGCTGTACAGCTATCCGTCACACTGCTTTCCGGTGCGCACACTGTCTCTGTTTGCGAGCGATAACGAAGCTGGATACAAGATACAGCAGGAGATGGTAGCCGAAGGAAAATTGCAGGATAAGGGCACGTATTTTTTCGGCACCGGCATGGGAACACCGGAAAAATGGACGGAAAGGGCGCTGGCGGAAATACCCGTAGGTCTTTTGGATACCATATACGCTGAGAACGCGGAGCTTGCCAAGGCGGCTTATGCGGCGCTCAAGGCGGCTAACCGCAACGACTCCGTGGAGGTGATATGCGCGGAGCTTACCGAGGAATTGGTATCCCTCATGATAGAGGATCACTGGCTCATGGGAGCCTGCGTGGGCGTGAACATGAACGAGGCTGCAGAGGATATGCTGAAGCTTGCGGAGCAGCTTACCACAACGGGTGCGGTTTCGGTGATAAACCTTGAGATCGGCGCCATATGCTCTGAAGACGTCATGGAGCTTTATCAGTCCGGCGTTACGGAGCCTGCGGAGATAATAAAGCAGCTATTGAACAGATAAAATACTCGTAAATAAAGAAAGGAACGCAACATGAATAAGATCGATGAGCTTTCTGTAAAAAGCATACGCTTTCTGGCGGCGGAGACTGTTGAGAAGGCAAAGAGCGGCCACCCCGGCCTTGCCATCGACGCTGCGCCCATGGCGTACACACTGTGGAAGCAGATGAAGCATAACCCAAAGGATCCTGAGTGGCAGGGCAGGGACAGGTTTGTGCTCAGCGCTGGCCACGCTTCTGTGCTGGAGTATTCTCTGCTGCATCTCTTTGGCTACGGACTGACTATCGAGGATTTAAAGAACTTCCGCCAGTGGGGCAGCCTTACCCCCGGTCACCCGGAGTACCGCCACACCAAGGGCGTTGAAACTACCAGCGGCCCTCTTGGGCAGGGCATCGCCATAGCGGTAGGCATGGCCATGGCGGAAAGTAAGCTCGCCGCCCATTTCAACCGCGACGGCTACAAGGTAGTTGACAATTACACCTACGCCCTTTGCGGCGACGGCTGCCTTCAGGAGGGCGTTGCTTCCGAGGCCGCTTCCATGGCAGGCACCATGGGCCTCGGCAAGCTGATACTGATCTACGACCGCAACCATATAACCATAGAGGGCCGCATAGAGTCCACCTTTGGCGAGAACGTGAAGGCGAGGTTTGAGGCTTACGGCTGGCAGGTACAGGAGGTAGCCTCCGGCGAGGATATGGACGCTATACAGGCCGCTCTCGACAATGCTAAGGCGGACACCGAACATCCCTCTCTCATAATCGTGAACACCGAGATAGGCTATGGCACAGCTAAGCAGGGCAAGGCCAGCGCCCATGGCGAGCCTCTGGGGGAGGAAGCCCTCAAGTCCATGCGCGAGTTTTATCAGTGGGACTACGCGCCCTTTGAGGTACCCGGCGAGGTGTATGCGCACTTTGAGGAGCTGGGCCGGGACTATGCAAAGGCTGAGGAGGAGTACAACAGGATGTTCGAGGGCTACAAGGCCGCATACCCCGAGCTTTATGCCGAGTGGGTGAGGTGGCATGACGACAGCCTGCCGGAGGAGTTCATAAACGATCCTAGGCTGACCGCCGCCGAAAAGCCCATGGCCACCCGCGCCACCAGCGGCGAGATACTCAACCTTGCGGCGGAATACATGCCCAACCTCTTTGGCGGCAGCGCCGATCTGGCCCCCTCGAACAAGAGCGAGCTAAAGGGCAAGCCATATTATTCCAAGAACGACAGGGACGGCTCGAACGTACACTTCGGCATACGCGAATTTGCCATGGCGGCGGCCTGCAACGGAATAATGCTCTATGGCGGGCTGCGCCCCTACTGCGCCACCTTTATGGTGTTCTCGGATTACCTCAAGCCCGCAATGCGCATGGCGGCGCTTATGAAGCTGCCTGTGCTGTACATACTTACCCACGACAGCATAGGCGTAGGCGAGGACGGCCCTACCCATCAGCCTATCGAGCACCTTGCCTCCATAAGGGCTATACCCGATACCAACCTGTTCCGCCCCGCGGACAAGAAGGAAACCGCCGCGGCGTACATCGCGGCACTCTCCGGCACACTGCCCACCGCCCTGGCGCTCACCCGCCAGAACCTGCCCCAGCTTGCGGAGACCGACGTAAGCAAGGCCATGCTGGGCGGCTACATACTGCGCGGCAGCGAAAAGCCCGACGTGATACTCATGGCCAGCGGCTCCGAGGTGGAGCTAGCCATGAAGGCGGCAGACGAGCTTGAGGCCAAGGGCAAAAAAGTTCGCGTGGTATCAATGCCCTGCACTGATATATTCGACAGGCAGAGCGCGGAGTATAAGGAGAGCGTGCTGCCCGGCTCGGTAAGGGCGAGAGTGGCTATAGAAGCGGGCTGCGCTATGAGCTGGTACAAATATATCGGGCTGGACGGCGAGACAGTCACCATAGACCACTTTGGCGCCTCCGCCCCCGCAGGCGTACTCTTTAAGGAGTTCGGCTTCACGGTAGAAAACGTAGTAGCCGCAGCCGAAAGGGCGATGAGCAAGTAAGACGTGTATGATAGATACGCTGCTTATCGATCTGGACAACACTATACTGGATTTTAACAAGGCCGAGGGCCCTGCGCTTGCGGGCGCCCTCAGGGCCATGGGCATTGAGCCTACGGAAGAGCTTCTCAGCCGCTACAGCGTGATAAACCTGGCCCACTGGAAGCGGCTTGAAAAGGGGCAGATCACTATGGCGGAGGTGAAGGTCAGCCGCTTCAGGCAGCTCTTTGACGAGTTCGGAATAACCGTATCCCCCGCGGAGACCGCCAAGGTATACGAGGGGCTGCTGGCGATAGGCCACTATTTCGTAGAGGGGGCCGAGGACATGCTCAAGGAGCTTTACGGTAAATACAGGCTGTATCTTGCCTCAAACGGAATAGCAAAGGTGCAGCACAGCCGCATAGACAGCGCCGGAATAGAGAAGTATTTTGACGGCATGTTTATTTCCGAGGAAATAGGAGGCCGCAAGCCTGAATCGGAGTACTTCCAAAGGTGCTTTGAAAGGATACCGGATTTTTGCAAAACGCATACCGCCATACTGGGCGACAGCCTTTCGGCCGATATGCAGGGCGGCAAAAACGCCGGAATAACCACGATATGGTTCAACCGTGACAATATGCCTGACGAGGAGGGCGTGTGCCCGGATTACGAGATAAGGTCGCTTTACGAGCTCCCACCCCTTATGAAAAGGATATAGGCTCAAGTATAGAGTATGTAAAAAGGATATGCGGCGCAAAAAGGAATTTACCGCTTCATCATCACTTCGTACTCTTTGGTTCCTTCCACGGGCTTCCTCATTCCTGTAAGATGAAAACCATGTTTTTCATAGAAGCGTATCGCTTCATTATTTTTCTCAAGCGTCCAAAGGAAGGTGATCGGATAGTTGTTCTTTGCAAATTCGATCAAAGATGATCCGATCCCCTGATTCTGAAAGAAATAGTCCACATACAGTTCGACAATTTCGCTTTTTTCAATGCGGATCAGTCCCTTGACGATCCCGTCATCATAAACGAGTATGCTTTCAAGAGCATCAGATGCACCATATTGCTCTGAAACGGCAAGAATCTGCAGCTTTCCAAAGCAGTAAGCATCATCCTTAAAGATGGGACGGTATTTTATCCTCTTATCAAAAACAAGTATCTCAGCGATTCTTGATATATCCTTTTTTTCGGCTTTTCTTATCATTTCTCTTTCCATACAAATTCTCCGCACTAAATACCAATCTACTGTTCTGTTTGCGCGTTCAAATTATACCATAAATCCTGTGAATGATTCTACCATCGCCTTTGTAAGATATGAAAAAGCCTGAACAGCTTTCTGCCCGGGCTTCCTCGCTCGATCATAAATCGATTCCGTTTTTATGACCGCTTACAGCGTCTCTATGGGGTCGAGGAACTCCCTGCGCCTCGCCTCGAATTCGGAGGCGTAGTAGGCGTCGTTGCCCTTGTGCAGCTCGTGCAGGTAGGCGTGATGGTTGCTCAGTATCTCCTCGTTGTGGCGGCCCAGCAGGAACACCGCTATGCTGGAGCACTGGTCGGCGGCGCGGCCCATATGGGTCAGCACCTCTATGAACACCAGGCCCGCGCCTATGGTGCAGGAGCCGTTCTTTAGCCGCTCGATATGCCTGTCCTTAAGCGTTGCCACCATCTCGTCGATGACCTCCTCAAGAGGCTCTATGCGCCTTGCCATAGCTTCATCGCCGTTGGCGAAGGCCTCCACGGTGAGGTCGATTATCTCGGTAAGCGCGGAGGAGAGTATCTCAAGCTCCCTCTTTGCGGTCTCCGAGAAAGCATGTCCGTCCGCTACGAGGCGGGCGCTAAGGTCGTCTATGTTCGTCGCGTAATCGCCTATGCGCTCAAAGTCGGTGACGGCCTGAAGCAGGAGGTTCAGCTCGTTGTTGTCCTCGGTGCTGTCGATATGGTTGGAAAGCTTTATGAGGTAGTTCTCTGCGGCGTCGGTAAAGCCATCCAGCCTGTCCTCCACAGAGGATATTTTTGCGCTGCGCTCAGGGTCGTAGGATACGAGCTGATCTATGCTTCGGTTGAAGTTTTTGCGGGCGAGCCTGCCCATGCTGGCTTCAGCTATATTCACCTGATGAAGGGCAAGGGCGGGGGATATGAACAGCTTCTCGTCCAGGGTGCGCATTTCGGGATAGAAATCCTCCGTATCGTCCGGGGAGTCCTTTACGATGAGGGTAGTCAGCTTTACAAGCTGGTTTGTGAAGGGAAGCAGCGCCACCGCTGTCACCAGATTGAAAATGGTAGTAAAGTTTGCTATTCCGCCGCTGTTCATGGGCTTGCCCCATATGAAGTTCAGCGCCCCGGCGTGGTGCAGCAGGGGTATTGCCGCCATAAACAGCACCGTGCCGATGCAGTTGAATAATATGTGTGCAATGCCGGTGCGCTTGGCGTCCTTGTCTGTTCCTATGGAGCAGACAATGGCGGTAGTTATGCAGGTGCCAAGGTTGATGCCTATTATAAGGGGATACACGGTCTGGAAGGTGAAAGCGCCGGTAGATGAAAGCGCTTGAACCATACCTATCACGGCGGAAGAGCTCTGCACGATAAAGGTGGTTATAAGACCGGTAAGTATGCCAAGTATCGGCACATCGGAGAATTTCTGCAAAACATCCGTAAATGCCTGGGATTCGGACAGTGGCGATACAGCCTCCGTCATTCCCATAAGGCCGGTGAACAGTATGCCGAAGCCCATGAGCATCATGCCGATGCCCTTTGTTTTTTGGCTTTTGACGAATTTGAGGAATATTATGCCGCAAAGCACGGCGAGCGGAGCCAGCGTGGAGGGCTTGAATATCTCGATGAATGCCGCGCCGCTTGAGTTTATATCCATAAGGCGGATTATCTGCGCCGTGACGGTGGTGCCGATGTTCGCGCCCATGACTATGCTTATGGATTGGCGAAGGTTGAGTATCCCGGCGCTCAAAAGGCCCACGGTAAGCACTATTGTGGCGGTGGAGCTTTGTATGACGCTGGTTACGAGGGTGCCCGTGAGCATACCCAGCACCGCGCTGTGGGTGACCTTTTCCAGCATGCTTTTAAGGGCTTTGCTGGAGCTGCTTTTGAGGCCGTCCCCCATAATGTCCATTCCGTATAAGAATATGGAAAGTCCGCCCAAAAGTGAAATTACAGAGAAAATACCCACTTTATAAATATCCTCCCTAAAAAGGTTTATTAACGCGTAAAAACAGTGGCTTTCGGCCCGGAAAAAATTGCCGGAACATGCGGAAATATTTTCGTAAATCAGCTATGCCGAACCGCCACCAAATACTACTTTACTGTTTTTTTCGCGAAAAGTAAAGCGAAACAATAAAGGCTGTGATATAATACTGCAAAAACAGCGGGTTTTACCAACCGACAAGGAGAAATGCCCATGGAATGCGGCAAAAAGGGGACGGAAGGGCTGAGCGGCCACCTTATAGCGCTTGCCACCATATGCGTATGGGGCAGCACCTTTATATTCAGTAAAACGCTGCTCAGCGTATTTACGCCTGTGCAGATAATGCTGATGCGCTTTTTAGTGGCATATGCCGTGCTGTGGTGTATGTATCCAAAGACGGAAAAAACTATGGCCGTGGATAACCTCGGTATGTTTTTCATGTCGCTTTTTGCGGATACGGCGTATTTCCTTTGCGAAAACAATGCCCTCAGGTATACCCTTGCGTCAAACGTAAGCATACTCGTAGCCTCGGCGCCCATATGGACGGCTGTGCTGGCGCATTTCTTTACAAAAGGGAACAGGCTCAGGAGGAATACGGTGTACGGCTCGCTCATCGCCCTTGCGGGCGTGGCGCTGGTGGTGTTCAACGGGACAGTGGTGCTGAAATTCAATCCGCTGGGGGATATGCTGTCCATAGCCGCCGCGATATTCTGGGCGCTGTACTCCGTGATGATGACGCGCTATGTACACAGGTTTTCGAGCTTTTTCCTTATGCGCCGAATGACCTTTTTCGCAATACTGACCACTCTGCCGCTTGCATGCTTTACGGGGGAGCTGAATATGCCGCTGTATGAGCTCGCGGACCCGCAAAAGCTCTTCAGCATAGCGTTCCTCGGCATACTCGGCAGCGGGATAAGCTACACCACATGGAACATGGCGACCCGCAGGCTCGGCATAGTGAAGGTGAACACCTATATTTATGTAAACCCGTTTGTAACGCTTATAACGGGCGCACTGTTCCTGCATGAGCCCATAACGCTCATGAGCGTAATAGGCGCGCTGCTCATAATATGCGGCGTCATAACGGGCGTGTGGGAGCGCAAGGGCGCTTGCCCGGAGCAGTGAAGGCTGATATAATTTTTTTAGGATAATTATTTGAAAAAAGCGCAACCATTCCGCCTGCCTGTACGTCTTATAGGCATAAGAGAATCGGAACCGGCATCAATCCCCACATAAGCTTACAACGGAGGTATTTATCATGATGAAAAGGTTAAGGATAACAGTATGTGCGCTGCTTGTACTCATGCTGCTCGCGGGCTGCGCCGGCTCGCTATCATTTACGAATATGAAGCAGGCGAGCAGTGCGAATGACCATGCCTGGGAGGAAGAAGCTCCCATGATGGCGGAAACGGAGGCGGCGCAGAACCTTTTGGCAGAACCATGCATCGGAACACCGGAGGAACAGGAGATACAGAAGAAAAACCGTGCTGCTGCGGCAGCCGAGCGCGAAAAACGGCGCAATCTGTTGATTATGAAATTGTTCTATCTGCTTCCGTATGATGGAGAGAAGGACTTTTACGAGCAGTTTGAAAAGCGGATGCAGATGGCGGAGCGGAGTTTGCGATAAATCCTTTGTTGAAGACAAATCCGCAAGGATGTTTGCCCGCAGCTGTGAAGAGGCTGAACCGTTTTGACAGAGTGAAATAAGAAAGGAGATTACCGATGCTTCGGATAGATTTTCACACCCACACCACGTTCTGCGACGGAAAGAGTACGCCGCGGGAGATGGTGGAGGCGGCATACCGGATGGGAATGACCGATTTTGGTGTTTCAGGACATGCTGATTTTTCGATGTTTGAGCCGGGATTCGGGATGGACGACGAGAAGCTTCGCCAATATACCGAAGAACTTCAAGAACTCCGGGAGGAATACCGGGGAAAGATGAATCTCTATATCGGGATCGAGCTGGATGGACTGGGACCGGTGCAGAAAGCAGAGTACGCGATCGGCTCGACCATGCGCTCATCAAGGATGGCAAGTATGTTTGTGTGGATGATACGGAAGAGAAACTGGTAAAAGCAGTCGAGACGCTGTGGCAGGGTGACTGGTACGCCTTTGCACGGGAGTATTTCGAGGCAGAGGCGCAGATTTATGACCGGACAAAATGCGATTTCATCGGACATTTTGACCTGTTGACAAAATTTAACGAGGGATATAAACATTTTGACGAGACGAAAGACGTCTATCTGGA
>OIXH01004614.1_pt1 | contig 11083 bp, 8 predicted proteins | sample 1587741 | NCBI WGS metagenome assembly OIXH01 (sample SAMEA3888916, study PRJEB22519) | human gut metagenome | biome: human gut; feature: human-associated habitat; material: faeces | place: Denmark | collected 2011 | reverse complement strand
CACGGCCGCCGCAATTGGTGCTCAGACAGTAGGCATCCAGCTACCACTTTCGGACATTCAAGTCCTCACGATGGGCTTCTGTGGCAGGCGGCGGCCTGACGTGGTGCGGTTGGGGCATACGGCTGGACGTTTTTACGGGGATTCTGTCGTGCAGGGACATGGCGGATGGCTGGGTGCGGTGGGGCGATCGGGCGCTCATCTGGGCGTTTTGGGGGCTCTGTAAGAATTCTACGGGTGTGGCCTTGCAGCCAAAAATGCAAATAGGTGTGCCGGGAGATGCCTGGAAATAGCCAAATATTGAATGTTCATAGATTCTTCAAAACAAGAATGTGGAAAAAATTGGGAGGATGGGCGGGGAAATCTGCTAGAAAATCCTGTAAAAAACGCTTTTTGATAAAAGAAGGTTGATATTTAAGCGAATTTTGTGTAAAATGCTATTATGACCCGCCGCGACAAAAAGCAACAAAATTTTTCGTCTAGAAGTGGGCCAAAACGGCAATTTTTCCAGGGCAATGTCAGCCATTTATCAATACCCATCCATGCTATAATAAAAACGACGGCAAGGGATGGGAAAAGGAGGAACCGAAATGTCAGAAATGGCCATTCTCAACACCATCATGCGCTTTTCCCATACCCCCGGCGACTATGTCATGCCGGCCAGGCACTCCGGCACGGAGCTGGTCTTTTACCGGGAGGGCACCGGCACCACCATCATCGACGGCGTGCTCTATGAGTACGGGCCCAACTCCCTGGCGGTGATCTCGCCCGACACCATCCACGATGAGACCACCGGCACCCCCTCGGAAGTCTTTTTCTGCATCTTTGAGGCGGGGGAGGGGGCCGCAGGCATCGAAAGCGCCTTCTACCCCGATAAGGGACCGGTGACGGCAGACATTTATGAGCTCATGTGCCGCATCGAGTCGGAAATGCGGCTGAAGCAGATCCACTATGAGGAGCGGGTGAACCTGCTGCTCCGGGAGCTGCTCATCGTCATCCGGCGGCTGGAGGACCAGCGCATCGACAACCGGGGCATCATCGACTACGTCAAGCGGATGCTCAAGGAGGACCCCGGCCGAAACGTGGATTTCCACATCATCGCTGAAAGCGTGGGGTACAGCTACGACCGGTTCCGGCACCTGTTCCGGGAGCAGACCGGCGTGTCGCCGTCCCAGTATCTGCTGACTCTGCGGATCGCGGCGGCGAAAAAGCTCCTGGAAAACGAGGCACTGCCCCTTTCCCGGGTGGGGATGCTCTGCGGGTTCCAGAACGTGTCCAACTTCGTGACGATGTTCCATAAAAAGGTCCGGGTGACGCCCATGCAGTACCGGAAGATGGTCCGGGAAAACCCGGGGCTGGACGTTCTGATCCTTACCGGCGAGGACGATTCCCGGACGGACCGGTGATTTCATTCAAGGAGATATTTCATGCAGCCTTCCATTTTACATACCACCGACCTTTTCCATCCCCACTGCGACCCCGACGACCACTTTGACCTGGCTTTGCAGTTTGCCCTGTACGCCCAGGGACACACCGTGCTGCGGCAGGTCCTCATCGACCACCCGGCCCGGACCCATATGGAGGAGCAATACGCTCCGGCGGCGGTGGCCATGGCCCAGATGAACGTGATCACCGGCAAAAACGTTCCCTTCCGGGTGGGATGCCCCCAGGGCGTTAGGACCCGGAGCGATGATCTCCGGGGGCTGTCTCCGGCGGAGCGGGGCGGCGTGGAGGCGATTCTGGAAACGCTGCGGCAGGCGGATTCCCCGGTGCGGATCATCGTGGTGGGGGATTGCAGCGACGTGGCCGCGGCCTTTCGCTCCCAGCCGGAGCTGTTCCGGGAAAAGTGCGGCCGGATCTACGTCAACGCCGGGACCGGCCGGATCACTGAGGGGAAGGAACGGGAATGGAACGTGGCGCTGAACCGCCCGGCCTACGCGGCGCTGTTCGATCTGCCGTGTCCGGTGTACTGGTGCCCGTGCTTCCACATCATCCACGACGAGCCGGAGTACTTCGGCCCCAACAACCAGGGGGAAAACGGCAGCGTCTTTCTGGCGGAGCAGGCGCCGGTTTTTGGGCGGCTCTCCCGGCGGATGCAGAACTTTTTCGCTTACATGTTTGAATGTTCCACGGACCCCATGTGGCTGACCTGGCTGGACCGGAAGGCGCCTTCTCCGGCGCTGGAGGAGGAGCGGGGGCTGCCCAGGCGGTTTTACTCCACGGCCAGCATCTTTCACGGGGCGGGCCTGGAGGTGGAGCCCGACGGCAGCGTGGTCCCCGAGGCCCAGGCCAGGGAGCCGGTGTTCACCTTTGAACCCATCCGGGTCTCCTGTGACGACAGCGGCGTGACCCGGTGGGAGTACGCTGAAGCGGATACCGGACGCTACATCCTGAAGGTCTCCGGCCCCCGATACGCTTCTGCAATGGCGGAGGCCATGGGGCGGGCTTTGGAGGTCCTTTGAGAAGGAGGAGCCTATGATCTTTCATCTGGACGACAACGGCGCGGTTTTCTCCAATCCCGGCATGGGGTGGGTCATCCACCACAGCGCCATCTCCGGGAAAAAGGACGTAAACGAGCCGGACAGCTACGAAAACCTGGACAACGTGGCCCTTCTCTCCTACTGGGCCGCGCTGGAGCCGGAGGAAGGGGTCTTTGCCTGGGAGCGGCTGGACGCTTCTATCGCCAAATGGACGGCCTTGGGGAAGAAATTGCAGTTCCGCATCTCCACGGACCCTATGCTTTACGATGGCAAGGGGGACGGGGTCCCGGACTGGGTGTTTGAGCGGTACGGTGTGCCCTGTCAGGTCGTGGAGGAGGACGGCTACACCGTCCGGTACCCGGATTACCGGAATCCGGTCTATCTGGAAAAGCTGCGGAACTTCTTGAATGCGCTGGCGGACCGGTACGGCGGGAACCCGGACCTGGAAACCGTGGACCTGCGGGGCTACGGGGCCTGGGGCGAGTGGCACAGCGGGTTCCAGCACCCCACCCGGGCGGAGCACGCGGCGGCTCTCCGGGGAATCCTGGACGCCTGGTACGACGCCTTCGGCGGAAAAAAGACGCTGATCCTCTCCTGCTCCTATGAGTGGATGAATACCCTGCATCCGGCCCTTCACGCGCCGGAGAGCTATGAAGAATACCTGGCCTGGTCGGGCTTTGACTACGCCCTGGCAAAGCCCGGAATCTCCTTGCGGAGGGACGGCATCGGCGGGGCGGTGAAGCTCTGGGACGCCCGGATCATGAAGGACTACTACGCATCGGGCCGACGGGAGCCCATGATCTGCGAATACTTCGGCGGATACAACGAAAAGCTCCCCTTGGGCGGCCGGAGAGGCTATAACGTGGAAGACTCCGTGGAGGAAGCGTTGATGCTTCATCCCAACTATATGATGCTCATGTGGGACAGCGTGGACTTTTACGAAAAACGGCCGGACCTCATTGTCCACGGGCTGAAACGCATGGGCTACCGGCTCCTGCCGGAGCGGGTAGAGGTCCCGGACGAAGTGAAAGCCGGGGAGTTCTTCTTCCTCCGCCACGATTGGACCAATCGGGCGGCGGGGCGGTTCTGCGGCGGCAGTTCTCTGGAGTTCCGGCTCCGGGACCCGGAGGGCCGCCGGTGGGACCTGTCCCGGGAGGACGGCTTTGACGCCGGTTCTCTGGGAGAGGGGGAGCGGCGCTCCTTCCGCACTCCCTTGCAGGTTCCGGAAAAGGCGGCTCCCGGGGCATGTACCCTGGAGCTGAGGCTCCGGGGATACGGCGGGCAGACCATTCTCCTTCCCCTTGAGGGGAAGACCAACGACGGATTTTATCCCGTGGCGGCGCTGCGGGTAAAATAGCGGGCAACGTCCGGCAGGAACGCCGGATAAGGCGCGCAAGTTCAAATACCACTACCAGAAAGGAAGAGTCTCATGAAAAAACTCACAGCGATGCTCCTTGCACTGACCATGGCCTGCGGCGTATTGGCTGGCTGCAGCGGCACCCCCTCCATTCCTGGCGAGGAAAGCAGCACTCCCTCCTTCTCCGCACCTGCGGAAAGCTCCAAGGCGGAGTCCAGCACCCCCGAAGTCACCGAAAAGAACTTTGACGGCGTTACCGTTAAGGTCTGGGGCGGCGACCTGCTGAACAACCCCGACTTCGAAGCCTTCTGGGCGGAGAACGCCGGCGGCATGAAGTACGAAGTGGTCCAGGCTGACGACGTCAAGATGATGTCCATGGTGGCCTCCGGCACCGCGCCGGACGTATGGGTCCTTTCCGCTTTCAGCATGGGCGCTATGTACGCCGCCCGGGGCCTGTATGAGCCCCTGGACGATTATCGCCAACAGCGACGTCTTCGACATGGACAATCTGGCCGACGTTGAGGGCCTGTACCGCTTCGACGGCCAGGAAGTGGGCAAGGGCTCCACTTACGGCATCGTGAAGGACTGGAGCCTTGACAACCAGCTCTTCATCAACAAGAACGTCTTCAACGACTGCGGCATCCCGATCCCCGACGACAAGACCGTCTACACCTGGGATCAGATCCGGGATTGGGCCAAGCAGATGATAAAGTTCGACGAGGACGGCAATCAGATCCGGTGGGGTCTGGCCAGCTCCACCGACCTTTACCAGCTCATCGCCGCTCAGCTGGGCTCCATCGGCAAGAGCCTGTGGTCTGACGACCTCCGTTCCGCCAACCTCGATACCCCCGAAGTCCGGGCGGCCTTTGAGTACTGGGTGGATATGTACAAATCCAACGCCTTCGTCAACGGCGTCACCGGCGGCCCTGGCGACTGGGGCGGCGACTCCTTCGCCGTTGACAAAGTGGGCATGATGAACCTGGGCTACTGGTTCGGCAACGGCACCCTGGCCTTCAACGACAACGCCAAGGATCATCTGGACGACTACATGCTGATCCAGGCCCCCAGCCTGGACGCTTCCAAACAGGCCAACGCCTGCCTGGCCGGCGTCGGCGGCTCCATCTGGGTCGGCAGCAAGAACAAGGACGCGGCTTTCCGGCTCCTGGAGCTGTACCTGGGCGGCGAATGGGCCGAGAAGATGGCCAAGCGGGGCTTCGGCAACCCGGCGCAGCTGGACCTGGTCGAGCTCCTGCCTCAGGAGACTTCCTTCCAGAAGCAGACCTACGATGCCAACGCCTTCGGCCTCCAGAACATGATCACCCTGAAGACCAACCCCTTTGTGACCAGCCAGGGCATGTCCTCCGCTTTCTCTCAGTACTTCAACGAGGTGCTGTTTGACCGGATGACCCTGGACGATGCCATCGCCGGCATGCAGAATGAGTTCAACACCATGATCCAGGAGGGCCTGGAAATCTGCGGACTTGAGTAACTGCATCCAGAAGGTCTGTCGGCTTCGGCGGTTTCTGCCGCCGGGGCCGGCGGCCTTTACCGGAACCGCGTGAATCGCCACGCGATCCCGGTAAAGGCCGTCAGTGCCTGTACAGAAGGGAGAAACGCATCATGCAAACGCCAAAATCGGGGAAACCCAAGGGCATCCGGCTCAACGAAAGGAAGCGGGAGGCCATCTTTTTCTACGTCCTCATCGCGCCTTTTGTCATTATGTTTTTTGCCATTAAGGTCGTGCCCTTTGTCAACGGCCTGTATCTGAGCTTCACCAACTATACCGGCTACAACTACGGCCGCCAGGCTTTCGTCGGGCTGAAAAACTACGTCCGGGTCCTGGGGGACGACCACGCCATGCGGGCCCTGGGCCAGACCTTTCTCATCGGCATTATCACGGTGCCCCTGGGACTGATGGTGGGCCTGTTCAGCGCCATGCTCTTGAACAAGGCGCGGCGGGGGCTGTCGGTCTTCCGGACCATTGTTTATCTGCCGGCCATTATCCCTACGGTGGCCACGGGTCTGATGTGGAAGATCATCTTCAACAAAAACGAGGGCCTTCTGAACTTCCTCCTGGCCCCCTTCGGCATCGGGCCCATCAACTGGCTGGGGTATGAGCACATTCTGGCGGCGCTGATCATTATGATGACCTGGAGCTCTACGGGCACGCTGCTGCTGAACCTGGCGGCCCTGCAGAACATCCCGGAGGCGCTGTATGAAGCGGCTTCCATCGACGGGGCCAACGGGTGGAAGAAGTTCTGGAAGATCACCATTCCCATGATCTCGCCGGTGCTGTTCTTCAACCTCCTGATGGGGATCATCAACGGCCTGCAGCTGTACGGACAGCCGGTATTGCTGGCTCCCGGCACCAACGGCGTGCTGAACCTGCCGCTGAAGCCTACCTATACCTACATGGTCCATGCGTACCAGCAGATTCTGGGGTACTCCCGGTTCGGGTACGGCCTGGCCATGATCTGGATCCTGGTCATTCTTATCAACGTTTTGACGGTGATCGTGTTGAAAACTCAGAAGTACTGGGTGTTCTACGGCGGAACGGAGGGCTGATATGGTACAGAAGCATAAGCTCCTCAGCAACATCATTTCCTATACGGCGATGGTGCTGGTCAGCGTCATTTTTATCTACCCGCTGTTCTTCCTGCTGGCGAACTCCCTGCGGCCTTATATTTCCAAGACGCCGGTGCTGTTTTTCACCGAGTCCCATTTTGAGAACTACTACTTCGCCGTGGCCATGATCCCCTTCACCAAGTATCTGCTGAACACGATGAAGATGGTGGTCATTACCATTACCGGCACCCTGATTTTCGACTTCCTGTTCGGCTACGCCTTTGCACGGCTGCGGGCGCCGGGGAAGAACCTCATTTTCAAGCTGGTGCTGCTCCAACTGATGATCCCGGGCATTGCCATTCAGATTCCCCAGTTCGTGTTCTATAACCAGATCGGCATTATGAACTCCTACTGGGTATTCATCCTGAACGCTGTGGGCGGCGGGGCCTACTCCATCTTCATGGTCAAGCAGTTCCTGACCTCCTTCCCGCTGGAGATCGAGGAGGCCGCCAAAATCGACGGGTGCTCCCGGGTGAAGATCATCTGGAAGATTTTCGTCCCCCTGTCCAAGCCGCTGCTGGGGCTGCTGTTCTTCAACGGCTTCACCGCCTCCTGGAACGACTACATGGGGCCCCAGATGTACCTGACTTCGGAGCGGTATCCGTTGGCCACCGCGCTGTTCGGCAGCGTCTACTTCCTGCGGAACAAGCCGGAGGTCACCCTGGAGCCTGTTACCATGGCGGCCTGCGTGCTGTTTACCATTCCCGTGGTGGTGGTGTTCTTCATTCTCCAGAAATATCTGGTCCAGGGCATCGTTACCACCGGCATCAAGGGATGAGCCGGAAATCCACCAAGAAATGAGGACCTTACATGAGCGATAAAATCAAGATCGTATTTGACACGGACATCGGCTGCGACTGCGACGATGCCGGAGCCATGGCGGTGATGCACGAGCTGGCAAATCAGGGAGAGTGCGACATCCTGGCCGTGACCCACTGCTGCGCGGGGCCGTATAACGCAGGCTGCATCGACGCCATCAACCGGTATTTCGGCCGGCCGGACATTCCGGTGGGGGCCTTTCATCCTGAAGACAACGTCGTCACCCAATGGCGGGACGTTTATGCCAGAGCGGTGGCGGAGCGGTTCCCCAACCGGTTCTCCCGGGGGGAGGCGTATCCCGGAACGGTAGAAGTCCTGCGGAAGGCCCTGGCTGAGGCGGGAGACGGGGAAGTGACCTTTGTGGCCACCGGCTCCATGTACTCCATGGCCCGTCTGCTGGAAAGCGGGGCCGACGAAATCAGTCCCCTGTCCGGCGAGGAGCTGATCCGGCGGAAGGTCCGCCGGGCGGTGGTCATGGGCGGGCGGTTCCACAGCCAGTGGCCTCAGTCCATTATCGTCGGCGACAACTACCGGGTGGACGCGGAGTTCAACATCCTCTGCGACGTTCCCGCCGCCCGGAAGGTCTGTGGCCGGTGGCCGGGGGAGCTGGTCTTCTGCAGCTATGAGATCGGCCTGGCCCTCCACACCGGCGCACGGCTCCAGACCCAGGGGAATCCGGAGAGCCCGGTGCGGGTCTCCTACCAGGTCTGTGGGAAGGAAAGCGGCGACGTGGGCCGGGAAAGCTGGGACCTTGCCACCATGCTCTACGCCATCCGGCCCGACGCCGGGTACTGGAAGCTCCACGAATACGGCCGCATCCGGACGGCGGAGGACGGCGTCACCTCCTGGGAAAAGGACCCGGATGGACGGCACACCTTCCTGGTGGAGGAAGCGCCCATCGAGGAGGTCCGGCGGCTCCTGGACCAGCTCCTGGACGCCGACGAAAAGCGCTGCGGATAAGGAGGTCGCCATGAGACGGAGGTTCCCGGCCATTTTCTGCGCCGCGGCGGTCCTGACGGGGCTGGCGGCGGGATGCGGCGCCCAGGAGTCCGCCCTGACCAAGATGGAAGGAGCGTTGTACATGGAAACAGCAAACGAAACCGGCGTCTCCGGCGGCCGCCGGGTGATTTATCCCCAGGAGAGTACGGAGATTCTCCACAACCCCGGCATGGGCTGGGTCCTTCTGGAGGAGCCGCTGTATCCGGGCCGGGCCACTCTGGGCTGGCAAGGGGATTTCCCCGAGGTGGACAGTGTGAGCCTTTCCCTTTCCTGGGGCAACGTGGAGCCCGAGGACGGCCGGTACGACTGGTCGGAAATGGACAAGGCCATCGATTACTGGACCGGTCTGGGGAAGAGAATCAACATGCGGCTGGTCACGGACCTGAACACCATCGGCTACCCTCTGGCCAGCGCGCCGGACTGGGTGGGCGACAAATACGGCGTACCTTACAGCGTGGAGCCCGGGGTGGGCTCCGTGGGGGTGCGGCTCTACGATCTGGCCAATCCCACGTTTTTGCAGCTCCACGACCGGTTCGTCCGGGATTTCGCGGACCGCTACCGGGACAATCCCATGGTGGACGTGGTGGAAATCCGGTCCTACGGCTGGTGGGGGGAATGGCACAGCTCCGGCAACTTCAAATCCGTGGAGGAGCGGGTGGCCACCCTCCGGCACATGCTGGACGTCTGGCAGGAAGCCTGGGGGGACAAGCTGATGGTGGTCAGCGCCTCCTATGAATACAACCAGCAGTATGAGCCTTACGAGGTCCTGGACACCTCCATGACGTCCATGGACGATTTCGCCTATGTTTCCGCCTTCGATTACACGGTGCAGAAGGGGATGACCTTCCGCCGGGACGGCATCGGCGCGGCCCTCCACTACTGGGACGAAAAGCTGCTGGAGGACACCTTCAAAATGAACAATCGCCTGCCCCTCCTGGGGGAGCACTTCGGCGGCTACCACGTCTTTCTGAACAAGGTCAACGGCTACGATCTGACGGACTTCATGAGCGAGGCGCTGTATAAGCTCCACTCCAACTACATGACCGCCATCGGCTGGGTGGCCGAGGGGTTTGCTGAGGTCACGGCGGCCAAGGAGGACGGCGGCTCCCCGGAGATCGTGGACTGGGGCAACCGGGAGATGGGCTACCGCCTGGTGCCCCACCGGCTGGAATACGACACGGAGATTTGCCCCGGCGGCACCCTCCGGCTCTCCCAGCTGTGGAGCAACACGGCGGCGGGCCGGGCCTGGCAGAAGGCGGACCTGACGGTTTTCCTCACCGGCGCCGACGGAACGGAGGTCTGGAGGGGCACGGACAAGAGCTTCGACCCAGTGGTCTTTACCGCCGGGGACCTGCACTGGCACGAAAGCGGATTTGCCCTTCCCGAGGACCTGGCTCCCGGGGAATACGACCTGCGGCTGGCCCTCACCGATCCGGAGACCGGCGAGCCCTGGCTCAAGCTCCCCATTGCCAACCGGGATGAGGCGGGGCGGTATTTCCTCGACCGTATCCAGGTGAAAAAGCGGGGGAAAACGGAGGCTCCGGAGGGGCTCTTCCGGCCGGAAATCGGCGGGGAGAACGGCCTGACGGTTTTGCAGGGCCAGGTCCGGGAGGACGCCCTCTATGCCGGGGAGGAAGGGAAGCGGTTCACCGGCGACGTGCTGGAAAGCGGCTTTGCCCTGGAAAAGGGCGCGTATCTGGTGCGGTTTTCCTATACCACGGAGATTCCGGCGGAGGAAATCCGGATCACCAGCAATGAGCGGTATACCGTGGCGCTGCGGGATGCAGCGGGAGAGACGGTGCGGCAGTATCGCTGGCGGGACGTTTCCAATGAACCGGCGGAGCGGACCTTCCTCTTTTCCGTAGAGGAGGGCGGCTGCAAGCTGGTGTGGAGCCTGGAGGACGCGTTTCCCATCACCCTGGGGAAGGTCGCGGTCCAGCGGCTCCCGGGGGAATGGACGGCGGAGGATTTCCAGGACGGAAACGGCCTGACGGTTCTGGCCAACGGCGATGAAACGGGAATCGTTCAGCCGGAGCCTGGGGTGAAGCGGTTCCAGGTGTCCTCGGTGGGTCTGGAAAACGAAGAACCCCGGGCGGCTCTGGCCCGGACGGCGGCGCTGAAGCCCAACACCGCCTATTACGTGAGCTTTTCCACCTGGGGCGGCAAGACCAGCGCCGGAAACTACGACTTCCTGGACCTGCGGTCCGGGGAGGAGACCCGGCCCCTCTCCAACTGGTTTGAGCGGGAGGATTTCGGGGCGGTCAACAAGACCTTCCACTTTGTCACTGGCAGCGAAGGGGAGCAGTACCTGGAGTTCGGCTGCTACCGCAGCGGCAGCTTCCAGGTGGACGATCTGCTGATCGTGGAGGACGCGGCCGGGACGGCGGTTGCGGCGGAAAGCGTCCCCGAGGAGCAGCGGAACCAGGTCCGGCGGCCGAAATTTGCCGGGTATCCGGTGACGGCGGACTTTGAGGGCAGCTCCTTCCATTCCAGCATGCTGAATCCCGGGACCGATTATCAGGGGCGGTTCACTTGGACGCCCGGGGAGGTCATTTCCGGGGACGGTTCAGCCTTTGGCAAGGCGTGGGAGACCCGGGACGGCTGGGTGAACTTCCTGAGCACCGTGCCCAGGCAGGTGCCCTTTGCCGCCGGGAAGACCTATCAGGTGGAGTTTGCCTACCGCATCCTGGAGGAGGCCGCCAGCGAGGAAGAAGGGTTCCGGTTCCGGGTCCTGGACGGAAGCGGTCAGGTGGTGCTGGAAGAGGTCCCCAGTGGTGCGGCGGGGGAGGTACAGCAGTACCGCGTC
>OIXH01004610.1_pt1 | contig 11087 bp, 12 predicted proteins | sample 1587741 | NCBI WGS metagenome assembly OIXH01 (sample SAMEA3888916, study PRJEB22519) | human gut metagenome | biome: human gut; feature: human-associated habitat; material: faeces | place: Denmark | collected 2011 | reverse complement strand
CGCCGGTTTCTTGTACATTTTTACCGAACTTGCACAAAACAGGCGGCTGCCCTTGTCTTTCGCGGCGCTGCGGTGTATAATAACATCATTCGGCAGGACTTTTCTGCCCGTAAACAAATAAACAAGCGAACAGACGGTGCCGCTGAACGACCTCGGCCGGGTCAGCGGTTAAAAGGGAAACAGGTGCAAATCCTGTACGATCTCGTCACTGTAAACGGGGAGCATTCCGCTTTTTATGTCACTGATGCTGTGCATCGGGAAGGCGGCGGCGTGCGCAGATCCGCAAGTCAGGAAACCTGCCGCCTCTGTTGGTACGGAAAGCTTTTCCAGGTCACGAGTCATTGACTGTACTGATGCCGCATTCTTCTGCATGATTACAGTCCCTTTCTGCGCACAGGCGCAGGGGGACTGCGTGTTTTCTGTACCCTTTTCAGGGCTTTTCCCCGGTGCGCTTGCCGGAGGAGTCGAAAAAAGGAGGAACTTTTTCATGAAACTCAAGAAACTGGGCGCTCTGCTGCTCTCCGCAAGCCTGATGATGGCGGCAAGCGCCGTGTGTTTCCACAGCTTCAACACCCTTATGGCGCAGACCACCCTTGCCGACGCGGTCAGCGGCGGCGTAAGCTGGGGCGTTTTCGTCAGCTCGGCGCTGTTCCTGCTCTCGGCAATAGTCAACCTCATAGTCGCCCTGCGCCCCGTCACCCTCCCGCCCGAGGAGAAGAAGGACGATGAACCCACAACCGGCGATAACGCAGAGCATACAGAAGCATCCCCCGCCGAAGAAGTTACGGCGTAACGAAGCAGCTCCGATAATATCACCAAATTTAAATACCGAATTAATATCCCGATAAATAACCGTAAATCAAAACGGCACTAAACAGAATTATCTATAAATAAAAGCAGCGTAAAAATTAAACACCGCTAAACAATCACCCCCGGGCAGTTGAGAAACTGCCCGGGGGTTTGGTTTACTTCATCAGCTTGTTCAGTGCGTAGGGGATGACCATATTTGAGCCGAAGAGCCTTTTGAAGAACGCTGCGAGCTTCTGGAAGAAGCCTGCTTTTGAGGTCAACTGCTGCGAAGCGGTTATCTCATTGCCGTTTGCGTCCTTAACTGCGTTGCCAGTCTTGTCAACGACTTTTGCGGTTATCGTCGCCGAGCCTTTGGAGACGGATTTCACGCCGCAGGTCATGCCGTCGGCGGAGGGTATAAGCTCAAATCCGCTGCCGCCCATGCTCCATACTACCCTTACGCCCTCGGGCAATGTGATCTTCCTGAGAGCGGAGCAGTTTTCAAATGCGCGCCAACCTATATACTCGACCCCTGCAGGGATGCTGATTTCTTCCAGCTTTGTGAAGCCGGAAAAAGCGCAATAATTTATTCCGGTTATGCTGTCGGGGAGTGTGATCTTCGTTACATTCGGGCAGCCGTCCGGTACAAATTCATAAGCACCTGCTGTATGTATCTCCGTTACGGGCACGCCGTCAACCGTCGCGGGCACGGTTATCTCGCCCTTGGCGTTCTTGTCGATGCGGATGACAGACGCCTCGCTCTCGTCATACACCTCAAACGTGAACGGATATACCGTCTTTTTGCGGATGTTCTCTCTCCAGCCGCCTCTCTCGCCGTCATAATACCCCTCGGAGTAGTAGCCGGCGCCGGCACCGACGCACATTGCGCCAAAGATCATTGCCATGCACATCAGCACAGCCGTAAATTTCTTTGCTGTTTTCATTTTGTTGCCTCCTCATATTTTTTTCGGGCTGCCTCGGCAGCTCCGTTTACAGCCACAATTATACGCTTTGAATTCTTAACATTAAACTATGCAGCGCATTAAAAATCGCTTATGAAATTATTAAGACGAATTAAGAATTCGGTTTGGCCTAACGCACAGTAAATAAACGACCTCCGACGATTGCCGTGCAACTGTCGAAGGCCGTATACATTTAATATTCTTTATCAGTCGCTGTCTTTCACACCAATGACTCTTCGGGGGTAAATTCGCTCACCTCGACAGGCTCATCAACTTCAAGGTCTTTCATATCAATGTTGTTGAGCGCAAATTTGACACACTGGTTTATCAGTGAGCTTCGGCTGAACCGACCGTCCAGAGCGATTATATGGTCGATCTGCTGCAGATACTCGCTCTCGACCCTCACGGTCACAGCCTCCTTGGGGTACGGTTTAGGTATAAATGACGACATAATACTCCTCCTTTTAAGATTTTATCATCTCAATAACTAAAGACACAGCAATATGCGGAAAGGTTCAAAAAATTTTTTCTTTTTGCCAAAGTGAAATATTCAATTACATTATATATTTTTCATGCTCACAAATATAGTGGCAGTTTTGATGACAATTCGTAATCGCAGAAATTCCGAATACAACACTTTATCCAAACAATTGTGGGTGAGAATGATTTTTTATTGAGTATTTTTGACTGAAAATTTAAATAAAGCATTGAAAACGGCATAAAAAAACAATATAAATAATTGCGAGTTGTGTTTTTGCGCATTTTTATGCCGATTCAACGCTATTTAAGGATAAAAAGGGTGGTCGTATGAAAAAACTGATATCATTTGCAATGGCGCATATTATCGTATTTGTCGGGTTTGCGTGTGTAATGCCCCGCTCGTTTGCGGCGGAATCCGGGCTGCTGACATATACCGTTACCGACGGCAAGGCGTGCATAACCGGCACGACGGGCACTATCACAGGCGACTTTACCGCGCCTGCGGAGATAGACGGCTACTCCGTTGTGGAGATAGGGGAAGGTGCGTTTGCCAAACAGACAGGCCTTACAAGCGTTACGATATCCGAGGGTATTGAAACAGTAGGGAGCGATTGTTTTTCAGATTGCTATAATCTTGTAAAACTAACTGTTCCTTCAACTGTTTCGAGTTTGCCGAATACCTATCCGCGAGCTTTTGAAGAGTTTTCGGTATCACAGGATAACCCGTTCTTTTATACTGATAGCGGTGTTTTAATTAAAGTTGGAGATATTCCGGGGCAAGACATCCTGTATTACTACCACAATGCTCGCCCCGGCAACTATACTGTGCGGAATCGGTTCACAGTTTAACAAAAATTTTAATAAAATTTATAGAAACAGCGCCGAGCACTTAAGCTCGGCGCTGCAAAACAAGCCGTGTTAACTCACTTAAATTGTAACAGTATAATCAACTATACCTTTCAGATTTTTAACGGTGAATTTGAGTCCGAGCTTTACCTCAGCCTCGCCGACATAAACATGGACGGCGTAATGCCATGTGCCACCGATAATTTTGCCGGTGCTGTTATCAATTCGGCATTTGATATAAGCATCCTTATATGTGAGCTTTATGGTCTCCTTGCCGCTGTAAAGCTCAGCGCCAAGGGACTCGATAGCGTTGTTGATATTGCCGAGGGTGCCGATGCCTCTTGCAACGGGGCCTGCGGTATGGGCATCGGCCTCGGGGCCGTCGGTCTGCTCCTTGAGGTGAATTGTTATTTCTGTAATTCCACCCCTCGATACAGAAACGGCACTTACGGCATCTTCTGCCCAAAGACGACCTTTGCCGGGGATATAGTCGGTCTCCACGGAGTTATTCTCAAGAGTGTTCTGGATGATGGGAGAAGCAACCTTGAGGACGCCGCCGAGAGCGCCGTCACCGGTGATAGCGCCGTCAAGCTCCATGATGGAGTGCCCCTTGGGGGCAGGACGAGTAACTTCGTGAGCTGCATTGTAGAGCGAAACTATTTCTTCAATATCATTGCTGTAGCTGCCGACATTAAATAAAACGTTGAAGCCGAAATCATAATTAAATGCCCCGACCTTAACGGTGGAAACATAGGGATATTCGACTGTATCAATAGCAGCACCGCCGAAGAAACGACTGAAAATATAACGAAGTATTCTAAAGAGTCGTTTTACAGGAGACGTGCTGCTCGTTGAGTATTCGCAGGTAACCGTTCCGCTTTCACCCGGCTGCAAGGCTGCGATAAAGCTCAGCTCGGCGGAAGGACAAAACACGTTTTCCGCAGCTGCACACGATACGGGTTCAATACTGCGTATAGTTTCGCTGCTTGTGTTTTTAATATTGATGTTAAATGTTATTGTTTCGTCTAACGCATACTCATTTTTACTTGTTGTCACTGTTATCTGAACCATTTCGCTTTTTGGCTCGTCAGGGGGAGTTACAACCCCTGTAGTAGTTTCCCAGCCGTCGGTTGCATTTGACGTGACAAAAATCGAGCCAAAAGCCAGTATAAATACAAGAGCTGTGCACAAAAGTCTTTTTAAAGTTTTCTTCATATAGATAACCTCGCTTTTTTGCGTTAACCGCAGATTTGCTTATATTATATCCAATACAAATTAAACTGTATAGCCCGTAAAGTTATTACAACTCGTAATTGTTTTGGTTTCGTTCTTGACATTCTGCAAAAACGGCGTATAATTGAAATGTTCAAAATTGAAGTATTTGGGAAGGGGAGAGAAAAAATGATGACTGCGGCGCAGGCATACGCCTACACCAAGAGGTTTGAGGAGGCATACACGGCGGCGATGCGGCCGCTTTGCGATGAGCTGGGTGCGGCTCAGAGCGCTGTCGACGTGCTGATGTTCCTTGCGAACAACCCCGAGCTGAACACGGCGGGCGACATATGCAAATATCGCCGTCTGAAGCCCGGCATAGTCTCTTGCAGGGTCGACGAGCTGGTGAACGACGGCTATCTCGAGCGCTCCGCCGTGCCCGGCGACAGGCGCAAATGCCGCCTAAGCTGCACCGAAAAGGCCGCTCCGATCATTGCAAAGGGTCGGGAATTTCAGGAGAACTTTATGCGGGAGTTGACCCGCGGGCTGACGGAGGCTCAGCTAAGCGAGCTGCGGATATGCCTTGACGCATTCGCCCGCAACATGGACAGGATAACTAACGGAGATGATAAAAATGAAGCAAGATAAGACTTTTTTGGGCACGGAGCCGATAGGCAGGCTGCTGCTGAAGTTGGCGGTGCCGACGGTGGTGGCGCAGCTCGTGAATATGCTCTACAACATTGTTGACCGCATCTACATCGGCCATATGCCCGGCGACGGCAGCCTTGCGCTCACGGGCGTCGGCGTCTGCCTGCCGCTGATAATGATAATTTCGGCGTTTGCGGCGCTGATAAGCTCCGGCGGCGCGCCGAGAGCCTCGATAGCGATGGGCAAGGGCGATCACGCCACTGCCGAAAAGATACTCGGCGGCTGCTTTTCGCTGCAAATAATAATTTCGATAATCCTGACCGCCGTGATGCTGCTGTGGAGCGGCGATCTGCTCGCAGCATTCGGCGCAAGCGGCAACACGATAGGCTACGCGACGGACTACATGAGCATCTATGCCGCGGGCACGCTGTTTGTGCAGCTCACGCTCGGCATGAACGCCTTTATCACGGCGCAGGGCTTCGCAAATATCAGCATGTGGACGGTCATAATCGGCGCGATTGCCAATATCACACTTGATCCGATATTTATTTTCGGGTTTAAAATGGGCGTACGCGGAGCGGCGCTCGCAACGGTCATCTCACAGGGCATCTCCTGCGTGTGGGTCATATGCTTCCTCACGGGCAAAAAGACTATCCTCCGCCTCAAAAAAGAGAATCTCATCGCCGCGCCGAAGCTGATACTTCCCTGCGTTGCGTTGGGGCTGTCAACATTCATAATGCAGGCGAGCGAGAGCGTTATCTCGGTCTGCTTCAATTCGTCGCTGCTCAAATACGGCGGGGATATCGCGGTCGGCGCAATGACTATCCTCACGAGCATAATGCAGTTCGCCATGCTGCCGCTCCAGGGCATCGCTCAGGGGGCGCAGCCGATAACGAGCTACAATTACGGCGCGGGCAACGCCGACAGGGTGAGCAAGACCTTCCGCCTGCTGCTGACGGTCTGCCTGTCGTATTCATTCCTGCTGTGGGGCTGCATAATGCTCTTCCCCGCCGTCTTTGCCAAGATATTCACGTCCGACGCCGAGCTTGTAGCCTTCACGGCGAAGGCGCTGCGTATCTACTGCGCGGTGCTCTTTATCTTCGGAATTCAGATCGCCTGCCAGATGACGTTTGTATCCATCGGCAACGCCGTTTGCTCGATTTCGGTCGCGGTGCTGCGTAAATTCGTGCTCCTGCTGCCGCTGATCTATATCCTGCCGCACGTTATCGCCGATCAGACCATGGCGGTCTATACGGCGGAGCCTTTCGCCGATATCATCGCCGTCTCCTGCACGGGGATACTCTTTGCGAGCCGATTCCGCAAGGCGCTTAAAAAATTGCGGGAGAAAAATGCTTAAAATCCGTCGACTGACTTGACCTTACGGCACCGAAGTGCTAAACTATATCAATCACTTTATATTAATATAGGGAAGCGATCGAATGGAACAGACGCTCACCCGTGAAGCGGTTTTGCGGCGGGACAAAAGGATAATTTTTATCTGCTGGCTGGCGTACGCCATGGCCTATGTCGGCAGGCTGAATTTCAGCGCCTCGATAGTTGCGATAATCTCGGATCTCGGGGTCACGAAGGCTCAGGCGGGGCTTGTCAGCTCCTGCTTCTTCTTTGCCTACGGCGCGGGTCAGCTCGTCAACGGCGTTCTCTCAAAGCATTATAACTCAAAGCTGATGATAGCGCTCTCGCTCGGCATATCGTCGATGCTCAACCTGGCGATGGCGTTCTGCTCCGACATTGCGATAATGAAATATATCTGGCTTGCGAACGGCATGGTGCAGTCCGTGCTGTGGAGCACGCTCATCAAGACCATATCCGAACTTGTCTCGGAGGAAATGATGCCGAGGGCTATCCTCGTTATGAGCACCACGAGCGTTGCGGGCACGTTCTTTGCCTACGGCTTCTCGGCGCTGTTTGTGAAACTCGGCAATTGGCGCGGGATGTTTGCGTTCGCGACCGTTGTATTGCTCGTCACTGCGGGGATTTGGCTTGCGCTCTTCGGCCCGTCGCATAAGCCGACGCAGGTCGAGACTGCCGAGAGCGGTCGCCGTGGCAAGCTCGGCGCCGTGATGGCGATGACGATAGCGATAACCTGCCTTTGCGGCATAGTCAACGGCTTCGTCAAGGACGGTGTGAACACTTGGGTCACCTCCGTGCTGTATGAGGAATTCGGCGTTTCGCAGTCCTTCTCGATAATGCTCACCCTGCTGCTGCCGCTGGTGGCGACCTTCGGGGCGATGCTCGTTAAGAAGATCCACTCCGTCATCATCTCGCATTCGATGATGAATATGCTGTTTTTCATTGCTTCCGCACTGCTCTGCGGCGGTATTTTGCTCTCGCTGAAGCTGCACAGCATCGTGATGATAATGGTCTGCTTCATCGGCGTATCCTGCACTATGGCGATGATCAACAACGTCATCACCAGCGTATTCCCGCTCGATATCCGCCGACTGATGAACGCGGGCTTTGCGGCGGGGCTGCTGAATACATTCTGCTATGTCGGCAGCACGACCGCCTCATACTCGCTCGGCGCGCTGTCGCAATCTCGCGGCTGGAGCCCGGTATTCCTGCTCATGCTCGGCGTTTGCGCCGTTGCCGCGGTCATTTGCGCCGTCAGCCTTGCGGTGAATAAAAAGCACGGGTAAACTGAATATAATATAACGAAACAGGCTCGGCAGTTAAATCTGCCAAGCCTGCTTTCTTTTTTGCTGTTATTTTGCTTTTCTGAGCTTCTTTTGCTGCTGTCTCTGCTCTCTGTCGAGGGCACGGGCAGCCATGGTTGCTTCTTTTTCTTTTCTTTCTCTTTCGTGGCGGGCGTTGCGCTCGTTGACGACATCGTCATAGTTGCTGATTATCTCGTCAAGGTCGTTGTAGCCCTCATAAAGCTCGATGGTACGCACGGCGGAGAGATAAGGCGCGGCGACGTTGCCGTAGATATTGCGCTGCTTGCTCGCCTCTTTCATTGCCTTGCGGCGCAGCTTCGCCTGCTCCTTTGTGTCGTCGGGCTCTGCGACTGAGAGCTTGCCGTCGAATGCGGTCATATCCTCTTCGAGCTTTGCAAGTGAATCTGCTGTGGCGAATGCGCTGATGCACTGAACAGAGACCAGCATCATGCACAGCGCCATGAAAATGCTCAACGATTTTTTGAAGTTTTTAATTTTCGTTCTCCTTAGTTTAATGTTTTATATTGATTAAAGGGTGCCGAGCTAACGTGGCGCGCATCCTCTCTCCGAATTTCTAAAGATAAATTAATAATCATTCGTTATTAATTCCCTTTTATAAAAACGACCGCTTTGCAGGGGTCGTTTTGAATGCGGTTGGTTGCTGTGTCTACAGCCGCCGATATAATTCGTAAAGAGCAATTAATAATGAACCGTTAATAATTTCCCGTATAAAAACGGCCTTTTATTCAAAGGTCGTTTTCAGCTCGTCGTTAAAGAGCCACAGCAGCCCGTTAAGGCAGTCCGTATAAAGGTCGCAGTTCCTCACAAACCTGCTGCGTATCTCCTCACCGAAGCACTCGGCGGCTTTATCGACCAGCATATCAAAGGTACAGCCGTCATCGGTGGGGTAGAGAACGATGCGGTCGGGGTCGAGCACGGATATTATCGCCCGAAGCTGATATGAGTAAAACTCAAGATTTTGACGGTCGGCCATAGGGGTGAATATTTTGCCGATATCGCCCGCCTTGCCCCTTGCGCCCCTGAGAATTTCGCCGTTGACCGATACGCCGAGCCCGTATTTCTTGGTGCCGTATGTATATGCGGCGACTGTCTCGCAGTCAAAATCGGGCAAATACATCTTTGCGCCCGTGACGGCGGCACGCATATTGTTTTCAATTAAAACCGGCTTACCCGTCATCTCGGCGAAGCGCTCCTTAAGATCAATGCCCTCAAGGCTCGGGAAGCGCCACGAGCGGATTATCATATTATCAAGCACATGACCCGGCACTCCGAAAGCATAAAAGCCGATGAGCGGGTCGGCGGTCAAGGATTTTTTGACCGCAAAATCGAGAGTTTCGAGAGCGTTATCGTCATTTATCTCGCATTTGTATTCAAACAAGCGCTTGAAGCAAAAATCAAATACCTCAAAATGAAGCGTGTCCGAGAAAAAATAGATGATGGCGCAATGCATAAAATCGGGATTGATGGCATAGGAGACAGCCTTGCGCCCGCGGTCGGAGTCGCAAATGCCGCACGGGGTAAGTATCCTCAGTGTGATGCCGCTGTTTATCGCACGGGTGACGGTGGGCAGGCTCAGACCTGTTTCTTCGGCGAGCTGCGGTATGGTGGCAGACTCGCGGCGGCGCAGATACCCGCTGACCGCGAGGAAATTTGAACGGCGCACCGAGGAAATATCCGATTTCTCCTGCATTAAGCTGTTACCCCTCTCACATTTAATAACAATCCGTTACTAATTATACGCATTATTGTGCAGCTTGTCAACAGCTAAAGTTTATTTGTTTCGGCGGTTTTTGCGGAATATTCGCAGAGTTTATCTTTCGCCGCCCTTCGGCGCATTGAAATCCTGCGGGGCAGGGTGTATAATATAACACATAGTCGAATTCAGGAGGAAAAGTGAATGGATAACTGCATACTGACGAATATGTGTATGATCTGCGACGGGGACTATGTGATAGTCCAGCGCAGGAACGACCCGGGCTGGCCGGGCATATGCTTCCCCGGCGGCCATGTGGAGCCTTGCGAGAGCTTCGTTGACTCTGTCGTGCGCGAGGTCAAGGAGGAGACGGGGCTCGATATAGCCGATGTGCGCCTTTGCGGAGTGCGCCATTGGGTGCCGCCCGACAACGACCACCGCTACATAGTTTTTCTCTACCGCACAAGCACCTTCACCGGCGAGCTTCGTTCCTCCGAGGAGGGCGAAATATTCAGAGCCAAGCTCAGCGAGCTTGACCCCGCCGAATTCAGCGACGGCTTCGCCGAGATGCTGGAGGTATTCACCGACGACGCTCTGAGCGAGAATTTTCATTGGTTCGACGGCAAGGAATGGAGAACTCAAAACAAATGAAACGGTTCAATCTCTACGGCCTTATTTTCATCGTCGTCATTATGATACCGAATATCATATTCGCCGCAAAATGCAAGGACGGCTTTGAAAACAAATACCAAAACAAGCTTGTCGAAACGCTTGAGCAAATAGGTCGCTTCACCTGCTTCGGCACGATGATAATCAACATTCCGCACACGATATTCGGCAGCGGAGGAATAAGAAAAATGGACGAGCAAAAATCAGCGGCAAGGGCGGCGTAGACGCCAAAGCCCGCCGGGACTATCTCGGCGGGGTGTAAAAATTCATAAAAAGAGGTCTTATTTATGTGGCTTACAGCGGCTGTGTTCTCGGCGGTCTTTGCCGCTCTGACGGCTATCCTCGCTAAGTGCGGCATCCGCAAGACGGATTCCGGTGTAGCGACCGCCATTCGCACGGCGGTGGTGCTGGTCTTTGCGTGGATAATGGTATTCGTCACAGGCTCGGCGGGCACCATAACTCAGATCAGCCCCAAATCGCTCGTATTCCTCGTGCTCTCCGGCATTGCGACGGGCGCGTCATGGATATGCTATTTCAAGGCGCTTTCGCTCGGCGACGTCAACAAGGTCGTGCCGATAGATAAGTCGAGCACCGTGCTCACCGTGCTGCTCGCGATAATCTGCTTCGGCGAAACGGAGCACCTTGCGGTGAAGCTCATCGGCACGGCTCTGCTCGGGGTCGGCACGCTGCTCATGGTGGAGAAAAAACAGACCGAGAATTCCGCAAGCGGCAAGGGCTACCTGCTCTATGCCGTCGGCTCGGCGGTATTCGCCGCCGCGACCTCTATCCTCGCCAAGGTCGGCATCTCGGGCGTTGAGTCAAACCTTGCGACCGCTATCCGCACGGCGGTGGTGCTGGTCATGGCGTGGCTGATAGTCATCATCAAGGGCAAGCTCCCGCAGCTCAAAATGCTTGACAAAAAGGAGCTTGGCTTCATTGCCCTCTCGGGTCTTGCGACGGGCGGCTCGTGGCTCTGCTACTACTACGCTATTCAGAACGGCGTCGTGAGCGTGGTGGTGCCGATAGATAAAATGAGCCTGCTGCCCACGGTCATATTCTCATACTTCGTTTTTAAGGAGAAGCTGAGCAAAA
>OIXH01004602.1_pt1 | contig 11106 bp, 10 predicted proteins | sample 1587741 | NCBI WGS metagenome assembly OIXH01 (sample SAMEA3888916, study PRJEB22519) | human gut metagenome | biome: human gut; feature: human-associated habitat; material: faeces | place: Denmark | collected 2011 | reverse complement strand
TCAGGAACTTCATATATTCCTGCAAACCATTTCTTGCATTTTCATTTATCGCAATCCATGTTTCCTTGCCTGTCTTTTTCTCGTAAGTAATAAGATGTTTCTTGAAATTTTCATCCTTGAAATTGTATACATCCTTCCACTTCAATTCCAATAAATCACTTATCCTTAGTGCCGAATTAACCCCAAGACAAATCAAAACATAATTTCTCATGTTTGGCTCATCTTTCAGATAAAACTCCCTAAGTGCTGTTAAATCCTGCGTGTCTCTTATTGGTTGTGATGTACTCATATGTTTACCTCCCTTGAATCAGGGATGCAACAATTTAAAACAGTTTGTTGCATAGACAAGGAGGTTAATTTGTTAAAGCTCACAATCAAACCGGGTGAGTTTATCGACATTGGAAAAGACATCCGTGTCGTATATTCCGGCGGTTCCAACGGAAACATACATCTACTCATAGATGCTCCACGGGAACTTAATATTGTACGAAGCAAAGTACTGGCGAAAAACAGTGCCGCAAACGATGGCGAAAATTCACGTTTCATATCGCCCTACTACGCTGAATCAAATCTCTCACCGGAAACACTCACAAAAATCCGCCGTCTTATCAAAGAGGATAAAGACAACCGCAACAGATAATATTCGGTGTTGGCATGGTAACACTGTCTATTATATATCTGCCACTTAATTTTGCATAGCACTTATGTAACAGATGGCAGGGTTCAAATTCAGGGAACGGAGTCCCTGAAAATAAAATTTTATTAAACACGGAGGTACACACTATGGTAGTACAACACAATTTAACAGCAATGAATTCCAACAGAATGTTGGGTCTGACAACCGCTTCTCAGGCAAAATCCACCGAAAAGCTTTCTTCCGGTTACAAGATTAACCGTGCAGGTGATGATGCAGCTGGTCTTTCAATTTCAGAAAAGATGAGAAGCCAGATTAGAGGTCTTAACAAGGCTGCTTCAAATGCACAGGATGGTATCTCTCTTGTACAGGTAGCAGAAGGTGCTCTTAATGAGACACATTCAATCTTACAGAGAATGAATGAGCTTGCTACACAGGCAGCTAACGATACTAATACATCTGTTGATAGAACAGCTATCAAGGCTGAGATTGATCAGCTTACAAGCGAAATTGATAGAATCCAGTCTACAACACAGTTCAACTCAATGAACCTCTTAGACGGTACATTCTCATCAAAGCAGCTTAAGCTTCAGGTTGGTGCTTTAAAGGGTCAGTCAATTGGTGTATCAATTGCAAAGATGAGTGCTTCAAAGCTTCAGCTTACAACAGCTAACATGAAGGTATCATCATTCTCAGCAGCTGGTACAGCAATGAAGACAATTCAGGATGCTATCAAGACAGTATCTGAGACACGTTCAAAACTCGGTGCTATCCAGAACAGACTTGAGCACACAATTAACAACCTTAACACAACAAGTGAGAATACACAGGCAGCTGAATCACGTATCCGTGATACAGATATGGCTAGTGAAATGGTTGAGTACAGCAAGAACAATATCCTTGCTCAGGCAGGTCAGTCTATGCTTGCACAGGCTAACCAGCAGACACAGGGTGTTCTTTCACTCCTCGGCTAATTATAAGCACTACTATAATAAAAAAACCGTTGCCGCAAGGCAGCGGTTTTTTTATGCAAAAAAATTAAAAAATTTAACAGAAGATTTAATAGAAGCATCTAAAATAAGCTCTGGAAATGAAACGGTAAATTTACAAAAATTGAATTTCGCAGAAATGATATTACAAGCAAATGGAGAATTTGCAGAAAAGTATGAGAGTAAAGATTTAAAATTGATTAGCAAAATAGAAAAAGAGGGGATCTTTGCGCAATTAGATAGCAAAAAAATGTGGAGAGTATTAGAAAATATATACAATAATGCATATAAACATTCTTTAGAAGGGACAAGAATATATGTAAATGTTGAGCAAAATGATAAAATAGTATTTACAATGAAAAACATATCAAAAGAAGAGTTAAACATAACACCAGAAGAGCTAATGGAACGATTTGTTAGAGGAGATAAATCTAGAACAAGTGGTGGCAATGGATTGCGGTCTTTCAATAGCTAAAGATTTGGTGAATTTGCAAGGAGGAAAAATGCAAATAAAAATAGAAGGTGATTTGTTTACAGTAAAAATAATAATTTAAAATTCTTTCCAACCGTTAATATTAGATCTTCTAATAGCACCCATAATATTTGCTCTAACGGTTGGAATTTCTATAACTAATTTAGAGATTAACTCTTTTATAGATTCCCTTTTAGAAACCCCATCCATAGGGCATACTTTAGGCATTACTTCTATTCCTTGTCTTCTAACAAATTTACGTACTTCTTTTTCAGGTATGTAAACCATAGGTCTAATTAAAGTTATTTTAGACCTATCCATATAGCTAGTTGGAGCAAAAGTTGACAAATTTCCAGCATATAAAAGATTCAAAAAAAATGTTTCTAAAACATCATCTTCATTATGCCCCAAAGCAATTTTGTTACAATCATGAGCGATTGCAGAAGAATTCAAAATTCCTCTACGCAAGTTGGCACATAAAGAACAAGGATTTTTTTCCTTCCTTATATCAAAAACAATTTCTTTTATATAGCTTTTTTCCTCAATAAATTCTACACCGATTTTATCACAAACACTTTTCAAAAATTCTGAATTAAAAAATTCAAATCCAGGATTAACACTTATTGCAACTACTTCGAACTTCTTAGGATAGAATCTTTGCAAAGCCTTTAAACCCATAAGTAAGGTAATAGAGTCTTTTCCGCCAGAAAGACCAACAGCAATTTTATCTCCTTCATTTATCATATTATAATTTTCGATTGCTTTTCTCATATAACTTAACATTTTTTGCATAAAAATCACCTATAAAATTATAGCACAAAAACACATAAAAAGTAAATGTTATACCTTGCCAAAACACAATTAATGGTGTAAAATAAAAATATATGTGTTTGTAGCTCAGTTGGATAGAGCGCTCCCCTCCTAAGGGAGAGGTCGGGGGTTCGATTCCCTTCAAGCACACCAAAGTTGAAAAGTCTTGTAAGTGCTGAAATATCAGTACCTTACGAGACTTTACTGTTTCATTAGTAACAAAAATTCTATTTTCTTAATATATATAATTAGGTGGTTATATATGAGAATGTTAAGACGAGTAAATACAAAAGATATTGTGCCGACAAATTTAAATTATACATATGAGCTAATGCAAACAAATATTAAAGCTTTAAGAAAAAGATATTCATTTTTGAATATTGGAAATATGGGGAAAAGCGTATTGGGAAAAGATATCCCGTATGTAAAAATAGGAAATGGGAATAAAGAAGTTATATATTCAGGTGGAATACATGCAAGTGAGTGGATTACATCATTATTAATGATGAAATTTGTAGAGAATTTTTGCAAATCAGTTGTAAATAACTTTAATATATATGGACAAAGTGCAAGAAATATATTTAATCAAGCTTCAATATATGTAGTTCCAATGGTAAACCCGGATGGAGTAGATTTAGTAACAGGAGCAATAAAAAGTAACACAAAAGAATATGAAAGTGCAAAAAAAATAGCCAATAATTATTCAAAAATATCCTTTCCAAATGGTTGGAAAGCAAATATCAATGGTGTGGATTTTAAAAACTTCCAACCGTTTTGCAAAGTCTTGTAACTGTTTATATTACACGACTTTGCATTTTTGATTTTCATTAATTAATTCTTCAATTTTGATAAATTCATCTAGATTTTCATTAATAGAATTTAGTTTTGAAAAATTAAAATATATGTAAATATTTTTGTCTTTATCAATCTCAATTTTATTAATTAATCGATACAAATATATCTTATCAATTTTTTCTAATTTCAAAAAATTTTCTATTAATTCATCTAATTCTTTTTCTTCTTTTGTTTGATTTTTGTTTTCAATTTTGTCTTTTGTTCCAATTAATTTCTGTTCTAATTCTTGCTTTTGTTCATTTAATTTTGTTCTTTCTAAACTTAATTTTTGTGATACTCTAACGTAGTCTTCTTCTTGTAAAATACCTCTTAATTTATCCATATACATCTTGTCTAAATTGTTATTTATATCTAATATTGCTTTATCAATTTGTTCTATTTTTTTCCTATATCCTTCTCGAATATCTGATGTTTTATTTTGATATTTTTCATAAATTGAATAAAAAATTTCTTTGTCAGCATATATTTGACATATCTTTTTTACAACATAAATAATATTTTTTTCAAATTTCTCGTAGTTCATATTTAATGAATAACATCCACGTTCTTTTGCATCACTACAAGTTATATATGGATGTGATTTTGCATTTCTTTTAGAGTTCTTCTTTAGAACTATTTGCAACTTTCTTTTGCAATGATAACAGTAAAGTAATCCTCTTAATAAATAATCATATTTAAGTTTTGTGTTTGTTCCTCTTTTTTCTATGATACGTTGCACTTTTTCAAATGTATCTTTGTCAATAATAGCTTCATGGGTATTTTCAACTCTTATATGTTCTTCTTTATCAACAGTTCTAAATTTCTTGACTTTATATGATATTATAGACCTTTTATTTTGAACGGTATTGCCTATATAGACTTCATTTTTTAGCATATTGCATAAGGTTACTTCATTCCAATTATAGCTAGTTTTGTTTTCATGCGACTTCGCTTGCATATAGCCGTGGACACGAAATCGAAGATTTCGACCACGTATTATCTTGCACTAGTCCTGTTTTCCTATAACCTGTTGGAGATAGAAATTTATTTGAGTTTAGATAATTTACAATTTCTACACTACCATGTCCATTTGAATACATATCAAAAATCTTTTCTACAATATCCCTTACCTGCTCATCTACAATCAATTTATTTTTTATTGTAGGATGCTTTTTGTAACCATAAGCTGAAATACTACACATATATTCTCCTTGCTTTTGCTTTTCCTTCAAAACACTTCTAATTTTCTTGGAAATATCTTTAGCATACATATCATTCATTATTGCTTTAAAAGGCGTTATATCGTTATTTGTGCTATCTATATATGTATCTATTCCATCTGTTATTGCAACATATCTAATATTATTTTTAGGAAAATAGTCTTCCAAATAAAAACCAGTTTTAATGTAATCCCTACCAAGTCTTGATAAGTCTTTTGTAATTACCATATCAATTGTTTTATTTTCAATATCTTGCAATAATTCATTAAATGAAGGTCTATCAAAAGTTGTACCACTTATGCCATCATCAACATATTCTTTAACTAAACATAAATTATTCTCCTTTACATATCTTTGCAAAATTTTTCTTTGATTACCGATACTTTCGCTTTCTTGCTTGTCGCCATCTTCTCTAGATAGTCTGATATACATTCCGTACTTTAAAATTTTGACTTCTTAAATCCAGCATTTAACCTCCTATCCGTAATCATCTATGCTTAAATTGTAACGTGCTCAATTAAATTTTGCAATTGTTTTAATATAATTACTTATTCTTTACTTTTATACTTTCTAAATAATCCTTAAAAACTAATCCTATCGTATCTCTAATATCTTGTTTTTCTTCTGTAAAAATGCAATATGTATTGAACTCTAATTTATTTTCTTTTGTATTATTATTATCCTCATTCATACTTATTCAAATCCTTTCTTGCTAATACAGAATATTAAAGAAAATGGCTCTTTATGACACTTAAATCAAGTGTATTTGTCAATGTGCAATTTTGCCCATCTAATTACATAGGCGAGAAAATTTTAAATTGTCCAAATTTTTTAATAATTTTTATCTCTCTACTATTAACAGCAATTGAAAATCCAAAACGTTACGGGTAAATGAAAAAATTTTAATTTTTTTATTTCTAACCTTAACAGCGATTCAACTTTAAAAATCTTACGGGTAAATTTTAAATTTTTTGTTCCTAATATTAACAACAACTGAAATCTAAAAACTTTATGGGCAATATTAAAATTTTTTCTTCCTAACATAAACAGCAATTCAAAATCAAAAATCTTACGGGCAATTCTAATTTTTTTTATTTTTCCTTCTACTATTAACAGCGATTAAATTTTAAAAAGGTTATTGGCAATTTGAAATTTTCTTCTTAACCTTAATAGCGATTCAAAATCAAAAATGTGACGGGTAAAACAAAAAATTTTAAATTTCTTACAAAAAAAATAAACATATGGTTATTCCCATATGCTTATCCAATAAAAATTACTTTATATTATATTTCTCGTTTAATACATTCAAACACTAAATTCATTGCATCTGTAAATCCAATCTTATAAAACTTTTCATTTTCATAAGAACCTATTACGTTTACCTTATCAATATAACTTTCTAAACTATCTTTAACTTTAGCTTTTGATATATCATCACTAGATAAATCTTCTAGCTTATCTAAGAGCATTTGATAAGTATTATTATCCTTTGTTAATTCTTTAATCCTTTTCTTATCAAATTCAGTTAAAGCACATATATTTTCCTCTCTACTAACAAATAAATCGTTTAAAACACTAGGTTTTTCTTCCACTTCTACTACCTCCATATATAAATTTACTAGTAGTATAACGTGCTCCATTTTATTTGTCAGCTCTTTTTATAAAAAAATTATTAATTGTAATTTATTAATCTAATACTTGTACGAAATATCAAAATCTTCTGCATATTACATTTGAACATTCCCTTTATATTCCATTATTTAAAATCAAAATCTAAAAATACATATTTAGCAGTTTTATATTCAAGAGCTTCATTAATATCATTTGTTGCTTTTTCTGAAATATCTTTTATTCTTTTATATTCATTGTTATATCTAACTAACGGATTTATATATCTCTTTTTAACTTTTTCAATATTTACAAAGTATTTTCCTTCAGGCATTTTTTCACTTGTTAAAATATCTGTAGCATGTTTCCATATTTCAAAACCATTAGATATATTTTTTACATTACATTTTTCTATTTTTTCAATCACTTCTTTTTCAGATAGATTATACATTTCTGATATATTGATTAAATTATTATCGGACATTATTCTCATAATATCAGCAAGCATTTGCATTGTAAAAAGTGTTTTTTCTCTACGATATAATCTTGATAAAATGCTCATTGTATGTACAAATTTTTCTGCAATAGCAATATCTTTGAAGCCTAATTCTTCTATACCATTTTCATCTTCTTGAATTTCTATATTATCATAAATTTCTTTTACATCATCTAAAGTCCAAATCTTTTCTGTTGCTCCTAATCCATTAGATAAAGTATATTCTAATCTATCACTTGAAAGACATGGCGTATCATTATCTGCAATAGGATATATATGGTAATCTGCTACTTCTTCAACTTTTATACCATCTCTATTTAGTAACTCCATTATCTCTTTTGATTCACTAATTATTTTTGTAGTTAATTCTTCAGTAGATTCTTGTTTTTCATAGTCTTTATTCATAAAATCAATAGAATGCTTAAATACTGGAGTTGCAATATCATGGAACAATCCTGATAAAGTTTGCTTCCTATCTTTTGTAAAATGCCATATTATTAAAGCTACTGCAATACTATGGTCTAAACTTGAATACCACATTTGTTTATACATTTTTGAATATATTGTACCACAACTTACACTTATTTTAGATTGTTTTAACATTTCTGGAGTATTAATATACTCATTTAAAAATTTTGGAAAATCTTCTGATAAAATCTTATAATATGATTTTATTGTTTCATTTAATGTATCTATATAATTTTTCATTTACTTAATACCTTGTATAATATAATAGAGTTTAAAATTTAATATATTATACTAACCTTTCTCCAATAAAATAATTTTTTTACTATATTTTAGTAGTAATATTTTTGGAAAAATTATATTTTGTATATTATTGACAAAACATTTTTTTCTATTGATATTTAAAAGTACTTTTAGTATAATTTAAGACGAATGTGAAAAAGGAGAAAAATTTTATGAAAAAAGTTGTTTGTAGTTTATTAATTATGTTTATTTTGTTTTCAGAGTTCACAGCTTGTTTGGGTGCAACAAATGAGGTTACATTATCAAATGATGTGGACGTAAATGAGAAAAAATCTATTGAGGAAAAAGTTGATAATAAGAAAGTAGTTGAAAATGAAACAGAGATTGTTAGTAATGAAATTAAAGATGAAGAGAAGATAGGAAATACTATTGATGATGGAGAAAATAAACCTGATTCAAATAATGATAAAGATTCTTTAGAAATTGATAAATCTAAAGCTGAAAACATTACAGAACTTGAAGATAATAATGATGAGAAAGTAATAGATGAAGAAAAAAATAATGAAAATTCTTATAAAACTGAAGATAATGAAGTACAAGGTGATGAGAATACAAGTGTAGTTGTTCAGTCAATTCAAGTTCAAAATGTTGATGAATCTGAAAAGAGATTAGTTGAGCTTGATGGTGTTTGGCGTATGATGGTAAATGGCAAAATTGTGTATGATTATACTGGTGTCGGAAGAAATGATAATGGAATGTGGTATATGGAAAATGGAAATATATCATATAAATATAATGGTACATGGTTTGAGGGGGAAGATGCTTATATAATTGAAAATAATAGGGTACAAATAATTGTCAAGAAAGATACGACAAGATTAATGGAAATTAATAGCAATTGGAGAATGGTTGTAAATGGTACAATAATCTATAATTATACTGGACTTGGTCAAAATGGAAATGGTATATGGTATTTAGAAAATGGCTATATTTCTTATACTTATACAGGGATATATACTGATGAGAGTGGTATAACATATTTTATTGAAAATAACAGATTAGTAGGCACAAAGTTAGTAGAAATAAAGGGCATATGGAGAATGATTGTAGATGGTAAAATAGTTTATGATTACACTGGTGTTGGACGAAATGGAAATGGAATGTGGTATTTGGAAAATGGAAAAATTTCATATAGATATAATGGAACATGGTATGGTGGTGAAGATGCATACATAATTGAAAATAATAGAGTACAGATGATAGTCAAGAAAGATACAACAAGATTAATGGAAATTAACGGCAACTGGAGAATGATTGTAGATGGTAAAATAGTTTATGATTATACAGGTGTTGGTCAAAATGGAAATGGCATGTGGTATATGGAAAATGGACAAATTACATATAGATATAATGGAGTGTGCCATGAAGATGAGAAAACATATATAATAAAAAATAGTAGAGTACAAAATTTAATTGATAAAGATACAACTAAATTAATTGAAATAGATGGCATATGGCGAATGATTGTAGATGGTAAAATAGTTTATGATTATACTGGTGTTGGTCAAAATGGAAATGGTATGTGGTATTTGGAGAATGGAATTATTTCATATAGCTACAATGGTACATGGTATGATGGAGATGATGCTTATATAATTGAAAACAATAGAGTACAGATGGTAGTGAAAAAAGACACTACTAGATTAATGGAGATTAACGGTAATTGGAGAATGGTTGTAAACGGTAAGATAGTTTATGATTATACTGGTGTCGGTCAAAATGGAAATGGTATGTGGTTTTTAGAAAATGGAATTATTTCATATAATTATACAGGAATATATTCTGATGAAACAGGAACATATGTAATCAAGAATAATAGATTAGTTGGAACAAAGCTAATGGAGATAGATGGCATATGGCGTATGGTTGTAAACGGAAAAATAGTTTACGATTATACGGGTGTTGGTCAGAATGATAATGGAAGATGGTATTTGGAGAATGGTAATATTTCTTATAAGTATATGGGAACATGGTTTGATGGAGATAACGCATATATTATAGAAGGTAGTAGGGTTCAGATAATTGTGAAAAAAGATACAACTGGTTTATTTGAAATTAACAGAGAGTGGCGAATGATTAAAAATGGAGTTGTTGACTATAATTACACAGGTGTTGGATCAAAAAATGATGAGAGATGGTATTTAGAAAACGGAAAGATAACATATACATATGAGGGGGAATATGAAGATGAGGATGGAATTGTTTATAAAATAGAAGGAAGTAGACTAAGTGGAATAATAAACCGACCTGGATATTCTGCTAATATGGTTATAGAGCAACCTAGAAAATTGAATAAATATATTTCAGATTCTCTTAGTATTTCTGGTTGGGCATTATCTACAGAAAAAGATGATAAGATTTTAATATATGTAGATGGTAAATTGATTGGCGAGGCTTCTAGAGAAATAAGAGATGACATTTTCGAAAAATATAATAATAATGAATATGGCGGAATAGATTGTACTCCTATGCCAGGCTTTTATTTTGATTTAAGTACGATGAGGATATCTATAGGAAGACATGTGATATGTGTTATGAATGTTTCTAGTGATGGAAAAGTTATAATCCAATCTAGAGAAGTTGTAATTGATATAAATGCTCTTTCAAAGTCATATGGAATTGATGTTTCACATTATCAGGGTGAGATAGATTGGGATGCCGTAAAAAATAGTGGAGTTACATTTGCAATATTAAAAATAGGAGAATATTGGAGTAGTAGCAAAAAAGTAATTTTTGATCAATTTTTTGAGAGAAATTATCAAGCTTGTAAGCGATTAGGGATTGCAATTGGTGGATATTTTTATTCATATGCATTTAATAGTAGTGAAGCTAATGAGGAGGCTGATATTTGCTTGTCATTAATTAAGAATAAGAAATTTGAATTACCTATTTTTCTTGATGTTGAGGATAAGCTTATAAAAAATGCAGTGGCTAATGGAGTTGCAAGTGTTGAGAGTCTTACTAGTGCGGCTGTTACATTTTGTGAAAGAATGAGTAGTGCTGGATATCAAGGTGGAGTTTATGCTAGCAGAGATTTCTTTTATAATTATTTCAATATTCCAACATTAGAAAGATTTGCTATTTGGCTTGCTCATTATACATCAGTACAGACGGATTATACAGGAAAGTATGATTTTTGGCAGTATACAAGTAAGGGAAGTGTACCAGGAATTAATGGAAATGTAGATTTAAATTGGTTTTTTAATAAAAGATAAATAAAAAATAGCAACTATGGTATAGTTGCTATTTTTTATGGCAGGGGTAGAAGGATTCGA
>OIXH01004596.1_pt1 | contig 11119 bp, 10 predicted proteins | sample 1587741 | NCBI WGS metagenome assembly OIXH01 (sample SAMEA3888916, study PRJEB22519) | human gut metagenome | biome: human gut; feature: human-associated habitat; material: faeces | place: Denmark | collected 2011 | reverse complement strand
CCAGGGGCATCATCATGGGCCGCAGCGGCATCCGCGCCGCCTACGCCACCGGCCGGGGCCGGTTGATGGTGCGCGCCCGCCACGAGTTCGAGGAGTTCGGTAATGGCCGCACCCGCATCGTCATCACGGAGCTGCCCTATCAGGTGAACAAGCGGATGCTCATCAAGGCCATCGCCGATCAGGTGGAGGATAAGCGTCTGGATGGTATCTCCGATATCCGGGACGAGTCCGACCGCAACGGTATGCGGATGGTCATCGAGCTCAAGCGCGACGCCAATCCGCAGGTGGTCTTGAACCGCCTGTTCGCCCAGACCCAGCTCCAGACCACGTTTGCCATCAATATGCTGGCGCTGGTGGAGAACCAGCGCCAGCCGAAGATCCTCTCCCTGCGGCATATCATCGACGAGTACCTGAAGTTCCAGGAGGAGATCATCGTCCGCCGGACGCGGTTCGACCTGAAGAAGGCGCAGGAGCGCGCCCACCTGCTGGAGGGTCTGCTCATCGCGCAGGACAACATCGACGAGGTCATCCGCATCATCCGCAGCAGCTACGACAACGCCAAGGAGAATCTGATGACCCGCTTCGGGCTGGACGATGTGCAGGCGCAGGCCATTCTGGATATGCGCCTCAAGGCTTTGCAGGGTCTTGACCGGGAGAAGCTCCAGACCGAGTACAAGGAGCTGGAGGAGAAGATCGCCTACTTCCTGCGTATCCTCAGCGACGAGAGTCTGGTGAAGTCCATCCTCAAGGAGGAGCTGACCGCCATTGCCGACAAGTTCGGCGACGACCGCAAGACCGAGATCCAGGACGTGGAGGACGAGCTGGACATCGAGGATCTCATCGAGGAGGAGCAGTGCGTCTTTACCCTGACGGAGAACGGTTACATCAAGCGCACGCCGGTCAGCGAGTACGCCGCCCAGAGCAAGGGCGGTATGGGCAAGAAGGGCATCACCACCCGTGAGGAGGACACCGTGGTGGACGTGTTCACCGCGTCTACCCATGACTATATCCTGTTCTTTACCGACACCGGCAAGGTCTACCGCAAGAAGGGCTATCAGATCCCGGAGAGCGGCAAGACTGCCAAGGGTACCAATATCGTCAACATCCTGCAGGTGGAGACGGGCGAGCGGGTACAGGCCATGCTCCACTTCCGGGAGCAGACCGACGAGGAGCTGTACCTGTTCATGACCACCCGGAACGGCACGGTGAAGCGTCTGGAGGTCAGCGCCCTGAAGAATCTGCGGAATAACGGCATCCGCGCCCTGACGCTGGACGAGGGCGACCAGCTGATCTCCGTGACGGAGACCCGGGGGCATGACCGTATGCTCATCGCCACCCACGACGGACAGGCGGTGTGCTTCGACGAGACGGACGTGCGCGCCATGGGACGTACCGCCGTGGGCGTCCGGGGCATCCGCCTGCGGGAGGGAGACTACGTCATCGGCGCCGCCCGCGCCGATGCGGGAAAGACGGTGCTGTCCATCACCGAAAACGGCTTCGGCAAGCGGACGCCTGTCGAGGAGTACCGCATCACCAACCGCGGCGGCCTGGGTATCCGCAACTACATGGTCACGGACAAGACCGGCTGTGTGGTGGGCATGAAGATGGTGGACGGCACGGAGGATCTGCTGCTGGTGACAGAGGCCGGTATTCTCATCCGCACACCGGTGGAGAATATCCGCGTGGCCGGACGCGCCACGCAGGGCGTCATCGTCATGCGCTTCAAGGAGGAGGGCGACCATGTGATCTCCATGGCGCTGGCCGACCCGGAGGAGAAGGACGAGACGGCGGAAACGCCTGATACGGAGGAGACGGTATGAACAGCGCACCCCGGGAGGCCATGGTGCCGCTGAGCCGCTGGCAGTATTTTACAAAGACGATGTACCACAACGCGGCGGGGAAAAGCCAGTTTGTGTATAACAAGGTCATCTATGAGAAGGATGAGGCGCTCCGACAGATTGAGGAGGGCAACGGCCGCATCAACATGGGACTGCTGCTGGTGCTGCTTTTGATGTTCTTCACAGCCAGCTCCATGAAAAATATCTGGGTCATCGTGGCGGGGATGGTCATTATCGTGGCCGGCGAGGTGGTGCGGCTCTGCCGTCTGCCCAAGGATATCACGGCCCACCTCACCGACACGGGAATGCGGGAGCGCTGATATGGCGGACATCACACCGATCGCCCGTATCGAGACGCCCTTCGCGGAGAAATTCGGCGTACCGCGGCAGAGCGGCGTGGCCGCCTGCCCCGGACGCATCGTGTTCGAGCCGCCCTACCGCGACCCGGCGGCGCTGCGGGGTCTGGAGGATTTCTCCCACATCTGGTTGATCTGGCAGTTTGACCGGGCGCTGCGGCAGGACTGGTCGCCCACCGTCCGGCCGCCCCGTCTGGGAGGCAACACCCGCATGGGCGTATTCGCCACCCGTTCCCCCTTCCGCCCCAACGGGCTGGGGCTGTCCTCCGTGGCACTGGAGCGCATCGAATGGGACACGCCGGAGGGGCCGGTGCTCCATGTACGGGGCGCCGATCTGGTCAGCGGGACGCCCATCTTTGACATCAAGCCGTATCTGGCGTATACGGACAGCCATCCCGACGCCGCCGGCGGGTTTACCGCCGGTCTGGCGGGAGAAAGGCTGACGGTGGAATGTCCGGCGGCGCTGCTGGACGCCGTTCCGGAGGCGCAGCGGCAGGGCTTGCTGTCGGTGCTGGCCAACGACCCCCGGCCCCGGTATCAGGACGACCCGGCGCGGGTCTACGGCATGGCCTACGGCGGGCGGAACGTCCGCTTCCGCGTGGAGGGCGGCGTGCTGACCGTTCTGGGCGTAGAATAAGGCGGATGTGCTCCGTACCCCGGAGAGCAGCTGAATCCGGTAGAAACGATAGCAGCGCATTTCAGAGCAAAAGCGGCAGCGCACAGAGAAATACGTCGATTCCACATTTCGGACGGATCGGAACGCGCTGCCCGGCGGCGAAAGGAAATCCAAAAACCATCGGTTTTTGGCGGCGTTCTTTCCCCCATTTCTTTCGTTGCTGAAAGAAATGGGGCCGTCGGAGACAGAAGGTGTCCGCCGGCGCGGGAGAAGCAAGACCTATAAAAACCGGGGAGACAGCAAGGAACGAGAGACTTATGAAAACAGTTGAAATATACACCGACGGCAAAGCAGGCTTTGCCGCTTTGCAAAATGTCCCCACTCGCTCGCCGCTGGCGCGGCAACCGCTCGGGGATGACAAGCAAGCGCCGTCGGACAAAGCAGGCAAAAGCATGGCGCGGCAGCGAGGAACGATATCTAAATGAAAACAGTTACTATCTACACCGACGGCGCTTGCAGCGGTAATCCCGGGCCCGGCGGCTGGGGAGCGATCCTCCGCTATAAGGAGACGGAGAAGGAACTGTCCGGCGGCGCGGCGGACACCACCAACAACCGAATGGAGCTGACCGCCGTTATCGAGGCGCTGGCACTGCTGAAGGAGCCTTGCGTGGTGGAGCTGTACTCCGACTCCAAGTATGTCATCGACGGGCTGTCCAAGGGCTGGGCCAAGGGCTGGCAGAAGCGGGGCTGGATCAAGTCCGATAAAAAACCGGCGCTGAACCCCGACCTGTGGGAGCGGCTGCTGACGCTGACAGACCGGCACGAGATGCACTATCACTGGGTCAAGGGCCATGCGGAGAACGAGAAGAACAACCGCTGCGACCAGATGGCGGTGGCGGAGAGCAAGAAATTCCAATAAAAACAGGGAAATTCACAAAATGTTCATGAGAGATTCATGATTTTGCCAATTTTTCTGGGTAATATAGCAACATCCAAAGGAACTTCCCTTCCTTATGTGATTTTCTCTCTCTCCTAACACACAAAACACACAGAAGAAGCCCCGCCTGCTGGCGGGGCTTCTTCTGTGCTGCGGCAAAGCAAGAAAACACACCCTGCGTCGTAAGGCGCAGGGTGTGTTTTATACTTACCTATAATAGTTGGTCTCGTCCTCCAGCGCCATGGGCAGCCCATTGTGGTAAACAGGGATGGTCTGGAACTTGAAGCGGCTGGCGCGGTGCTTGGCATCGATCTGCTCCTTGATGGCGGGCTCCACCACGCCCCGGCGGACATACTCATTCACCGCATGGTAGGTGAAACCCAGATTGTCCTCGTCGGTGAGGCCGGTCAGGCCATCGGAGGGCGGCTTGATGAGGAACTTCTCCGGCAGACCCAGCTGACGGCCCAGCGCGATGACCTCCTCCGTGGTGTACATACCCAGCGGCGAGAAGGCGCCGGCGCTGTCGCCGTAGATGGTGCAGTAGCCCACCCAGTCCTCCGACAGGTTGCTGGTGTTGATGACCACGCCGCCGTCCAGCGACTGGGCCACGGCGTACAGGGTGGACATACGGATGCGGCTGGGCAGGTTTACGACGGTCTGGCGGCTGGGTGTCAGCCCTACCCGCTCCATCTCCGTCAGCACGCCCTGTACCGCGTCGTGGATGTTGATGGTGCAGTGGGGGATGCGCAGATGCTCCACCAGCGCCTGGGAGTAGTCGATGTCCGGCTGTACGCCGTCGGGCATCAGCACGCCGTACACCCGCTCCCGCCCATAGGCGGCGGCAGCCAGCGCCGCCACGGTGGAGCTGTCCTTGCCGCCGGAGATGCCGATGACGGCGGTACGCCCGTGACACGCCTCCAGCTGGGTGTGCATCCACTCCAGCAGACCTGCCAGCTGCAACTGAGGATTGAATTCCATAGGGTCGCCCTCCCTTGTCGTTTCTTTGCAAGTATTGTAGCGCGGAAGGGCGGATTTTGCAAGAGCCGATCACCCCAGAAGGCCGGTGACATCCTCCAGCGTCAGGCCGCGTTGGAGCGCCAGCGTGATGCCGTAGCCCACCATACGCCCCAGCTCCGTCACGCGCTGGTCAATGTCCTGCGGCGCAACGAACAGGTCAGCACCCCGGCCGCACAGCGCCTGCCGGGGACAGCCCGCCTCCTCCAGCAGATCGGCGCACAGGGTGGCGCCGTCGATGACCGTGGGGACGCCCACGGCGATGACCGGCACGCCCAGCGCCGCCCGATCCACGGCACGGCGGCGGTTGCCCACGCCGGAGCCGGGGGTCAGTCCCGTGTCGCTGAGCTGCACCGTGGCGCAGAGCCGATCCCGGCTGCGGGCGGCCAGTGCATCGATGGCGATGACGGCGGTAGGGCGGATGTGTGCCGCCGCGCCCTGTATCAGCTCCAGCGTCTCCAGCCCTGTGCGGGCCAGCACGCCGGTACACAGGGCGGAGACGGGGGTGAAGCCCCGGAACTGCCGGGGCAGGGTGCGTACCATGTGCCGCGTCACCAGCAGATTCTCCACGGCGGCAGGGCCGATGGCGTCGGGGGTCATGGCGCGGTTGCCCAGCCCCGCCACAAGGATCTGGGAGCGGGGACCTGCGTCGGGCAGCAGGGCGCGCAGCTGCTGGGCGATGCACCAGACCGCCCGGTGGAAAAAGGTACGCTGCCGGTCAAAGTAGGGGCGGAGATCCACGGTGATATAGCGGCCCACCGGCTTGCCCAACGCCTGCGCGCCGGCATCGTTGGTGATGCGGATGTCGGTGACGGCGTAGCCCTCCTGCAAGCTCTCCAGTCGCCGGATGCCCTCCGGCGGCGAATTTTTTTTGGTGCGGGCGGCCAGATCGTCGGCGGCCTCCAGCGCCAGATCGGTACGAGGTACGGTCATTGTTGTGGCAAACGCTCCCTTCTGAACACAAAATGTTGTGGCTTACGGGTAGGATGACCGCTTGAAATAGATTTATGCGAAAATCTGAGTCAAAATTGCAAAAAAGTCTTGCAATTTCTGAGCAATGATGCTAAAATATCATCCTGCGTGGAAGTCTTCTTTTCTGCGTATAAAAAATCTGATGTCGGGGAGGTGTTTGGTTTGCCGAATATCAAGTCTGCTAAGAAGCGTGTTCTGGTGGCAGAGGCGAGAAATGCTCGCAACAAAGCCAATAAGTCCGCACTGAAGACTGCTATCAAGAAGTTCGAGGCTGCTGCCGTTGAAGGCAATCGCACCGAGGCCGAGGGCACTTACAAGGTCGCAGTCAAGGCAATCGACAAGGCTGCTGCCAAGGGTCTGCTGCACAAGAACAACGCGGCTCACAAGAAGAGCGCGCTGACGCTGAAGCTGAACAACATTGGCTAATGACCAAACTCAACGGGTATCCGAAAGGATGCCCGTTTTGCTTTGTCCCCAGGAGGATGCAGCGTTCCCTCTCTGCGCGCAGGCAGCACCTCACAGCATAGAAAAAGACTCCCGCGGCCCATGGCTGCGGGAGTCTTTTCATGCAGTTTTACTTCTTTTTCTTAGCGCCTATGATGACCAGTACCACCAGAAGCACCACGGCGACAACGACCATGGCGATCCACAGTCCCATGTGGCTGGTATCCCCGGTGAGGGGGCTGGCGCAGGCGACAGACAGGCTCATCGCCAGGCAGCACACCAATGTCAGCAGGCAGAGAAGCTTCTTCATCCTTTTCACCTCGCTATCCGTAAGTGCATACATTATAGCACGGGAAATTGGCTCGCGTCAACTGTCGGTCACAGATAGTTCAGCGGGTTCAGGAACGTGCCGTTCAGCTGGATGCGGAAGTCGCAGTGGTTGCCGCTGGAGATACCCGTGGAGCCCATGCGGGCGATCTGCTGTCCCTTGTGGACGTGCTCGCCCACGGACACCAGCAGCGAGCTGTTGTGGCCGTAGTAGGTGACATACCCGTTGCCGTGGTCGATCTTCACCAGATAGCCGTAGCCGCCCATCCAGCCGGAGTAGATCACCGTGCCGCCGTCGGAGGCGTAGATCGGCGTGCCGTAGCCGTTGGCGATGTCGATGGCCTCGTGGTAGGTGCTGGCGCCGCGGATACCGGTGTTGCGCCGTCCGAAATAGGACGTGATGATGCCGTTGCAGGGCCAGCCGAAGCTGCCGGTGGGATACCAGGAGGGACGCTCCTTGGTACCGCGGAGCTGCTGCTCCGTCACCGGCTGGGACAAGGTGACGCTGGCCACGATCTCCCGCTCCGTCTCCGTACCGTTGATATAGGTGACGTTGGCGGTGACGTCCGCCTTGCCGTAGACGCCGGGGGATGTGACCTTATACTCGCCCTGATACATGGAGGCGTCATCGGTGTACTCCACAGGATAGGGTACATCCTGCACATAGCACTGCCGCTCCACGTTCACCACCGTCAGGTAGGGCACGGCGTTGCTGATGGTCAGCACGTCGCCCACCCGCAGGATCTTGGGGTCGTAGCCCGGGTTCATCTTCATCAGCGTGTCCACGGAGATGCCGTATTCGCCGGCGATGCTGTAATAGCTGTCGCCGCTCTTGACGGTGTAGGTGACCTCACCCTCCCTGGTGGCGTTGAGGATCTCGGCGATATAGCCCAGATTCATAATATAGGACGTGTCCACGTACTCCTGCCGGATCTCCACATCCTCCACGAAGTAGGCGTCCACCGTGTCCTCCGTCTGATAGCCCAGCTTCAGCTGGGCCAGAATGTCATCCAGTGCGCCGGGGAAGGTGGTGGCTACCACCTTTTCCCCGTCCACATACAGGACATAGGCGTCCTCCACCAGACCCAGCTCGTCAGTCAGCTCGTCCCGGAAGTCCTCCTCCGACGCGACCTCCTTACGCAGGAACACGCCGGTCTTGGTCTCCAGCAGGGACTGATCCACCTTGTAGCTGCTGTCCTGCAGCGTCTCGCGGGTAATGCCCTCCACCTCCGTGACCGCCAGCGCCACCGCCTGCCGGGAGGAGACGACGCCCAGATCCTTGCCGTCGTAGACGGCGCGGGCGCCGATGGTGTACAGGGAGAGGATGGTCGCGGCGGCGGCGATGCCCATGGCCGAGGCCAAAAAGACCGCCGGGTGCAGCTTGATCTGCTCAAAGAAGCTGCGCAGCCGGTCGCCGATGCGGATCAGGCGCTTGCGGCGTTGGCTCAGGCGCTCCCGGAGGTTGGCGCCCAGACGGGGCAGGCTGTTCCAGAAGAACAAAAACAGCTGCGCCGCGCCGTGTTCTGATTCGGGGAAGCGGCTGTGGCGGCTCTCGTCCATCAGATGATGGGCGCTGCCCCGGATCTCCTTGCACCGCGCCGCCAGATGCCGGACGCCCGCCTGCAGGTTCAGCGTAAACAGGTCGGGATGCTCCTCCCGGTACTGCCGCCAGCTCTTCAGGTTATCCTTCCAAAGCTGCCACAGCGCCGACAGCGACATGGGCGTGCGGTTGGGATCCTGCGCGGGATTTTTTTGTGTTGGTTTTTCTGCCAGTAGTTGTTTCATAGTGGGATTCACCTAAAAGTTACAAAATCGTTACAAACGGTATCATACCTTGTTTCCGCCCCCGCGTCAAGGATAAAATTGTGAACATTGGTTAATATACCCCGGAAAAATAAGGAAAGCGCCCCCCTTTGGGGCGCTTTTCCGTCCGTATCTGTCAATATTTTTCGTCCAGCAGCGCAATCAGCGCGGCGATAGCGTTCTCCCGACAGTCCGGCAGCGCGTGGACGCAGGGCAGCGCCAGTACCTCCGGCAGGGCGTTGGCGGGGGCAAAGGCCGCGCCCGCCCACGTCAGCATGGAGACATCGTTGGCGTGGTCGCCCACGCAGATCACCCTGTCCTGCGGGATATCCAGCAGCGCGGCAAGGCGCTGCACCATGCCGCCCTTGTTGGCGCCCTTGGCGGTCAGCTCCACCAGCGATTCACTGCTGGCTACGATCTCGTAGTCGCCGTACCACGGCGCGGCGCGGAGATAGTCCAGCAGCGCCGCCTGATCCGATGGCTCCGTGGAGAACAGCGCCTTGCTGATGGGGGACGGCACCTGCGCCATGCTGTCCACGATCACCGTGGGCGAGTGGGTCACATGGAGGTGCCGCCGCGTCACCTCGTTGGGCTGGAGGGCGTGGATGCTGTTGTCGTCGTGGTACAGCTCCACGGCGGCAAAGGGAAGCGCCCGGAGGGTCTGGGCGATGTGGGTCCGGACAATGTCCGGCAGGAACGCGGTGTACAGATACCTGCCGGCGGCGAAGTCGTAGATGGCAGCGCCGTTGAACAGGATGGTGGGGCCGTTCATGGGTACGCCGTGTGCCACCACCTCAAAGGCGGGCTTGGCGCGGCCCGTGGCCACGGAGAAGACGCCGCCCTCCGCCATAAAGTAGCGCAGCGCCGCCTGATTGACGTCGGATACCGGCGGCATGGGGGCGCAGAGGCGCAGCGCCTCCGCCGTATATGTCAGTGTATTGTCGTAGTCGCTGGCCAGCAGCAGGCCGGTGAATTTTCCCATAGTGTGTTACGCCTCCGTGCCTGCGCCGGACTTGCCGCCGCCGTTTTTGCGGCGTCCGCCCCGATGCCGGGGGCGCTTGCGCTGGTCGCCGCCGGACTTGGCGCTCTGGTTCTCCTGCGGCTTATTGGGACGGGGCGCGGTCTGCTGGGTGCTGCCGCCTGCGGCGGCGCCTCCACCACCCCGGCGTCCCCGGCGGCGGCTGCCGGAACGGGCGGCGGGCTTATCCCCGGCGGGCTTGTCGGTACGCTCCTTCTTTTCGGGCTTTTCCACCTTGGCGGGCTTATCCGTCTTAGCGGGCTTGTCCCCGCGCTTTTCCGGTGCGGCGGCACCCTCGGACTTCTTGCGGTCCCGTCCGCCACGGCTGCGGCGACGGCGCTTCTCCCCCTCCTCGGGCTTGTCGGCGGGTACGGGCGTAAAGTCGCTGATGAAGCTGATGGAGGGCATCTCGTCCTCCTTCACCGGCTCCACATAGCGCTCCGGCCGCTGGTCGGGGATCACGATGCCGTCCCGGCTGCCCTTGCCGTTGCGCAGGACGCACACCTCGCAGTTGTGGTAGCAGCGGGGGCCCTCCGGCCGGTCGTCCAGCCGGACGTTCACCGTCTCCTTCAGCAGATTCACATCGGAGACGTTGCCGGGGCCGTCCGGCGTCAGCACGAAGGAGTCGTTCTTGGGCATACGCTTGATGGCGTCCTCGTAGGCGTCCTGTTCGTACTTCAGGCAGCACATCAGCCGGCCGCAGGTGCCGGAGATCTTGGTGGGGTTCAGGGACAGGCTCTGGGTCTTGGCCATTTTGATGGACACCGGCAGGAACTCGTCCATGAACTGGGAGCAGCAGAAGGGTCTGCCGCAGATGCCCAGCCCGCCCAGCATCTTGGCCTCGTCCCGGACGCCGATCTGCCGCAGCTCGATGCGGGCGCGGAACACGCCGGCCAGATCCTTCACCAGCTCACGGAAGTCCACGCGGCCGTCGGCGGTGAAGAAGAACAGGATCTTGGAGCCGTCGAAGCTGCACTCCACCCGCACCAGCTTCATCTCCAGCTTGTGCTGGAGGATCTTCTTCTGGCAGATGTCAAAGGCATCCTTCTCCCGGCTCCGGTTATAGGCGGCGGTGTGGCGGTCATTGTCGGTGGCGATACGCAGCACCGCCCGCAGCGGCGGCACCACCTGCTCATCGGGTACGGCGTGGTTGCCCTCGCAGCACTGGGCAAATTCCGGGCCCTGCGCCGTCTCCACGATCACGTCCTGACCGGCCTCCACCGTCAGGTCCTTCGGGTCAAAATAATAGGTCTTACAGCCGCTTCGAAAGCGGACGGAAATTACAGTGGTCATAGAAGCTCCTCCCATTCCACGGCGAGGGCGCCAAGAACATGGCCCGCGCCTACATTATATTCACATTCGCCGCTGTACTTCTCCAGCAGCGCCGTCAGCTTCTGGAGCTGGCGGCAGGTCAAGCCGCGGGCCAGCGCCTGCGCCGTCTCGCCGCAGGCGGGATCCGGCGTCTCCTTGCCCATTTGCAGCAGCAGCGCCTCTGCCGCGGTACACCAGGCGCTGCGCAGCACGGTGCGCAGCTCGTCCCGCTTCAGCTTCCGGGTTTCCAGCGATACCAGATACCGCGTTACCGGCAGCAGCTTTCCCTTGGCAAAGGCGAGACAGAGCTGCTCCGTCTCCGGCGGCAGGGTCTCCGGCGGCAGATCGGCGCTTTTCAGCAGCACGCACCGGGAGCGCACCGTCTCCAGCAGCGCGGTGGGACTGTCGGTGCAGAAGATGAAGGCGGCGTAGGGCGGCCCTTCCTCCACGATCTTCAGCAGCACGTTCTGGTCCCGCTCGTTG
>OIXH01004593.1_pt1 | contig 11127 bp, 8 predicted proteins | sample 1587741 | NCBI WGS metagenome assembly OIXH01 (sample SAMEA3888916, study PRJEB22519) | human gut metagenome | biome: human gut; feature: human-associated habitat; material: faeces | place: Denmark | collected 2011 | reverse complement strand
CCGATGAAACCGTGCTTTGAAAAACAAAAATACAATTTAATCAGCACCTCTTTAGGAAATTTGTTCGGCATTTCTTTAATAAAAATCCATAGAATAATATTGATCCGTTTTTCGGAAAAAGCGTTTTAACGCAAGGGGGAGATAACATGGCAAAACTTAAAGTAGCTGTTCTTTTTGGCGGAGTATCAAGCGAACACGAGATTTCGCTTATCTCGGCGTACTCGGTGCTGACGAATATGCCGAAGGATATGTATGATATTATGTGCATAGGTATCACCAAAAAGGGCCATTGGATGTATTATCCGGGCGAGTATGAAAATATTAAGGACGGAACATGGGAAAATGATCCCGACTGTTCAACCGCAATCATAAGCCCGGACAGAGTTCATAAGGGAATTATCGTGATAGGTAAGGACGAGGTGTTCCTTCGCAAGATCGATGTTGTGTTCCCTGTGCTTCACGGGCTGAACGGCGAGGACGGTTCCATACAGGGGCTTTGTCAGCTTGCGGGACTGCCCTGCGTGGGCTGCGATATGACTTCGTCGGCTATTTGTATGGATAAGTCGATAACCCATACGGTGCTGGACGCGGCGGGAATAAGGACCGCGAAGCACTTGACCATTATGCGCCATTCGCTTGGTGGGTTGGGGGATATCTGCGAGATTGTTGAAAGCGCCCTGAATTATCCTGTATACGTCAAGCCGTCAAGCGCAGGGTCGTCGGTCGGGGTTTCGAGGGCGGCAACCCGCGATGAGCTTAAGGACGCGCTGAAGAAAGCGTTCTCCTACGGAGATAAGGTCGTAGTCGAGCAGGAGATTATCGGCAAAGAGGTGGAGTGCGCTGTCCTTGGGAACGGAAAAGACATTCAGGCAAGTGTTCCGGGACAAATAACTCCCGCAGAGGGCTTTTACGATTATGACGCAAAGTACAAGAATGGAACGTCGGTTTTGGATATTCCGGCGAAGATAAGCGACGAGGATATGCGCGAGCTTCGCGAGATCGCCAAGAAAGCGTATATTGCCTGCGGCTGCGGCGGAATGGCACGCGTGGACTTCTTCGTTACAGAAAGCGGAATAGTTCTAAATGAGATCAATACTATACCCGGCTTTACGCCGATAAGTATGTATCCAAAGCTTATGGAGAATATGGGAATTACATACTCGGCGCTGTTAGACAGGCTGATACAGCTTGCGGCGGAGAAAAACGACGAGGAATGAAACCGCGGTATGCGGCAGATCAAAAGAGGTTAAAATGGATAATTGTTCGATAGTTTTGAATATAAAGCAGACTGCTGATGGAATGACGGACGAGTCGGAGCTTTTCACGCGCGGCGAGTTTCGTGTGCATAAGGGCGCGTACTATATCGATTATGACGAAAGCGAGGCTACGGGGTATGAGGGAAGCCACGCGCAGCTTCGGGTTGATAAGGCGGGAATGACTATGACGAGGACGGGCACAACGTTTTCCAATCTGGTGTTTGAAAACGGAGTACGGCATTTCTGCCATTACGGAACAGAATACGGCGATTGTATGGTCGGGATCACCACGCAGGAGCTTAGCCATTGTTTGGACGAAAACGGCGGTACGGTGCATTTAAAGTATTCCGTTGACGTGAACGCGGGTTTGATGACGGAAAATGAGATAACGATAAAGGTAAAGATGTGAGGGACAAAAAATGTTTTATAACGCGGTAAATCAAGCAAAATCCGAGATAAAGGAGATAGTGATGAGCGCGCTGGGCGTGCTGGTGAGCGAGGGAAAGATAGGGGCGGAGCCTTTGCCCGCATTTCAGGTTACTATACCGAACGACAGCGCTCACGGCGATTTTTCGGCGAATGTCGCGCTGGTCTGCGCGAAAGTCCTAAAGACAAATCCGAGAGCTCTCGCTCAGCAGATAGTGGACGCTGCCGTTCTGGAGGGGACAAGCTTTGATAAGATAGAGCTTGCCGGTCCCGGGTTTCTGAACTTCTTTTTGGGGGACAAGTGGTTTTCGGAGGTGGTTACGAACACGCTCTTGCTTGGCGCGGACTATGGGAAGACAAATCTTGGCGCGGGCAAACGTGTTTTGGTGGAGTTCGTTTCCGCAAATCCGACGGGACCTATGCACATAGGCAATGCGCGCGGCGGCGCTATCGGCGACTGCCTTGCTTCGCTGCTGCAAACGGCGGGATATCAGGCGGATCGTGAGTTCTACATTAACGATGCGGGAAATCAAGTCGCTAAGTTTGGAAAGTCTCTGTCTTTGCGCTATATGCAGCTTTGCGGCGGGGGGGGTCAAAAGCTCATAGCCGAGTACGGCAGCGATAACGAGAAAATAACCTCCGAAATTTACAAGGATTCCCAAAAGGAAAACCCGGACGAAAGACTTTTCCCGATGCCCGACGACGTTTATCTCGGACAGGATATCATAGAACACGCGAAGAATTATTACGATATAAACGGCGCTGTTTTGGCGGACAAGTCCGAGGAGGAGCGCGCGAAGGCGCTTGTTGATTACGCGCTTCCGTTGAATGAAGCGCGTCTTGAGACCGACCTGATGAAATACCGCATTAAGTATGACAATTGGTTCAAGGAAAGCAGCCTGCATAAAAGCGGAGCGGTAAAAGAGGTCATCGAGCATCTTAAAGCGGGCGGATATACTTATGAGCAGGACGGCGCTTTGTGGCTGAAAGCAACCGAGCTTGGCGGCGAGCAGGATTTTGTGCTGCTGCGCTCCAACGGTTTTCCCACATATATAGTTCCCGACATCGCATACCATTATAATAAGCTTGTAACAAGAGGCTACGATAAGGCAATAGACGTTCTGGGTGCGGATCACCACGGCTATGTAAAGCGCATGAGAGTTTGCCTTAAAGCAATGGGCATAGACGAAAAGCGTTTGGATGTGGTTATGTGTCAGATGGTAAATCTGGTTCGCGACGGGGAGGTCGTAAAGCTCTCAAAGCGCTCCGGCAAAGCGATAACGCTTTCTACCTTGCTTGACGAGGTCCCAATAGACGAGGCGAGGTTCTTCTTTAACCTGCGCAGCACCGATACTCATCTGGATTTCGACCTTGATCTTGCGGTGGAGGAAAGCTCGAAAAACCCCGTGTTCTATGTTCAATATGCTCACGCCAGAATTTGCCGCGTTCTTGAAAAAATGGCGGAGAGCGGAGCAAAATACAACGGCGGTGAAGTGAATTTCACCGAAGAGCCGGAGTTTGCGCTTATCCGAAAAATTGCCGAGCTGCCCGAGCTTGTAAACGAGGCGGCAAGTGAATACAGCCCGTTTAAAATGACAAAATATGTGTATGAATTTGCACAGGTGTTCCATAAATTTTACGACACTTGTCCGATAAAAGACGCCGAGGAACGCGTGAAGCTGGCAAGGTTGGCGTTGTGTGCCGCGTCAAAGACGGTGATAGCGAATGTCCTTGCAATGCTGAAAATAGACGCTCCCGAAAAAATGTGACTTTACATCATTACAGAAGTTTAAAAACGGAGGATAAAAATGTTCAAGCAAGAAAAGAAGTACTATCTAAAAGCCTTTTTGGTAACTATGATCATGGCTTTTGTGATGTTTCTGCCGTTTGTGATAATCGATGGCGGCTACTTCATTTTTTACGGAGATTACAACGCGCAGCAGATACCCTTTTTTAAGCAATGCGTTGAAGCCGTGCATAATGGCACAATGGGTTGGGATTGGAAAACCGATCTTGGCGCGAACTTCTTCGGAAGCTACACATATTATACGCTGGGAAGCCCTTTTTTCTGGTTTATGTGTCTGTTTCCCGCAAGCTGGGCGCCGTACTTGATGATGCCCCTTTTGTCTGTCAAGATAGGTTTGTTCGGGCTGTTCTCGTTCATTTATATCCGCCGATTTGTTACCAAGCCGCAAAGTGCGCTTATCGGTGGTATCCTGTACGCTTTTTCAAGCTTTAACCTTTATAATATTTTCTTCCAGTTCCAGGACGCGATAATTTGGTTTCCGCTCCTGCTTATCGGGCTTGAAGAAGCGGTTATTAACAAGCGCAGGGGTGTTTTCGTGCTCGCAATGGCAATAAATTGCCTTGCAAATTATTTCTTCTTTATCCAAGAGTGTGTATTTTTGGTTTTGTACTTTATTGTGCGTTACGCGATGGATCGAAGATTTACGATCGGGGTAAAGGATTTTTTCTGCCTTGCGTTCGAGTGTATCGCGGGAGTGCTGATAGCGGGAGTTCTGTTCATTCCGTCAATATATCAGGTGCTTGACGTGCCGCGCTCTCGCAATACTTTGGTGGATTGGAGCTTCCTGTTCTTCGGCGATGAGCAGCGATATGGCTTGCTGTTGGAGAGCTTTTTCTTCCCGCCCGAGATCGCCGCGCGAAACAAGATGTTCGAGAACGCCAACGCGAAGTGGTCAAGCGTCGCGCTTTATCTGCCGCTGTTTTCGATGGCGGGTGTGCTGGCGTTCTTCAAGAGCGCGAAGAAGCATTGGATAAAGCCACTGCTGCTTATATGCCTGCTGTTTGCGTTCGTCCCGGGGCTTAACTCGTCGTTCACGCTGTTCAATAACAATTATTATACACGCTGGTTCTATATGCCTACGCTTATTATCTGTTTGGCTACCGCGTATGTATTGGATCGCGACGATTATGACTTTAGCTTCGGAGTTAAGGCGACGGCTGTCGCGACAGCTATTATTGGCTGTCTTGCGTTGTTTGCTCCGTTTACAAGAGAGATAACCGGTTCGGACGGAAAAAAGGTCAAAACCATCGTTCCGAGATTTATGAAGATCGATTACTATCCGCTTTGGATAGCGATCGGGCTGGCTGCTGTTACCACAGTTGTACTGATAATATTGATGAAATACCGCAAGAAGGATTCCGCTAATGTATTCATGAAGCGAATTTTCACTCTTACTATTGTTTTTTCAATGTTTTTGGGGTATTATTTCATCGGCTGCGGACGTTCGCTTGGCCCCACAGTTGGCAGATTTAACACGATGGCGGAGGCGAAGTTCAACATTGACGATCCGGATTTTTACAGAATTGAGGGCTTGGACGAGACCAACAACGCAAATATGTTCTGGGGCATGAGTTCGCTGAAGAGCTTTACAAGTATAATCCCGGGTTCTACGTTCGAACTGTATGATCTGCTGGGGATAAGCCGTACCGTAAATTCCGCACCCGATAACGACCGTTACGCGTTCAGAGCGTTATCGCGCGTAAAATATATTATGGTGCCCGAAGATATGACCGGGCAGAAAAGCGCTTTAGACAAACTCGCAATTTATGAAAAAATCGACAAGCAGGGAATATACGATATTTATAAAACCGACTATGCTCTGCCTATAGGATTTGCCTATGACGGCTACTATCTTGAAAAGGACGTAAAAGAGAACAAAAAGGTAGATAATCTTATGGTACGTGCCGCCGTTTTGAATGAGGAGCAGGCAAAGAAGTACTCGGACATTCTGGAGCCGCTGGACGCTATTACGACGGGCAACATATCTCTTGAGGAGTTCAAGGAGGATGCAAAAAAGCGAATAGACGAGGGCGTGGTTCAGTTTTCGATAAATAAAAAGGGCTTTACCGCAATGAGCAACTACGATACGGAGAAACTGGTATGCTTCAGCGTTCCGTGGTGTAAGGGCTGGTCAGCGACCGTGAACGGCGAACTTGTTGAAGTCGACAAGATAAACGGCGGTCTTTGTGCGGTGCGCGTACCGTCGGGCGTGAGCGAGATATCGTTCACATATGAAACGCCGGGGCTTAAATACGGCATTATAGCATCGATAGCGGGAATTGTAATGTATGCTGTTTATATGCTTTACTTTATGGTGATAAAACGCAAGAATGGACGTTCTTATGTACACCTGTACGACTGCGATCAGGTTGCCGGCGTAAAGGCGCACAAGTCGTATATCAGTCAGCTTTCGGAACAGATATATAATTGCCCCGAGCGCGGAGGGAAAATTAGCTCCAACGAGCAGGTGATAGAGTTCCCCGATACCGAGGAAAGCTTTATGGATACGGAAAAGTACGATTTCAGCAAACGCAAGCCCAAGGAGCGTAACTCGCACATTACCGAGGACGATGAGGCGTACCGTGTAATGGAGGAGCTTGACAAGCAAAAAGAGGATGACGATAAGGAGTAAAATATGCATTTGGATGAAAAAACCCTGTCAAGCGAGCAGAAGTTTGACGGAAAGATCGTAAAGCTGTTTGTAGACAAGGCGGAGCTTGAAAACGGCGAAATAGTGACGCGCGAGATGATAAAGCACCCCGGTGGAGTATGCATAGTGCCGCTTGATGAGAATAATAACGTGCTTATGGTGCGGCAGTTTCGCTATCCGCCGCACAAGGTGCTGCTGGAGATACCAGCGGGTAAGCTGGAGTTTAACGAAAATCACCGTGAGTGCGGTCTGAGAGAGCTGAAAGAGGAAACGGGCTGCACCTGTGACGAGTTTACCTATCTCGGCAATCTTATCCCAACGCCCGCCTATGACAATGAAGTGATCCACATGTATCTTGCGCGCGGTCTGCACGGCGGCGAACAGGATCTGGACGATGACGAATTCCTTGATGTAGAAAAAATACCGCTTGAAAAAGCGGTAGAAATGGTTATGAATAATGAGATAGAGGATGCGAAGACCCAGATAGCGCTGCTTAAAACAAGCGTTTTGTTAGGTCGATAAATTATTGAATATACTCATTATAGGCGGCGAGTATCTTTTCCTCCAATTTTACGCGCACGTCCGCGGAGATCGGGTGAATGATATCCCGAAAAGCGCCGCTGTTCTCGCGGCGGCTGGGCATTGCCACAAAAAGCCGTTCGTCTCCTTGAACAAGCTTTATATCGTGAATTGCTATCGCGTTATCGATAGTTATTGAAACAACTGCGCGAAGCCGTCCGTCGTTCATAGTTTTTCTGATTTTGATGTCGCTTATTTCCATAGTTTTCCTCCGCAAAGTGATGTCTTTACCGTTTATTTGGTAAGGTTACGTTTATATTTTGGAAAAAACGCGAAGAATTATTCATACACGAAGCATTATTTTTAAAGTGTTAAACGGCGTCTGTAAATTTTGCCGGCAATGTCATAAATAAAATCAGTGCTGCATATTATTTTGTGATTTTTTATTCGAAGGGGAAATACCATTGAAAAACTTTCTTAAAGGCAAAAAGCATATTCATTTTATAGGAATTGGCGGCAGCGGAATGTATCCGCTCGCGCAGATACTCCACACAAAGGGCTATTACCTAACGGGTTCGGACAATAACGAGACAGCCACGCTGCAAGCTGTGCGCAATATGGGAATCCCCGTAATGTTCGGGCAGAGAGCGGAGAATATTGAGGGCGCTGACCTTATCGTGTTTTCGGCGGCTATAATGGAGGACAATCCTGAGCTTATCGCGGCTCGTAAAGCCGCGGAAAGCGGTGTTTGCCTTGTCGAACGCGCCGAGCTTTTGGGCTTGGTAACGGAACAGTTTTCCAAGGCTTTCTGCGTTTCGGGAACTCACGGTAAGACTACCACCACGTCAATGCTTATGATGATATTGCTTGCCGCGGATGTCGACCCCTCCGCAGTCATCGGCGGAAAGCTCCGCGCGATAGGCGGCAGCGGCAGAGCGGGAAACAGCGAGTATATGGTGTGCGAGGCGTGCGAATTTAAGGACACTTTTCTGCATCTTTTCCCGAATATTTCCGTTATCCTTAACATTGATGAGGATCATATGGACTACTTTAAGACAATGGACAACTTGAAAAACTCTTTTGCAAAATTCTGCGGTTTGACGACCGATATCATAATCGCCTGCGGAGATGATAAAAACGTCCGCGATGCGCTGAAAAAGAGCGATACCAAGGCGGAAATAAAGCTCTATGGCAAGACGGAGCTAAACAACTTTTATCCGCTGAATATTCGGCAGCTATCCGATTTTCATTGGAAATTTGATTTGGAGCACGTCGATACGAATATAGACGAAACTTTGTGCGAGATAGACCTCCACGTTCCCGGAAAGCATAACGTTTACAATGCCGCGGCGGCAGCGGCGGCGGCGTATATGGCGGGAATACCCGTTTCGGCTATACAAAAGGGACTTTCCGAGTTTACGGGAGCAATGCGCCGCTTTGAGAAGCTTGCGGAGATTGACGGCGTGACGTTCGTGGACGACTACGGACACCACCCCGCCGAGATAGCCGCGACGCTTAGAACCGCTAAAGCAATGAGCTTCAAGCGTGTGTGGTGTGTTCACCAGCCGTTCACCTATTCGAGGACGGCAATGCTGCTAGACGAGTTTGCCGAAGCGCTTTCCATAGCGGATAAGGTCGTGCTGACCGAAATAATGGGCAGCCGCGAGAAAAACACCTACAACATCTATTCTAAAGATCTTGCCGCGAAAATAGACGGCTGCGTTTGGTTCCCAACGTTTGAGGAGGTCGCCGAATATGTGGTCGATAATGTTCGGGAGGGCGATCTGGTTATTACAACAAGCTGCGGCGATGTTTACAAAGTCGCGGATATGATGATAGAAATGATGAAGAATAGGGAGAAAAAATGAACACAAAAATTCAAGAATATATTGAATCAATGGAAGATGAGATAGTACAGGATCTTGCCGATCTGGTCGCTATTCCGAGCGTCAAGGGCGATCCGCACGGCTCCGCTCCGTTTGGCGATGAAGCAAAGCGCGCTCTTTACAAGATGAAAGAGATCTGCGATGATATGGATTTCAAAACAATCGTTTATGAGGACGCGATACTTTGCGCCGATTATTGCCCTAACGGAGGTGCTCCCGAGCTTGGCATACTCGCGCATTTGGACGTTGTTCCCGTGCAGACCGAGAATTGGTCGACAAACCCCTTTGGTCTCACTGAAAAGAACGGCGTTTTGTACGGACGTGGAGCTATCGACGACAAAGGTCCCGCTGTGGCGGCGCTGTGGGCGCTGAATGCCGTCAGGGAGCTTGGAATTCCGCTCACCAAAGGTGTTCGCTTGATATTCGGCACAGACGAGGAGAACGGCTCGGAGGACTTGGAGATATACAAGAAACACGCGCAATTTCCGCCGAAAGTGTTCACTCCCGATGGTTCTTTTCCTGTGATAAATATAGAAAAGGGAATGTTGCGTCTTAAGATCAGCGGAAATACGGGGGGCAATTACATAGAGTTCCGCGGGGGCAATATCCCGAATGCGGTTGCGGATAAAGCCAAAACGATAATGCGCAGAGTTACCGCCGATAAAGTTAAGGCGGCGATTCCTGAGGAATCGGCTGCAAAGTTTACGGTAACAGAGCGCGGTGATAACATTTTCATATCCTGCGACGGCAAGGCGGCACATGCTTCAACTCCCGAAAACGGCGTAAACGCAATAACGGCGTTGCTTTCGCTTATGAACCGAGTAACGGACGAGCCCGCTCTTCAAGAGCTTGAAAAGCTGTTCCCGTTTGGAGAAACAGACGGCGCGGCACTTGGCTTAAAATGCTCCGATGAAAGCGGAGCGCTTACCTGTGTTTTGAGCACCTTGGCAATTATGCCGTCTGGCGAGTGCGAGGGAACGGTAGACATACGGTTTCCCGTTTGTCTTGATCTTGAAACCGTTAAGAGCAAGATAGGATCCGTGCTGGAAAGCCACAAGCTGAAGTATGAAGTTATCTTGGGCGAGGAGCCGCATATCGTTTCGGAGAACAGCGAGTTTATAAAGCAACTTCTTTCCGTTTATGAGGACGTTGAGGGAGAAAAAGGCGGCTGTATCGCAATAGGCGGCGGAACGTATGTTCATAACATTGAGGGCGGAGTGGCGTTCGGCGCGGAGCGCGGAGATACTGATTACCATATGCACGGCGACAACGAGTTTATTACGGCTGAGGAGCTTTTAAAGGACGCTGTTTTGTTTGCTCATGCAATTGTTGAGATATGTAAGTGAAATCCGAATAAACCGCGGTGCTTTCTTTCGATACAGAAACGGGAAAACGGATAATATAGGCATTTCACAATAATTTTTTAAGAAAATCGTAAGATATTTCGCCTTGACAAATCCTCTGAAAAGTGCTATAATTGTCGGAGAAATAAGAAAAGGGGAATTTTATATGAGAAGGAAGTTTATCTCGGCTGCTGTTCTCGCGTCGGTACTGTTAAGCGGCTGCTCGGAAAAAAGTGGAACCTCGGGCGGCACAATTTCGTCAAGCGAAACAGGCTCGGTGGGTTCGTCACAGAGCACTCAAAGCGTTCAAACCACACAAAGCTCACAGAGCAGCAAGAGTGGTGCGCCTACTGTCATAGCGCCGAATTTTCAAGGGTCTTCTTGGCAGAACGCCGGGCAAAACTCGTCAAGCACCATTCCCGAGACACCCGATGAGCCTTCTGTTTCCGAAACACCCGGAGAGACTTCGTCAAATACCGTGCCGAATACACCAACCGTTCCGTCCGATATGTTTAATAAAGTAAGTGTAAATAAGGGCGAAACTATGATGATCGCCGATCAGCTGCATGTAGAAAGCGGCACGCTGTATTCTGTTGAGGGCGATATGATCGTAGACGACGGTGCTTCTCTTGTTGTGGATGACGGCGGATATCTCAGCATAAGCGGCAAACTTGTGATATCGGATGCGGGCGAGTTCGTCATATCCGAGGGCGGCTGCCTTGCGATGACGAACGACAACGCGGTTATTGAGGGCGGCTGTATAAGGATGGAGACCGATTTCGGCAGACTCAGCTGTGAGCACGGAACTATAACTTCCCAAATAATCCCTCCCGAACGTAAGGTGGTGGATGGTGTAACAACTGTCGGCGGTGTGGTCATTGCGAACAAGGCGATAAAGCTCCCGCCCGAATACGGATGCCATCTTTCGCTTAATGAGGTAGAACCGCAGGTTTATGAGGCTCTTGTCGAGATGAATAACGACGCCGTTCATGAATACATAAACAAATCGGGTTATCGTTCATATTACGATCAAGTTGCTATCTTCCAGAATTACTGCGATATGTACGGCTATGAGGAAGCTGACACATTCTCATCGCACGCGGGTCACAGTGAGCACCAAACCGGGCTTACGATGGATCTCGATTCGTTCAGCGAAAGCTACGGTGCTACGCCCGAGGGAATATGGCTTGCGGAGAATTGTTGGCGCTACGGATTTATAATCCGCTATCCGTCCTACGGC
>OIXH01004587.1_pt1 | contig 11137 bp, 9 predicted proteins | sample 1587741 | NCBI WGS metagenome assembly OIXH01 (sample SAMEA3888916, study PRJEB22519) | human gut metagenome | biome: human gut; feature: human-associated habitat; material: faeces | place: Denmark | collected 2011 | reverse complement strand
CGATCAGCGGATTGTAATGCTGGAGCGAGGCTCCGAATCCGGCGTCTTCGAGCATAGTCCAGACGGCCAGCTGATGCATCCCTGAGGTATGCTGGGACCATTGCGGAAATTTTTCATGATATAAAGGGAAAGCTTTCTGTAAACCTTCGATTATAGCGGTGTCCTCAAAAAATAATACCGTACCGTAACCGGCTGCGAACGATTTATTGATTTTTGCTTCGGTAGAAGCATAAGCGGCTGCCGGGATCGTCTTTTTTAGCGTATTCCGGACAATGTCCCAAAGCCGTCGATGCTGTTCCCTCAATAATAGTACCATCCGTGTGGATTGGGAATTGAAAGCAGAGGGAGTATAAAGAGCGGCAAAATCTAAAATTTCCTCGATCTCAGCATCAGGAATTGTGGTTTGATTATCTATCGCGTAATAACTTCTGCGATGCTTTAAAGCTTCTTTAAGGTTCCTTTCCATGATATTTCATTTTATGTTTACACGGTATACGCAAATTTTGCTATCTTTGTGGCGACTTTTCAAAAAAATGTTAGTTATGAAGATGAAGGGTAGGATAATTTATTTTGAAGGCTAGTTTATTTTTCATTTAGCTTTCGATTCCCCCTTTTTTTATCGCCTATTGCTTTTTTAGCCTATAGCCTTTAAGCTGTAGCTTTTTAGTCTTTTGTTTATAGTTTTTTTATCATGGATCTTTGGAAAAAGAAATTTATTATTATATGGTCGGGACAGTTGTTTTCTATCCTGAGTAGTGCTATTGTCGGATATTCGGTCATGTTTTGGTTGAGCATAGAGACTAAAAGTGCCGAAGTGCTATCCTATGCTGTGTTGGCGACCTTATTACCTCAGGCTTTGTTAGGACCTATAGCGATCGTTGGAAAAGAAAACTGACCATGATCGCTGCCGATAGTTTTGTCGCTCTATGTTCTTTGATACTGGGAGGTTTATTCTATTTCGATCAGGCTGAATTGGGATTGATTTATTTGTTGATGGCTCTGCGGAGTATCGGAAATGCTTTCCATTCACCCGCTATGCAGGCGGCTATTCCCATGTTGGCGCCCGAATCGGAATTAATGCGGATTGCCGGAGTAAACCAGGCGTTACAGTCGGTGAGTAGTATTGCCGGACCTGCCTTAGGAGCACTTTTGATCACTTCACTGAATATGACGGTGGTGATGCTGCTGGATGTTGCAGGGGCGATCATCGCTTGTACCGCTTTGGCTTTTGTTGCGATCCCCGACCCGGTCAGGACGGAAGAAAAACGGAAACCCGGAATATGGCATGAAATGGTCGAAGGCTGGAAGGAAGTACAAAAACATCGGGGATTACCCTGGTTGATGATAATTTCCGTTGCAGTTACTTTCTTTTTAATGCCGGTTGCTGTATTGTTTCCCTTGATGACGGTAACTCATTTCGGAGGAGATACTTTTCAAATGAGTCTGGTAGAAATTGTCTGGGGTGCAGGTACATTGCTCGGCGGTTTGATTCTGGGAGTCTGGAAAATAAAGATCCGGCGGGTTGGGCTGATCAATAGCTCTTACCTGGCCTTGGGAAGCTATATTCTGATATCGGGATTATTGCCTTCGGATGCTTTTGTGCTGTTTGTGTGTTTAACTATTATCGGTGGATTGGCCGGTTCGTTTTATAGTGGACCTTTTACTTCCGTTTTACAAACTTTTATCGATCATACTGCTTTAGGCAGGGTATTTTCACTTTTTGGAAGTCTGAGTTTATTACCTTCTATGATAGGTATTTTGTTGACCGGTTATATCGCCGATACGATAGGGGTAAGTAATGCGTTCTGGATTTCCGGATGTATCATTTTATCCCTGGGGGTGATTTCATTCTTCATCCCTTCGGTAATGAAACTGGAAAAACGGAGTGGCGAAGATCGTTTTTAGCACTAAAATATCGGATTTGTACGGATACAATTCGGGAAATCCGGTATCTTTGCAGGAAAGGTTTTGGTTGTTTGGAGTTCCTCTGTCATTGTAAAGAGAAAGGGAGCTTCTGGCGGAAGAAAATCCGAAGGATTTGCTGTTGAAGATTTCATCTAAAATCGAAGATGAGATAATATGTCGAACAGAAGGATAAATTTTCTCGGCAGGAACGGGGGGTGAGTCTCGGCAAACCGGAAGTTTTTAAACAACCATAAACTGTGTTTTAATGGTTTTCCGTTCAGGAATGAAAATGATTTGAAATAAAACCTATGCAATCGAATAAGACAACTGCCTCGCTACTACAACCGGACTTGTTTCCGGATTTTCGGACCGCTTCTTTCAGTCCTCCGAAACATTCCAGGGACTTGTGTATTCCTCAACGGAAATGGGAATTTTTATGCCATACTTTGTATCTGGGGAAATATCCTTTTCTGCTGGGGCCGAAAGGATGTGGTAAATCATCGGTGGCGATGGAATTGGCCGATGCTATGGAAATGGATTATTTCGGTTTCGATATGGGGCAGGCATTTAAGCCGAAGAAAATGTTTGTCGGTGGGTTGGTTATCGGGGATGAAGGGAAAACCCTGGCGGTCCGTTCCGAATTTTTCAAGGCTTTCACTTCCGATAGGCCTACGTTGATCTTCCTGGACGAGCTGACCCGTATCCCGATGGTGGCTGCTAATTTTCTGATGACGATTCTGGACCGGCGACAGTCGTATCTGTATGACGAGGATTCGGGTGTTCGCTATAATAAAGGCACGAATGTACAATTCGTCGCTGCCGGTAACACCGGGTTTGCTTATGTTTCTACCCAACGGCTGGACTCTGCTTTCGAAGATCGGTTTATCAAGGTACAATTGGATTACCTGACTCCCGAGGAGGAAGCGGCATTGATGATGCAGCGTTATCCTTTGGTAAAAGCTTCTGCAGCGGCTCAACTGGCAGAGATAGCCCGTTTATTGCGACAGGCCGAACAAAAAGAGGCTCTTACCGTGTCGTTGTCCACCCGACAGGTTTTGGATGCCGCAGCCTATTTGCAGTTGGGCTATTCTGTCCGCGAGGTGGTCGAAGAGGTTATTCTGACCAATTATGTGATTGCCGGTGAGCAGTTAGTGGCCCGCTCGTTAGTACAGATGGTATGACCCGCGAAGAGATCGAATCGGTGTATAGCCGGGATGTTTTGGACCGGAATTGGTGGGGAAATTTCCCGGAACCGTTGGATTTATTGGGAAAAGATTTTCCGAAGACGGCCGATATCTATCGATTGATGCCGGTATGTGCCCGCATTGCCTTGCATATGGGAGGTGAATTGCCACGGATTATTTTTTCGAAAGAGGGGGGAGCCAGGATGGATTTCAATTCCGTGGTGATGAATCCCGAGATTCTTTCGTTGAAAGTGAGTGAACAGGTTCGGGCAGAAGTTTTTTTCGGCCAATATATTCATCAGGTCGGGCATATTTGTTATAGCCGGGGAGTATACGAAAAATACCGTTGTACACTTCAGCAAAAATATTTTATCCATCTGATAGAAGATCGTCGGATAGAAGGGAGGATTGCCCGGGTATATCCGGGATATTATTATTATCTGAACGCTGCCCGCCGGATGCAGTTTACACTGGCCTTACTGAGGGCTGAACAGGAATTGAAGTTTACCGATTTGGACGATGTGCGCTATAACTATCTGGCTACCCGGGTCCTTTTTCCTGAATTGCTGGAATATGAAGTGTTTAAAACCCGTTTGCTTCCTCACCGGAGCCGGTTGGGATGGATCGACGGCCTATTGGATACGATTACGGATTATGCTTCCCTGGAACCACGACAAGTGGTGGAGCTGGCACAACAAATCAGTGCCCGTTTTATAACTAAGGACGAGGAGTTACCGCCGATGTTCAATTATTATTCCAGGGTAATGATGAATCTGCCTCTGGAAGTGGAAGGAGCTCCGGTGGATATCGATGTCAAGATCCTCGACGATCTGTTTTTGGATTTGAGTAAATCGCTGGATTTGGTGCCTTGGGCCGATATCGAAGAGGATACGAAAGGGGCTTTGAAACGGGCCGGAAGTCCTGTTGCAGAACGCTATCGGGAACTGGATGCCTCTTGTGGGGTTGTAGATCCGGTCTTGATGCGGAGAGCAAGGGAATTAGCCGCTAAAATCCGGCTGAACTTTCTGACCTTTCAGGCAAAGATGAATAAAGCTTGTGTTTTTTATGAGCAGGAGAGCGGGGATTTGGATGAAGACGAATTGTATCGGGTGCATTTGAATCCTCATATTTTTATCGAGGAGTTGCCTGCCCCTTCGGCTTTGCTGGAAGTGGTGATTATGCTCGATTTATCGGGATCGATGACCGATGAAAATAAACTGGAATTGCAGTTGGTGTTATCGGTCGCTCTGGCGCTTGCTTTCGAAGCCAATCCGGATATCCGATTTTCTATTTATGGTCACCGGGTAAAGCAGGAAAGGGTTGAAATCGTCCGGTTTCATGAACCCGGGAAACGTCTGGAGATCAAAAAGCTTTTTTCTCAAGAGGGAATGTATGTCAATGCCGATGGATTCGCTATCCATTATGCTACGCAGAAATTCCGGACTACCACACAGAATAAATTACTGTTTATGATTTCCGACGGCACACCGACAGCAGCTGCCGGTAAGACCGATCCGCGGGTGCATGTCCGGGAAATGGTCCGGGAGGCCCAACGGAATGGAATCACTGTACTTTCTATCGGGATTTCGAATTTTAACCAGTCGGATATGTACGACGAATTTATTCCCTACTCCGGACCGGAAGTCACCACCCGGCTCGTCCAATGGTTAAGGCGGAAATTTGCCCATATTGCCGATGGGGCGACCTTTTAACCCGTCGTTTGTCGTTATTCGGTGACCGAATCCTTATAAAAACAGTAAAATTTGAAACTTAGAAAGGGTTTTTCCGATCTTTTTACTTTTAATCTTTTACTTTTTACATTAAATCGTTATTTTTGGAATCGTTTGAGAAAAGGAAGCATCGTTGCGCTAATTCAATTAATCATCATAATACAAACTTATGGAACAAGAAGAACAAAAGCTAAATTCGTTGCCCGATAACGCCTATCGGGAGTTGAAGCCTGGCGAAGTGTATAAACCGATTATGCCGGCTAATTCGAAACCCCGGGAAGTAACGACTTACTCGGTGGTTTTCGGTATTATTATGGCTATCGTCTTTTCGGCAGCTGCAGCTTATCTGGGACTGAAGGTGGGACAGGTGTTCGAGGCTGCTATCCCGATCGCTATTATCGCGGTTGGATGCGGAAATCTGATGAAAAAGAATAATATGCTCGGACAGAATGTGATCATTCAATCTATCGGGGCTAGCTCGGGAGTGATCGTTGCCGGAGCGATCTTTACATTACCTGCTTTGTATATTCTTGGTCTGGATGCTAAATTTTATCAGATTTTTTTATCCTCTTTACTCGGAGGATTGTTGGGTATTCTGATGCTGATCCCTTTCCGTAAATATTTTGTAAAAGATATGCACGGGAAATACCCTTTCCCGGAAGCTACGGCGACGACCGAGGTGCTGGTTTCGGGTGAAAAAAAGGGAAATCAGGCGAAATTATTGGCGGTGAGTGGATTGGTCGGTGGATTATATGACTTTTTTATCAGTACTTTCGGTTGGTGGACAGAGACCATCTCCACCCGGATCATGGGTTGGGGAGAGATGCTGGCTGAAAAAACGAAGCTGGTATTTAAAGTGAATACAGGGGCTGCAGTGTTAGGCCTGGGATATATTGTCGGATTGAAATACGCCGCTATTATCTGTGCCGGTTCGTTTACCGTGTGGTTTGTGCTGATCCCGTTTCTGAGTTATTTTGCAGATGGACAGACTGTTGCTGTAGGAGAAGGGGTTTCTATGCTGATCCGGGACATGTCGCCCGAACAGTTATTTACGAATTATGCCCGTCATATCGGTATCGGTGGTATCGCTATGGCCGGTATCGTCGGCATTATCCGTTCGTCGGGTATTATCAAACAAGCCTTAGGCCTGGCGGTAAAGGAATTGGGGGGAAAGAAGGGAAGTGAAGAAGTGGCAGAACGTACACAGCATGATCTTTCGATGAAGTTTATTCTGATCGGTTTGCTGGCGACTTTGATTACCACTTTCATTTTCTTCCAGTTCGGTGTACTGGGTAATCTCTTCCAGACCATTGTCGCCATACTGATTGTGTTTATTATTTCTTTCCTGTTTACTACGGTGGCTGCTAATGCTATCGCTATCGTGGGGACGAATCCGGTATCGGGAATGACTTTGATGACATTGATCCTGGCTTCGCTGGTTTTGGTGAGTGCCGGGTTGAGCGGGACAAACGGCATGATGGCTGCCATGGTCATCGGTGGCGTGGTTTGTACTGCTTTGTCTATGGCCGGAGGTTTTATTACCGACTTGAAAATCGGTTATTGGATCGGTACGACTCCCGCAAAACAGGAGCGGTGGAAATTTCTGGGAACCGTTGTTTCTGCCGCTACGGTGGCCGGAGTAATGATGATCCTGAATCAGACTTACGGATTTGTAGGTGAAAATGCTTTGGTGGCTCCCCAGGCGAATGCGATGGCTGCTGTTATCAAACCTTTGATGGAAGGAGGAGCGACTCCCTGGATGCTGTATTTTGCCGGTGCCGCACTCGCATTGATTCTGACCATGATCGGGGTACCTGCCCTGGCTTTTGCCCTGGGAATGTTTATTCCGTTGGATCTGAATACGCCTTTATTGATCGGAGGGCTGGTCAGTTGGTATGTATCTACCCGTAGTAAAGATGAAAAAGTAAATAAGATGCGCCGTGAACGCGGTACACTGATCGCTTCCGGGTTTATAGCAGGGGGAGCCCTGATGGGAGTTATCAGTGCCGTATTGAAATATGCCGGAGCAGATTGGTATGCTACCTGGAGCGGGGCAGAATGGCTGGCCGTTGTCATGTATGTCGTTATTATCGGTTACTTTATCTGGGATTCGTTGAGAGCCAAAGAAGAGTAAACCGGAGAGGAACCCGATAAACGAAAAATCGTAAATCGTAAATCTAAAATCTAAATCATAAAGATATGGAATTAAAAGAGCGTTTTTTGAAATATGTCGGATTCGATACCCAGAGTGATCCGGAGAGTGAAACCTATCCGTCGACTGCGAAACAATTGATTCTGCTGAATTATCTGGCCGAAGAGATGAAAGAGCTGGGGTTGGAGGATGTGGAAGTCGATGCCAATGGTTATGCGATGGGTACTATTCCGGCAACTCCCGGGTATGAAGACCGGCCGGTGATCGGTTTTATCTCGCATGTCGATACGAGTCCCGATATGAGTGGGGCCGATATCCATCCCCGTATCATTGAAAATTACGATGGGGGAGATATCTGTCTGAACGAGCAATTGACGATGACGCTGGCAGATTTTCCGGAGTTGGCTTTCTTCAAGGGGCATACCTTGATCACAACCGACGGTACGACGCTGTTGGGAGCCGACGATAAAGCAGGGGTGGCAGAGATCATGACCGCTGCCGAATATCTGATGAAGCATCCAGAAGTGAAACACGGCAGAATCCGGATCGGCTTTACGCCCGACGAAGAAATCGGAAAAGGGGTAGACTTTTTTGATGTAAAACATTTCGGTGCCACCTTTGCTTATACCGTAGACGGAGGCTTTGAAGGAGAGCTGGAATATGAGAATTTCAATGCTGCCAGTGCCCGGATCGAAGTACAAGGACGTAACATTCATCCGGGTTATGCGAAGGATAAGATGATCAATGCTTTGCAGGTAGTCAACGAATTGAATAACTTATTGCCTCCTTGTCAGCGGCCCGAACATACGGAAGGGTACGAAGGTTTTTATCATCTGATCAGTATCAGGGGAGAAGTAGAAAATGCTTCCAGTGAATATATCATCCGGGACCATTCGCGGGTGAAATTTGAAGAGAAAAAACGCTACCTCCAGGCTGTTACCGCTCTGTTGACCGGGAAGTACGGAGAAGGGGTGATCAAACTAACCCTGAAAGATCAGTATTATAATATGCGTGAAATGGTCGAACCTTATCCCGAAGTAATCGATAAAGCCTTCCAGGCGATGGAAAAGGCCGGTGTTACTCCGATCGTTCGTCCTATCCGCGGCGGTACGGATGGTGCCCGTTTGTCCTATATGGGACTGCCTTGTCCGAACTTATTTACAGGAGGTATGAATTTCCATGGAAAATATGAATACTGCTCGCTGAATACAATGCAAAAAGCGATGCAGACGATTTTGAATCTGATCGAATTGTGGGGTAAATAATACCCGGATTCTTTGTTGAACAGCCTGCCGGATGAAGGGAAGCGTACCCCAGCCGGCAGGCTGTGTGTTATCCGGTTATTTTTTTAGCTGGGTTTCCAGGTAGTTCTGTAGAATCCGGGCATGGTTGTGAACAGGATCTTTCGAAGCATATAACAAGGTTACTACCGGATAAGTCCTGATTCTGGAAAGAAAATCTTTAACGGCTTGCGAGTGCTCCAACTCTTCTTTATACATCGAAGTAAATTCTTCCCAATGTCGGGAGATATCGTCATGAAACCAGGTTCTTAAACCGGGAGAGGGAGTGATTTCTTTAGCCCATTCATCGTAGGATAAACATGCTTTTTTTATCCCTCTGGGCCAGAGCCTGTCGACTAATACCCGGTAACCGTCCCCCGGTTCCGGATCGTCATATACCCGTTTTATTTTGATTTGTATCATGTTTTTTTACTGTTTTACTGATTGGAACCGAAAAAGTTATCATTAAAACGTAGAATTATTCTGTCGTTACTTATATTCGTCTTCGGTGATCGGAATTGGCGACCCGGTCAGTGAAGGGAAGCCTTAACGGACCGTTCCAGGCGAACCGGTCTGACGGTATAAAACCCGGAATCGGAATAGAAAGAAAAAATATACCTACCTATAACTTGGCCCTTATCATCGTTCCAATAAACAAATACCTTCCGTCTGCTATCGGTAGGGAAGGTATGCGATTGTACAAAAGCTTGTCCTGTGGGCTGAGGGAGGCCGGACACTGGCAGGTGGCATCGGAATGGGAGAAGCATATTTTACTACTGTAACCGTTTCAACTGAAAAAGGGTGCACTTCATTGAAGCACACCCTTGATTTATTACGGTAAACTCTTGTTTTATCCGAGGAAAGAGAGCAGGATACCGGCTGCAACAGCAGAACCGATAACTCCGGCTACATTGGGACCCATGGCATGCATCAGCAAGAAGTTGCCAGGATTGGCTTCCTGACCTACAGTCTGAGATACACGGGCTGCCATCGGAACGGCCGATACACCGGCAGAACCGATCAGCGGGTTGATCTTATTCTTGGTAAACAAGTTCATAAATTTAGCCAGCAATACTCCTCCGGCACTTCCCAAAGCGAAAGCCAGGATTCCGATTACCAGGATGGCCAGAGTTTGGTAGTTCAGGAAAGCTGTTGCGGTAGTTGTCGCTCCAACCGAAACACCCAGAAAGATGGTGGTAATATTCATCAGTTCGTTCTGAACAGTCTTACTCAGACGTTCTACAACTCCACTTTCACGCATCAGGTTACCTAACATCAAACAACCGATCAGCGGAGCGGCAGAAGGTAACAATAAAGATACAAAAACAGTAACGATGATCGGGAATATGATTTTTTCTGTTTTAGATACTTTACGCAATTGCTTCATGACGATCTCGCGCTCTTTCTGAGTAGTCAGCATTTTCATAATAGGCGGTTGGATGACCGGTACCAAAGCCATATAGGAATAGGCAGCCACGGCGATCGGGCCTAATAAATTGGGTGCTAACTTAGAAGTCAGATAAATGGCGGTCGGGCCGTCGGCTCCACCGATAATACCGATCGAACCGGCTTCGGCATAGTTGAATCCGAGAACCAAAGCTCCCAGGAAAGTAGCGAAGATACCGATCTGGGCTGCTGCTCCCAATAGGAAACTTTTCGGATTGGCTAACAGCGGACCGAAATCGGTCATTGCTCCTACACCGATGAAAATGACACAGGGATAGATACCCAGTTTCACTCCGAGGTAGATGTAATCCAGCAATCCGACGTTATTGGCATTTGCAAAATCCGGCCAATGAATGTGTCCTCCTTCAAATAGTTCCGGATGATACAATCCGGCTCCCGGCAGATTGGTCAGCAACATACCGAAAGCGATAGGCAACAATAACAGAGGCTCGAACTTTTTAACGATAGCCAGATAGAATAATAAACAAGCGACAGCTATCATCACCAAACACAACCAGTTGCCCTCGACAAGGCGGGCAAATCCGGTGTCGTTCAGGAATTTACTGATGCTTTCTCCTAAACTGACTTCTTCGGCACTGGCGATAAAGGGCGTAATAGTCAGGCCCAGAAAGGCAACCAGCCGAAAGAGATATTTTTTCATTTGTTTCATTACTAACGATTTTACAATGAATTACTGCAGATCAACCAGTTTATCGTCCTGTACGACCGTCTGTCCGACAGTGACATGGATGGCTTTCACTTGTCCGTCCTTGTTAGCCATAATGTTGTTTTCCATTTTCATGGCTTCCATGACGACTAAGGTATCTCCCCGTTTCACCTGATCACCGACTTTTACGTTGATGGTCATGATCGTTCCGGGAAGCGGAGCTTTGATACTGGTGGCACTGGATGCTGCAGCAGCCGGTGCTGAAACATGTACCTGTGGGGTACCGGGAGCTGTCGATTTGCGGATAGGAGCTGCAACCGTATTTTTGCTTTCATAGCTTACATCGTAAGATATCCCGTTTACTTCTACGTTAGCTTTATGATGATCCGTTAGATTCACTGTGACGTCGTAATTATTTCCGTCGATAGTGATTTTAAATTTATTCATATGGTCAATTTATTTACTTGATAATCGTATTTCTCATGCTGTAAATTTTGGAACTCCATGGCGAATAGCGCTTTTCTACTTCCTGAATCGTGATGACATGCGGCTCTTCATCGTGGGCATCGAAGTACAGGTGCATAGCCATGGCTATGGCTGCTTGTTCGTGAGGCGTCGGATGGGTTTCTGTCGTCCTTACGGTCGCTTCTTCAGAAGCCCCTTTCGAGTGGCCTGTGATGCCATTGATGATTTTGGTTTGCAAACCAATTACCCAAATCAAAACAATAAGCAGTAAAAATACAGTTCCGATTCCCATTCCCGTGACCAGGAGC
>OIXH01004586.1_pt1 | contig 11138 bp, 3 predicted proteins | sample 1587741 | NCBI WGS metagenome assembly OIXH01 (sample SAMEA3888916, study PRJEB22519) | human gut metagenome | biome: human gut; feature: human-associated habitat; material: faeces | place: Denmark | collected 2011 | reverse complement strand
GTCCTTGTCAGTAACATCGACTGAATCCAGGTAAGCGTTCAGCTCATCCATATTGTTATAGCCGAGCATCTTTGAAAGGGAAATATCCTTGATTACTATATCATTGGAATTCGGCACCCAAATTTGGAAACGAAGCTGGCTCGAATTTGCATTTGCGTTAAAATCGAACTTTGTTGCGTCAAATTCGCTTACGCCGTTGGAGAACACCATAAGCTGATCGTTGCGATAGAAGTAGAATTTATCTCCTTTGCGAACGAGGGTGATTTTTGAAGTATAGTATTCTTCCTTAGTAACGTACCTGCCGCTGTCGCCGCTGGCATAAATATACGCGCCGCCTGACAACGGATTGTAACCGGATCTACCGCCGGTAACAGTGAATTTATCGTTAAGAGTATTAAAATTAAATGTTAAACTGCCTAAAGCCGTATAATGATGCTCAATCTTGTTGATATTGGGGCAGTTATAGGTAAATGTATATTTAAAGTCAATATTGCTCAAGTCAACAAATCCCTGATACATTGCCCACATTGCGGAACTGCCACTGCCGCTTATACCTACTCCGTCATTAATGCTGCTTGAATTGCCGCCTCTGTCATTCCATTCATTTTTATTGATTGGATTGATCAACGGATATGCAAATTCGGCAATCTCATAATCTGCAAGCTTATTAATATCATTTGTAAATACGGCGGTAATCACAAGACCTTCCTCGACTGTCTGCTTCAAATAAGCGGACGTGCCGATATTTTGGCCGTTCTTTTCCCAATGATCGAATATATATCCGTCCTTATAGTCAAAGCTTGCGGACAAAATTATCTCATCGCCTACGGCATACTTACCGTGATAGGAAGTTCCCTGAACGGATACAGTGCCGACACCCTCGGTATTGACTGTAACATCGGCAAGGTCGACCATACGGAAATTGGCAACTATTTGGATACCCTTTACATAAGTAAATGTATAAGAATCCGTATCTGCCGCAACATTGCCGTTCACTGCCCAGTCGGTCAATACGCAGGCTTCAGCCGGAGTAGCAACTACGGTATAGCTTTGGCCGACACGCAGATCATCGCCGATGGTAAATCCATCGCCTGCGACCGTTCCCAAACCGTCGTCACATGAAGTGATGGAATAGTCGTTATCCCAGTCTTCGTCAAAAACTGCGGTAAAAGAGTTTGTTTTTGCAAGAGTAACCGTGTATTCAGCGCTCGTTGCAATCTGATCTCCGTCAGCATCCTGCCATTCCTTAAAGACGTAACCGGTGTTTGCGGTAGCCTTTATAGTGTATGTATCGCCGATATAGAAATCGCGTGTCGCAACAGCATCGACCTTGCCGCCTACACCGGCGGTAACGTCAAACTGTGTGACCTTATTATTGTCCATCTCAGCGACGGCGGCGTCAAGTGCGGTGAAATCGATCATGTCATAGGTTGCGCTTGAAACTACGCCTTCCGCAACAGCGTTGTTGATCGCATCGCGGACAGCAACAGCATTTTTAACAGCATCTACGGATGTGTTATCAACGTATGCAATGCCGGCAAGATATGCATTGAGCTGATCAACCGTTTTGTACTTGAAAGGCTGAATAAGGGTAATATCCTTTACCCAATAATCTACTGTAAGAGGAGCCCATGAAAATATATCTATCTGTTTGTCACCGGCATTAGCGTTAAAGTTAAATTTTGTTGCATCAAATTCACTTACACCGTTGGCAAACACCATGACCTCGCCGTTACGATAGAATTTCAAGGTGTTTTCAACACGCTCGACCTTAATAGTGGATGAATTGAACTCGGTCGAGGTAAGATAATCGCCGCTGTCGCCCGTGGCATAGGCTTTGCAGCCGAGAGGCTTATAGTTGCTGTCACTGCCGGAGGTCAAAGTGTATGTCACTTCACCGCCGACCGTATAGGTGTATTTAAGCTGCATATCACCGATAGCAAGATATGAATTGATATTCGATGCCTGCGGCTGATTATAGGTAAATTGGAACACCCAGTCATTTTCTGAAATATCGACAGAGCCTTTGTACCGGGCACATGTCCAAAATTCATTTCCGCCCTTGAAACCGGTAGCATCAATATGTGCACTGTCGTTCCATCTTGATGACCAGGTATCTGTGCTGATTGTACCGAGCAATGACATTTTAATGGCTGCGAGTTCATTATCGTTTGCTTCATTCGCGCTTGCTGTCAAACCGAATACGCATGACATCATGGTTGTAATTATCGTGATCGCGAGAAGCGCGGATAGTATTCGTTTCATAATATATCCGATCCCCTTTTTTGATTTTATTTAAATTCCATGATATTTCGTTTCAATTAAAAATCAGAATGTGATAGTTGCTTTATCGCAAAATTGAAAATGTTCACACTGAACCGAATTTATGTTTTGCTGTTAAAACACAATAATATGGCTATATTCCGTTTTAACCCTAAACATATACCCTAAAATCAAAAAGAGTTTTTAAGCCATTTGTAATTTTCTTCCCCGAAAGTTTTTTCTTTCGGGGAAGAAATTTGCATAAAACTCTTTAGTTTGACCGTTTATTATCAGTCAAAGAACTCCTCGTTGCCGTCCTCGATGCCGATATCGGTATTTTCGGAGGTCAGAGTCGACTGTGAATAAACCGGTGAGTAAATGGTGTGCTGTACGCCTTCACCGTCGATATAAGTAACGTAAGCGGTAAGGTAAACAGTCATAGCAGAGCCGTCCTTAGACTTAAAGGAGGCGCGGAGCTGACCCTTTGATCTGTTCATCTGCGAAGTCATGCTTCTGATTGAACCGTTACCGGCGTTTTCAACGGTAAGCGAACCTGCCATTGCCGAATTTGCGGTGTAAACAACGCCGGATGCCACATATTTGTAGCCGGCAGGAACGGTGTACTCGGTCAGGAAGGTTGCCTTCAAGCCCTTTGCGATCATTGCAACGTCGGTAACGTTGACGATCGGTACATTGTCCGGAGTCGGATCTGCCGAAATGACTGCAAACAGGTCAATATTTGCACCGACATAGAATGAATAATTTTCAGCGTAAGAAATAACAAGCGTCTGTCCGTTCTGCATTATAGCCCAACCGCCGAAGTTTTGGCCTTCGGTAAGCTGAGACGCATCGAATACGACGTTTATCTTCTCATTGTAAGTGTACTCGCCGCTGACCGAATCATCAGCAGTTGAGCCGGTCACGTTAACGCTGTAAAGATCGCTGCTCTTTTCATACACTGCCTTAACAACTGTGTTTTCGGTAATGACCAGCTTGTCACCGGCAGCCATAACCGTTCCGTTTACGTTCCATCCGATACCGGTGTATCCGAAGCAATCGGGATATGCCGGCAGTGTGATCTCGTCGCCGTTACCTATGTCAATGCTGCTCACAGCTGCATTGGTGCGGTTGGTGAAGGTTACGGTAACTACGTTGCGGAAGTTTGCAATAAGTGTGGTCGTTTCACCGAATTTGAAGGTATAGTCTTCCGTGGTAGAGAGAACATTGCCCTCGCCGTCGGTCCAGCTTACAAACAGGTTTCTGTAATCCGGTTTTGCAACTACGGTATGTGTAGTACCGATCTCATACAGTTTGCCCGAAACCGGAGCTGCGCCGTCAATAGTGTACGAACCGTTGCCTACTACGGTGATGGAATAATCGGAATGATAAATTTCGTCAAACACAGCGGTAACAACGGTGTTGCTGCGCAAATTGAAGATGTATGTTGCATCGGTTGAAAGGGTATTGCCTTCGCCGTCTACCCAGCGGTTAAAGCGGTAGTAGTCGGCATCGGTGGGAACTGCGGTAAGAACCATCTGATCGCCGTTGTTGTAAACAGCGGTGTTATCAAATTCAGCGCCGTCTCTCATGATTTTGCCGCCCGCAGTAGCAGTGATAATATAGTTATCGTTCGGTACGGTAACAGCGGCAAGCTGCATCTCTGCGAAGGTGGTATTGTAATGTGTCGAGTTTGTATATGCGTAATATTTCACATCGTTTACGAGGGGGATATCGTAACCGACAGCGGCAAAATCAGCCTCAGTAAGATTGATTATATTTACAGTATCACGGGCAAGTACTTTTTCCTTGCTCGTTGTATCGGTAGCATATCTCAGATCAACACTGAAATTACCCTCGTTGTAACTAAAGTCGAAATACTCGCTGACCGATCTGTTAAAGCCGCAGGTCATGTCGCTCTGAACATAGGAGTAGTCACCGATTCGTTTATTGTTATAAAATACGCCGAAAACGTAATCTACGGCGTTATAGCTTTTGCTGCGCCAGTATCTCCATACTCTAAGTTCAAGATTACCGAATCCGTAGGAAACAAACGGCGACTTGTCGGCACATTCGTTAAGCGGAGTGGTACCGTCGTGAATGAATCCCATGCACTCGCCGCCTGCGCGTTCAATATACATGAAAGCACCGGCGTTGAAATTGTATCCGAGATCAAAAGAGTTGTAGGTAGCAATGGAAGCAGATCTGCCGGTTACAGTAGTAGCCGCATTGTTGACTTCAATTCCGCCGCGTGCGAAATATTTGCCTGAAATGGGAGTTGCCGCACCGCCGTTGAGCGCGGATGCCTTAACATCTCTGAGTTCGGGTGTATAGTCGGGAGCCGACTTGGTTGTGGTGAAGTCTCTGAACAGACCGTCGGAATAGTTGGCGACCAGATAATCGTAAACGTGATCGGCAAGCATCGCATGACCTGCAGCATTCGGATGCAGTGCGTCGTCGGAAACCAAACGGTAGTAATTGTCGGCATCAGGATCCTCATCCTGATAGTTGCAGAAGAAGTCGGTACGGTTATCAATAAAGCCGATGCCCAGATCCTGAGCTATTTCTTTTTGAGCCTGCCATACTTCCTGCTGACGGTTCCAGGTGTCAGCTATGCCTGCCCATGTCTCAAGTGCGGAGGAAATCAGAACAGTCGCATGCGCGTTGCTGTTGTACTGGTTCGGGTTCTGATACATATTTATCATTTCTTTGACCTGTGTCTTAAACTGAACGTCGCCCCATACCAGATCATATGTACGGTAAGTACCGGAAGCATCGACGATACCGTATTTGAGGCTGCCGTCATCGTTGACTATAACCTCTGAAACTAGAGTCGTGCCGTCGTCGGCATAATTCTTTGATGCGATCACATTGCCGTTATCGTCTTTCTCTACTGTAACATTGCGCCATGCGTTGCTGTTTTGCTTATCGGAATAACCGTAATAGCGGTATTTATCCCAGTAAGCTTCCTGACCGTCGTTGGAGCCAAGCGCATAAACGACATAATCAGCGTCAAACAGCAGTCCTGCAAAGTAAATTACCTGACCGGTATATGTTTGGAATGTATTTGTCATTGCAGTGTTAGCGGATGCGCCGCAGTTGAAAAGGTCAAATCTGTTACCGAGCTTTTTCTGAAGCATGGCAACATAGCAGGTCTTGTCACCGGTCGCGCCTACGCCCTGTGTGATCGAGTCACCGACCATTGCAATACGCGTAACGCCGGTATCTACCTTGTCAGCGTCGTCAACCGAAGCAAAATAGAACACGGTGTTTCTGTTCGGAGACGATTCAAATCCGCCATTGAAGTAGGGACGGAGAACGATGTACGAGTTTTCACGGCTGATAGGCTTATAATCGACAAGGTTGCCGTTATGGAAAGCATATCTGTCCGAATGGCTGAAATTGGCGCCGAAAGCGATCGGTACGCCGTTGATTGAGATCTGCAGCTCGGTGCTTTCGTCGGTATCGATAAATTTGACGCCCAGCTTGCACCATTTGCCGTAGTTCCAGCCGTTGATCTGCGCGCCCGAAACGGCAAGCCAGTCGCCGGACATTGCTTTGCCGCTTGCGCGGTCTCGAATGTACCACGAATAGCCGGTAGCGCCCCTGTGCATATTATTCGGTGCTGAAATACCGAAAACATAGCCCTCATCCTGAGCTTCATTGGAACGCAGATAAATTTCAAATCCGCCTACGGCCTTGAACATGGTCTCAAAGCCGTCATTTACATAGCTGCCGAAATCGTGCGCTATGTTGTTGTTGAATCGCAGTGATCCGTCAGCCAGCTTATAAACTGCTACTGAATCATCACCAACGCCCCAGTACGACTTCTCAAAAAATGCTTTCGGCATATTTCCGGAGTCGTATGCATCGTTTTCAGCCGATGCCGTAAGAGCCGTGCCGAGCATGGTAAACATAGTTGCGATCATGCATATCGCAAGTGCCATGCTGAGAATCCTTTTGCTCATTTTCATGATTCACATTCCTCTTTCCGTTGTGTAAATTTTTATTATAAAACACAAAGACAACTATTATTTCGCCTCGTTGATTACGAGTGAGAAAGGAGTAGAATAAACAGTATTTACGTTTCCGTCGGCATCTGCATATGTCAAATATCCGGCAGCTGTAACCGTAAGAGTTTTGCCGCTTGCAGAGCCTACCGTCTGACGGAACTGTCCGCAGCCGTTGACGGAGAGAGCAGCACTCTTTCTGACGGTCGTTCCGTTTACATCATCAAGAGTCAGCGTGGTGAAATCACCGTTTGTGATTATCGCACCGCTCTCGATAAGAATGCAGTCGCTCGGCAAATAGCGGTTAATGAGGAAGGTCGCTTTTGCGCCGTCGGCAATAAGTGACGCATCGGTGATCTCAACAAGAGCGTTCTTTTTAGCATATTCGTTGGATATTACTGCGGAAACAGTCACATCGGAGCCTACATAGAAGCTGTAAACAGTATCACAGCTAACGATCTTACCGTTTACCATCCAGCCGCCGAAGAAAGTGCCTGCCTCAAGATTATAGGTCTCGAATCTGACAGTAACAAGGTCGTTGTAGTTGTAAATTCCATCAACATCCACGGTAGAACCAACTGCGGTAACCGTATAGGTGTCGGTATTCTTAATATATTTTGCGGAAATCACTGCATCGGCGTAAATATTGACCTTTTCGCCCGGAGCCTTAATCTCTCCGTTAACTATCCAGCCGCAGAAGGTGTATCCGTAGCTGTCAGAACCGGAGGGAAGCGTGATCTGATCACCGTAGGCGATATTCATAGTCGCAACATTTCTGCCGGAACGGTTACGGAAGTATACCGAGACAGTCTGGCCGGCTTCGGACGAGCCGCGCGTGAACACAGCGGTCACTGTAGTGCCGTCAGCAGTCAAGTAGACCGAAATACTGCTGTCGGTGGATTTTATGTTTCCGTCAACGTCCGCCCAGTATTCAAATTTGCTGCCTTGGTCGGCAACAGCCGTCAGCTTAAGGACAGCACCTGCTTTAAACAGGTTGACATTGCAGTCATTGACGAATTCAGCATCACCGGCATAAATTGCACCGCCGGCGGTTGCGGATATATTGTATTTTACACAGTCAAGACGGCTCGCATCAAAGGAAGCCTTCAGCTTGTCTGAGCCGTTGTTGAGCAGAGCAACATATTCCTTGGCAAGCGCTACCGCCCGGTCGTTTCTGATATCCACAGCGTTAATATATGGCTGGATATCGTTAACAGTGTTAAAGGGAAGATCTGTGGTAAGCTTAAAGTTGCTGAAAGCACCTGTTCTTACCGAAGTGTACAGATTGCTGCTGTCGCTGAGCCATCTTCTCAACAGCTTTACCTTTACGTTTGAGAAGTCAAACGCGGTAACATCGATCGACGTGCTCGTACTGCCGTTGACAGTCCACGGAATATAACCGTCAAGCTTTGCGCTGTACATTTTGAACACCTGAGTGTCGCCTATCTTTTCCATTTCAAAGCGCCAGTCACCGGTGAAGAAAGAATTTTCACGATCGGTGAAATAGTAGCCGGAATCATAAGTCGCTATAATATTATTCGGCGATGTTCCAACCTTCAGCACTGCATTTGACGAGGTGTTTCCAGAGTAATAAATGTACAAATCACCGATTTTAACATACGAATCGGATGAACCGCCGAAGAAGTTGATCCATGTAAAATCGGAGTGATAATTCATCGTGAAACCGTTGGAAAGATCATAGCTGTTTTTGGTCTCAAGCCAGTGTTCCATGCGGTCGGTCAGAGTGACTGTTTTTTCTGCGTCGTTGAAAGTAAACGCACCTGCGGTATCGGGAGTCCATGTATCGGTAGTAAAGCCCTCAAGCTCTGACTTTTTGATAGTTGACAGCTCGTAGTTGATTTTATCTTCTTCATTGTCCGAAAATACCGCTTTTATGTAGTCGGTTTTACCGAACACGATCGAATATGTACTACCGGAGGAAATGATGTTGCCGTTTTTATCGACCCAATAAAGAAAAACGTATCCGTTATCGGTATCGGGCACTGCGGTCAGTTCTCCTATAGTGCCGATCTCAAACTCGTCACTTGCGTTGAGCGCCTTGCCGTTGATCATGATTGAGCCGCCCTCTGTGGCGACGAAATTCCAGTCGGCGTAGATTTTATCCTCAAAAACCGCCTTTGCATACACACCGCTTCTGATTGTTACGGTATATTCTTTGTTCGTAGTAAGAACTTTGCCGTCGGCATCAACCCAGTTCACAAAATTGCTGCGCGGATCAGCCACAGCGGTAAAGGTGTGCGAATCGCCGAAATATGCAATAGCCTCGCCATCGTAAGGTTCACCGTCAACAAGAAGCGAGCCGTTGCCCTCGACAAGTATGTCGAGATCGTCGTATTTGCTCTGAGTCAGTGCGATAATGTCGGCACGATACGTTTCAAGCGCCGCCGCAAGCTCGGCTGAGCCGTTCTCGCAAGCGTAGTCAAACAGGCGCTTTACTACGATTACTTTATCCATTGAATCGCCGTTAAGCGAACGGATGTAGCTGCCAAACTCGGCAACAGTGTCAAACGGGAAGTCGGCGTTAAGTCTGAATCCCCAGTACGGATAGGTTGAAGTCCATGAATATCCGACCTGGCCCTGTCTGTAAAGTTCAATCTTGACACATGAAAGGTCTATATCTGAAACGTCGACCGAAGTCGCCTCTGTCTCGTCGTCGGCAAGTATCCATGTAACAGTACCACCGTAGTTGCTGTTGGTCACAGTCAACTTTCCGTCCTCAAGGGTGAGTGTGTAAGTACCGTTAAAGTTGTTGAGTTTTTTCGCCAAAGCAGAAGCTATGAGCGTACTGCCGTTGTACAGCTTGTAATAAGCGGTAGCATCTGAGTGGTCATCGGTCATTACCAGCTTCAGATCACCAAACTTGAAGTAATGAGCGTGATCACCTCGGTGATTGTCGGTCTGATGGAACATTGCAGAGCTGCCAAGCTCCATGTAGAATCCGCCCGACAGATCATAGCAGGAGGCAGTGGTCATTTTAAAATCGTAGCAGTTTGTTACGATGGTACGACCGTTTTCCTGAATCGTGATCTTATCGTTGTCATAGTTGGTCAGAACCCAGTCCTCAATTACTCCGCCCATCGATATTATCTCTTTGTTAGAGTAATTTTTTGAGAACAGATCACTGAACAGCGTCTGTTTAAGGTTCGCCAGTTCTTCGTCAACCGTTGCAGCCGACGCGGTCAGGCCGAGCGACGCAAACATCGAGATCACGACGCACAGCGCACATACCGCACTGATGAACCTTGTCCATGATGATTTTATCATCATTCTTTCCTCCTTAATCTATTATTGCATGTTTCGAGTATATTCGCCTTACGGACGGAAACTGTCAACTGCTGAGAAAAGACGCATTTCCTTACCGTTAAGTGAACTGATGTTATGCCAACGGCAAACCTGCCGTTCGGATTATTTTTGGGAGCACACAAATCTCCCCGCTTAAGCACGTGGGACTCCTCCCAACTAAAAAGCGATATCTTGTATGTTGCACACTTACGTCGCGCGCTCGGTAAACGCCTTTTTAAATTGATTCGGAGTCATGCTCTTATACTTTTGAAATGTGTTTATAAAATGGCTCGACGACGAAAAACCAAGCTCCGCGGCTATCTCAACAACAGTCTTGTTATCATTCACCAACATTTCCTGTGCCTTATTGATCCTCATTAGGTTTACATAATCCTTGAAGCTCATTCCCATAACCAATTTAAACGAACGTGAAAAATATGTATAACTTATGTTGCATCGATTTGCAACATCGTGTTCATCAACATTTATAAAATCATTTGCGATTATATCCACCGCGTACTTTATTCTGGCGGTCAACTGCGATGATGCAGATGGTAAACGTCGATCACTGTTTTTATTCCAAAAACGGCAGATCATCGTAAATACCCTCAGCAAATCAGATCGCATAGCAAACATATAGCCGTATTCTGCCCTGCGCCATTCATTATAAATTCTGTCAATTATATCACCCATGTCGTTGCACAAAGTCGATCCGGCAATAATGTGTGGATTTTTTTCGGTACTTACCGTGAATGGAAGAATATAATCTATTTCCTCCGGTGCGCAATTTGACGGCAGCAGTACCCACGGTTCAAATTTAACTCCCGAATAACATAAATAATCCGATGCCGACACTATTTTATGCGCATCATTTGAATTGATTACAACCAGATCACCTTTTTTTGTGGTGTAGCGAACCCCATTAAGCATAATATCCATACTGCCGTCTATAACATAAAGCAATTCAATATACGAATGAAAATGCATCCAACAACCGATCTTACCGCATTCGGTAAGCTCGTATTTAAACGCTTCAAAAGGGCATTCTTTTCCGTTTCGGGTTATTTTGCCTTCCCTGTACCCGGTATTCATAATTTTCCTCCTATTGTATAGCTATCCATGCTACACTACAGTGATACCTATATAAAATTTACATCATTTTTCAGAAAAATTCAACAACTTGAGTCTGGTCATATTTACTTTTGTAGGTTTGATTAAAAAGGCAGTTGCTAAATTGACAAATCAAAGCCAAACAAAAGCAATTTTTTGCTATTGCGCATTTTTTTGATACCCTTAGTCTCAATCAATAATATATAAATTCTAATATGTTAATTTGCCTTAATACGTCATAATATCTAAAACATATGACAATTCACGTTAATTTCCGACATAACAATAACATTTTTTTATTCACATGTACAATTTAAAATTGTAATATTTTGCTTAAATATCTTTTTTATTGTTTCTTTTTCCAACAAATTTATAATATTTTCCAAAATAATATGCTATTTTTTCAGTAAATTTTTTATTGTAAAACTCGTTCTCTTTATCAGTAATTTAAGTTAA
>OIXH01004583.1_pt1 | contig 11157 bp, 12 predicted proteins | sample 1587741 | NCBI WGS metagenome assembly OIXH01 (sample SAMEA3888916, study PRJEB22519) | human gut metagenome | biome: human gut; feature: human-associated habitat; material: faeces | place: Denmark | collected 2011 | reverse complement strand
CATAATTTTCGCCTATTTGGGTTTTCACTTCCTCCACTGTGGGCACGGACTCCTGGGCAAGGCACAGCGTTGGCAGGCAAAGGGCCAGTATCAGCATGATAATCAGCCTTTTCAGCATCGGTTGTTCCCTCCTTTGGCGGCTTCTTTTGCAACATATATTTTATAACAGAATCGTTTTTGTTGCAAGTTTGTTACAGCATTTCTCATTTTTCTTTCGTTTGTGACATTTTCTCATTCCTGTCTGGCGATGATCATTGGCTGGACCTGCGCGCCGGTAAGGGCAGCGGCGATGGTGCGGGGAATCTGGGTAAAATCCGACACCAGAGAACGGGGTTTTTTTACCGGATCATCCTGCCCAAAGGGCACAAAGTAGTAGTTTTTGCGGCACAGCAGCGCCCCAATATTCGCCGCGCTCGCGCTCAGTCCGTCATTGGTGGAAACCGCCAGCACCACCGGGCGGTCATTGCGCAGATGGGCCTTCACCGCCATCGTTACCGGTGTATCGGTGATGCCACCCGCCAGCTTGCCCAGGGTATTGCCGGTACAGGGCGCCACCAGCAGGATGTCTAAGAGCTTCCGGGGCCCAATGGGCTCCACCTGTGCCACCGTGTGCCAGATGGGCCGGCCGCATAGGGCCTCCACCTGGTCGCGCCAGTGCTCCGCCGTGCCAAAGCGGGTATCCGTCCCGTAAGTAATGGGAGACATGATCGGCTGGATCTCCCACCCGGCCGAAACCAACTCCGCCATCATTCGCAGGGTGCGTTCCAGCGTGCAAAAGGAGCCGCAGAGGGCAAAGCCCAATTTCTTGTCGTTCACTATTCATTCCTCCCAGTGCGGCAGGCCGCGTATCACCTGCCCCAAGTATTCTCCGGCGGTGCGGGGCGCTGCCTTGCCCGGCAGGCCCGGCGCGTTCCGGTAGCGCAGCCCCATCGCTTCCGCCACGGCGGCGTCACAGCCGCCCGGCGCGCTGGCCAGCTCCACCACCAGAGCTTCCGGCGGCAGCCTGCGCAGCAGCTCCTCCGGCAGTACCGGGGCCGGCACTGTATTAAAAACGACTTCGCAGCCGTCCAGAGCAGGGGAAAGCTTATTGATATCACAGGGGGTATGCCCATCGGCATAGATGCGCGCTAGCTGTTCCCGGCGGCGGGCCGCAGCCGTTACCTTGGCGCCCAGTGCCGCCAGTCTGCGGCACAGCGCGCTGCCGCAGCGTCCGTAGCCCAGCACCACGCACCGCATATCGAATAGAGTGGTGTTCTGTTCCCGCATGGCCAGCGCTACCGCCCCTTCCGCCGTCGCTATGGCGTTCAGCTCCTGCAGCTCCGGCAGCGCCAGCAGGTCGGTGTAGGCCAAATGCCGCTCCTCCACAATCTTGCGGCAGTCCGGCGGCAGGGTGCCGCCTAGTACCATGGCCCCCTCCGGCAGCCGCCGCAGGCATTCCGCCAGGGGGTAGCACTCCGGGACCGTCGGGGTGCGCAGCATCCCATCCGGGCCTACCGTCGGCACCGCCAGGATCACTGTCTCGCTTTCCGGCAGCAGCCTATCTGGGGTCTCCGGTTGCGGCAGCCGATTTTTCAGGGGGGCAGGGGGCAGCAGCGCCGCCAGCCGGATGATATACCCCTCCCGCCGCAGGCTTTCCGCCAGCCACGCCATGCGTTCATCGCCGCCCAGAATCGTCACAGCCCGTTTCATCAGTCGTCACCTGCTATCTATGTCAATAAAGTTGCTCGCTCGCTTGGCGGGGATTTTCCCGCTGCCCCATCCTATTCCGCACCCGCCCGCCCGGTGCAAAAAAAGGACGCCCCCGCTCCAAACCGGGCCGCCCCTACCTATATTATAGAGAAACACTTCCTGCATGGCCCAGGCTGCGGTCGCAGTCCACGATGCTCCGCATCGTGGACGCCCCTTCGGGGCGCCCCGCCCGGGCTTCGCCCGGGCGGCCTGCGGCCGCGCCCTCTCGGCAAGCTCCGCCGTCACGGCAGCAGCTCCACCAGGATATCCTCCAGCTGAACGGGTGTTACCTCCCGCCGCGCCAGATATTCCACCAGCAGCTCGCCCACCCCGCGATTTTCCAGCAGGCCGGGCAGGCGGCAGCACCGGCCGGGCCGCCGGCTTCCCTCCACACAGCACAGGATGCCGTAGCATCGCTCCGGGCCGCAGCTGTCCTCCGTCAGGGAATAGCGCACCCGACATTGCTCGCCCTCTTCACCGGTCATCTCCCGGTGCAAAGAAAAAACCTCCATCATATGTACCTCCTTCGTCACTCAGCACTATGCTTACATCTCCATTATAGGTCCCCGGGCCCCCCGCGCCCAGTTGCGGATTGCTGGAAATATTGCTGGAAATGGCACCCTGTCAATTCCGACAAATCACAACGACTCTTTTTGTAAAATGGGTAGATTTTGTCAAAAGTATTTCCTTTTTGCATAAAGAATGGTACAATAAAAACGCCCAGTCTTAAGAGAGAAGGGAATGGGAATGATAGGAAACCGCTTATACCTGCTAAGGAAAGCAGCGGGACTGTCACAAGCCGAGCTGGGGGATATGCTGTCCGTCTCGCACCACACCATATCCGCCTACGAAAAAGAGAAAAGTGACCCAAGCGACGCGACCAAGGTTTGGCTGGCCAGATTTTTCGGCGTTTCAGTGGATTATCTGATGGGGCTCAGTGATGAGCGCTACCCAGGCTATGCCGCCGCCTCTTCCGATGTATTGCTCCTGCCCGAGGGGCTTACGGAGGAACAGCGCAGCGCGGTCCAGGATTATGCTCTTTTTCTTGCCGAGCGCAACGGATAAGCTCGCATCCGTCGGCACCCGGGGCACCGTTATCTCTTTCGGCGGGGATAGCGGTGCCTCCTTTTTTATTGCACCCGCCGCCTTACGGCGCTATAATGGAACCAGCACAGGGGGCAGGCCCACCGCCCCTCCCGCAAACCCTCCCTCAAAATCCACCCGAAAAGAGGTCCCTCCCTATGAAAGCCCTCCTCATCCTCCTGCTTGTCCTTGCTGTATTGTTCCTGCTGCTCCTGCTCCTCCTCCGCCCGGATCCCTCCGCCCGGAAGAAGATGGCCCCCTTTGTGGGGCGGCGCTACGCCCACCGCGGTCTGCACTGCGCCCAGGATGGCATCCCGGAAAATAGCCTTCCCGCCTTCCGCCGCGCTGTGGAAGCCGGCTACGGCATCGAACTCGACCTCCACCTCACCACCGATGGCCGGCTTGTCGTCTTCCACGATGACACCCTGGACCGCGTCTGCGGCGTCACCGGCCGGGTGGATGAAAAATCCTACGCCGAATTGCAGCAGCTCCGCCTGCTGGGCACCGAAGAACGCATCCCCCTCTTCTCGGAGGTCCTTGACATCGTCGCGGGGAAGATCCCCATGATCGTCGAGGTCAAGTATCAGAAAAATTACCCCGCCCTCTGCGAGAAAATGATGTCTCAGCTCCGGGATTACACCGGCCTGTATTGTGTCGAAAGCTTCCACCCCCAGGTCATCCTGTGGATGAAAAACCACGCCCCCGCCGTCGCCCGCGGCCTGCTCTCCGATCGCTATACCGAGGGCGAGGGCAATATGACCCGCCTCACCCCCGCCACCTGGGCCTCTCAGCAGCTTTTGTTCAATTGGCTCACCGCCCCGGATTTCATCGCCTACAATTACCTCACCGCCCCCCGCACCCGCACGCTGTCCCTCATCCGTAAGGTATGGCATGCCCCCTGCGTCGCATGGACGGTCCGCGATGAAAGTAAGGAGCCCCTGGCCCTTGCCCGCTTCGATGCCGTCATCTTCGAGCGCTACCGCCCCGCCACCTACATCACACCGCCCTTCGCGTAAAACCGACCATTTTGCTGTCAGTTTATGTCGATGTTAAAAAATTCGCTGCAATTTCCCATTAGGCACTTGACATTCACCTGGAAAAGGAATAACCTTAGCTTGCCAAAATAAAATCGCCCCCGGGGGCGTCGCCGTGTTTGCGTGGCAAACACGAACTCCCTGCGGGTAAAGCAAAGGAGAGGTTACACAATGAAAAAGTTCCTAAGTATTGCTCTGGCGCTGCTCATGGTCTGCGTCATGCTGCCCGTCGTCGCCTTGGCTGCGGAAAAGACTGCATCGACCTATGAGGAGCTGAAAAGTGCTATTTCAACTGCTAATGATGGTGATACTATCAAGCTGCTGGCTGATATTGATTTGTCCCAAACGATTACAGTCAATAAAACCATTACCCTAAACATGAATGGTAAGAAACTGTATAACACAAGTGACCTGTGGGATAAGCCGACAGCTGAAGATGATAATTGGTCTTTGATTTCTGTCCGTGGTAGTGGTAATTTGACCATTACCGGCAACGGCACCTTTGCAGCCAAAGAAAACGACTGCTATGCAGTTGATGTGCAGGAAAGTGCAACTGTTACTATCAAAAATGGTACCTTCATTGGTAATATCCATGCTGTATATGTTTTTGCTGGAACAGCTAATGTCGAAGGCGGAACCTACTCTGTTCAGCAAAAATATCCTGATTCGGCAAAGGGTGATGAGTTCGTTCTGAACTGCTATGATGCCAATCGCGCGAACGGAACAGCACACATCAATGTAACCGGCGGTACATTCAAGAACTTTAACCCGGCCGACAACAAAGCGGAAGGTGAGGGCAATAACTTTGCCGATAACAGCCTTGTGGTTCAGAAAAACAATACTGTTCAGAATAACGATTACTATGTTGGCAATGCAGCCAATGAAGTGATTGCTGCTGCGTCCAAAGGCGAAGAGATTTTTGTACTCAATGGTACAACTCTTACCAATGTTCCTGCTGGTGTCATTATTCAAAATAGAACTGGTGATAGAATCACCGTAAATGGTAAAGATGTTGAACTGACTGGTGATGCTGGCTACACCGTTCCCGCATCCAATATCACCATCATCGTTCCCGGCGACACCACCCCCACCGAGACCCCCAAGACTGAGGAGCAGAAGAACCCCTCCACCGGCGCCAATGACTTTGTCGGCCTGGCCGCCGCTGCCGCTGTTGTGGCCCTGTTCGGTTCCGCTGTCGTCCTCCGCAAACAATAATCCCTAAAACCGCATAAAAAAGCTCCCCATCGGGGAGCTTTTTTATGCCATTTCGCAGGAAATATAATCCAATATTTAGTCAAATTCAATCCATATTTTCCCTCATTCGTAAACTTTTTGTGAAAAAAAGTGAATTATTAACCTTTGGGCTGCAAAAAAGGGTCGTTTTTGCACTATTAGTGGGAGGGGTTTTTCCGCAGGTACTCGTCAATTTCCTGCGCCGCCTTTCGGCCGGCCCCCATTGCCAAAATGACGGTGGCCGCTCCGGTCACCGCATCCCCTCCGGCAAAAACGCCCGGCAGGGAGGTGCGGCAGCTGCCCTCCTCGGTGGTCAGCCGCCCGCGCCGGTCAGCCGCCAAACCGGCCGTCGTCCGGTGCAGCAGGGGGTTCGGTGTCGTCCCGATGGCCATGATGACCGCGTCGCAGTCCAGGGTAAATTGTGCCCCCGGCACCACCTCGGGGCGGCGGCGGCCGCTTTCATCCGGCTCTCCCAGGGCCATGGTGTCGCACCGTATCCCGGTCACAAAGCCGTTCTCATCCCCCAGGATCTCCACTGGGTTGGTCAGCAGCCGGAAGGTGATGCCCTCCTCCTCGGCGTGCTCCACTTCCTCGGCCCGGGCAGGCAGCTCCTCCCGGCCCCGCCGGTACACGATGGTCACCTCGGCGCCGCAGCGCAGGGCGCATCGGGCGGCATCCATGGCCACATTGCCGCCGCCCACGACCACCACATGCTTGGCGGGCATAAGGGGGGTGGCAGCCCCCGGTTCGGCGGCGTGCATCAGGTTGATACGGGTCAGCCATTCATTGGCGGAAAAAACACCGCACAGCGTTTCTCCCGGGATGCCCATGAAGTTGGGCAGGCCGGCCCCGCTGCCCAGGAATACGGCCGAAAAACCGTCCTTCAGCAGCTCCTCCACCGGTATCGTCCGGCCTATGACGGTGTCGGTCTGGATGGTGACGCCCAGCTTTTCCAGCCCGGCGATCTCCTCATGCAGGATGTCCTTTGGCAGGCGGAAGGCTGGAATGCCATAGGCCAGCACCCCGCCGGGGGTGTGCAGCGCCTCAAAAACGGTGACGGAATAGCCCATCCGGGCCAGCTCCCCCGCACAGGCCAGGCCGGCCGGCCCGGAGCCGACCACGGCGACCTTTTTGCCCTTTTCTTCGGTGCGGGATGGAGCCTTCGGCTCCTGCTGGGCCCGGTGCCAATCGGCCACAAAGCGTTCCAGCCGGCCGATGGCGACACTTTCGCCCTTCTTGCCCCGGACACAGACGGCCTGACACTGGTTTTCCTGGGGGCAGACCCGGCCGCAGACGGCGGGCAGGGTGTTATCCGCCGAGAGGATTTCCCAGGCGGCGGCAAAATCACCTTCGGCGACCTTGGCGATAAACTGCGGGATATGGACGCCCACCGGGCAGCCGCCGCGGCAGGGTGCGCCGGGGCAATCGAGGCAGCGACGGGCTTCCTCCATGGCGGTTATTTCATCGTAACCCAGGGCGACCTCCTCAAAATTGCGGCGGCGGTTGGCCGGGGACTGTACCGGCATGGGGGCGGCGGTGGGGGAAAGATTGAGATTTTGGTTCACGGGGATTCCTCTTTTCGGGTAGGGATTTTATGGGAAAATGGGATGGAAAGCGGCAGGCGGCCTGCGGGCCGGTTCCAGCCTTCTGCGCAAATTTTGGTCAAGGGAGTCGGCCGGGTTCCCGGCCCGGCAAGGGGCTGGGGAAGGTCGATGCAGGGGGCAGGCAAAACGGGGCCGACCTGCTGCACCGAGGAAAAGCAAAGCAAAATGGCGAGCTTGCAGTTTGCTGGGACTGGGACTTCTGCAGGGGGTGGGGCGCCCGAAGGGCGCTTCGGCTCCGCCGAAGCCGGCGGCTTTGCCGCCGAGGCCGTCCTGCGGACGGCCTGCCCTTCGGGCGCCCCGGCCGCGCGGAAATTCAGCGAAAATACAGGGTTACTTCGGCTCCAGGCCCAGCAGACGGCAGGCGGCTTCACGGCTTTGCTGCTCCTGTGCGCGGTAAATGCGGCTGCGGCGGATGGCCTCAGCAAAATCCACCTGGTGTCCGTCAAATTCAGGCCCATCCACGCAAGCAAAGCGCACCTGCCCGCCCACGGTGAGACGGCAGCAGCCGCACATCCCGGTGCCATCGATCATGATGGGATTCATGCTGACGGTGCAGGGGGTATCCCAGCGGGCGGTCAGGTCACTTACGGCCTTCATCATGGGCAGGGGGCCGATGGCGAAAACCATGTCGAAGCGCTCGCCCTGCTGCAAAAGGCGTTCCAGCGCCCCGGTGACAAAACCCTGCTCCCCGGCGGTGCCGTCATCGCTGCAGAGGAGAAAACGGTCGCTGGAGGCGGCCATTTCCTGCGCCAGGATGACCTGCTGAGCGCTGCGGAACCCGGCGATGGCGGTGACCCGGCAGCCCCCGCGGTGCAGGGCAGCGGCAGTGGGCAGGGCGATGGCGCAGCCCAATCCGCCGCCGATGACAGCGGCATTCTGGAAGCCTGCGATGTGGCTGGGGCGGCCCAAAGGGCCGGTGAAGGTGGGCAGGGAATCACCGGGCTGGAGGGAATCCAGCAGCAGGGTGGTGCCGCCCACCACCTGGTAGACGATGGTGACGGTTCCGGCCTTGGGGTCAAAATCCGAGATGGTGAGGGGAATGCGCTCGCCGTTTTCGGTGGGGCGGAGGATGATGAACTGGCCGGCGGCGGCATGGGCGGCCACTTCCGGGGCCGAGAGGACCATACGGCTGATGCCGGGGGCCAGAGTTTCCTTGCGGAGGATGGGTGCTTTCATGGAGAGATTGCTTCCTTTCGGGGGTGAGATTGGTAGGGCGCCAAAAAGCAGGCGCAAAAAGACAGAACGCAGGAAAGTGCGTAAGGACCTTTTGAGCGGATGCCGCCCAAAGCGGGGGGCCTGGCTAGGGGCCGGTCATGCTTAGCTGCGCGGCAGGGGACCGTAGGAGCGGCTGCTTGGCAGGAGTGCGGATGGGGCGCTTGCGGGGCAAGGCCGCAAGCCCTTGAAAAAGCGGGGATATTTTCGGGCGGCTGTATTTACGAATACAAGTGCGCACAGCCCAAAGCAAGGCAGCCCCAAATGGAAGTCCGTCATGCTTAGTTGCGCAACAGAGGGGGTATAGTAGTGGCTGCTTGATAGGGAGCGGTGCAGGTGGAGTACATTTGCGGGGCAAGGCCGCAAGCTTTGGAAAAAGCAGAGATGCTTATAGGCGGCGGTAGTATCAAGAGCGGGTGCATATAGCCAAAAGCGGGACGGACTGAACAAATATAAGTCCGGATTATGGGACAGCACGCCTGCTATACTGGAGGCAGTAAAGCGAAAGGGGTGCCGGATATGCGCTATGAAATGAGATTTGTGCGTGGCCATGTGGAGGTCTACGATAAGGATGGGCGGTTTGTATTTTCCGCCGATAATGAGCGGGAGGCTGAGGAGGACCTGGCGATGCTGATTGCCTGAGTAGGAGCAGGGGGCAGAGGTTTGGGGGCGGCAGCCCCGGCGGCGGAGCCGCCGTGAGGCCCCAGCAGGGGGCCGTAGCCGGCCCGGAGGGCCGGCTGGGATGCCGCCCGATGCCAGGTCCCGGCAAAAATTCCGAAATTATACGATGAGAGTCACGGCGTTTTTGTTATTGAGAATGTGGGTATGGCTGAAGGTGCCGCCATACTCGCCATCGATGGTCCAGCTGATCTCGTGGCTGGATTCGAAGGTGATATCCGAGGCGTGGAACATTTTGACCAGCGGGCCATCAAAATTTTGGGTCATTATGGCGGTGAGCATGGCCTGCGCTTCGAGGGCATTGGTGGGATTCTTGACCAAAAGCAGCTCGTACATGCCGTCATCCAGCAGAACCTTTTCGGGATCGAGCTTTAAGACGCCGCCCAGGGAGATGGTATTGGTGACGGCGCCGAAGAGGTAATCCTCCTCGAACTGCTCGTCATCGGCGGTGATTTTGACATGGATGGGCAGGATCTTGCCCAGGCTCTTGACGCCCTCCAGAATATAGGCCAGGTGGCCGAGGGCATTTTTGATCTCCTGGGGGGTGGCGTAGCTGGTTTCGGTAAAGGCGCCGAAGGCGGCGATGTAATTGAAATAGCGGTCATTGAGGGTGCCGACATCCATATGGAACTCATTGCCGGTGACGGCCCGCAGGGCGGCTTCCTCCACCCGGGTGGGCAGCCGCAGGCTGACGGCCAGGTCATTGGTGGAGCCGAGCGGAATATAGCCCATGGGGCGGCGGTCCTGCCGCTGCATCATGCCGCTGACCATTTCATTCAGGGTACCATCGCCGCCGCAGCAGACGACCAGATCGAACCGGCCGGCGTCCTCCAGCACCTTCCGGGTGCAATCCAGTCGGGCGCGGGTGGGGTAGACGGTGACCTCGTAATCGTGGTCGGCGAAGATCTTGACCATTTTGTAGAGGTCGGTTTGGGCCTGCTGGCGGCCGGCCATGGGATTGATGATAAACAGAAGCTTTTTCATGGGGTGTTTTCTCCTTAGCATCAAATGGGATGTGGTGAGCGGGGGTGGAGGCCGCAGGCCCGGCGGCGGAGCCGCCGACACGAGCGGAGCTCGTGTGTTTCGGCGCAGCCGAAACGGCCTGCGGCCCGATCCTGCGGCTTGCGGGGATTTGCCGAGGACAGAGCCCAGATTTTTAGCGAGTGAGGATAAAGCCGGTGAGGGGGTCAGCCGTACAGCGCGAGGACCGACCGCAGGTGGGCCTGGAACTGCCGGGCGACCGGCTGAGGGGAGAGAACCTGTACCGAGGTGCCGAGGCCGGTGAGCCAGGCGAAGAACTGCGGGCTGGGCACCACCTCCACGGTGATGGTGAAGCCTGCCGGGGTGGGGGTGAGGATCCTATCCCGGCCAAAGCGGTCAAAGACAATATTGGCCATATTCGCGGCAAATTGCAGGGTGATCTGCTGAGGCTCGCCGCCGTACATGCCAAAGACCTTGCGGGAGTATTCCGCGGGATCAAAGTGGGAGAAGAGCTCTTTTCCCAGGCGTTCCTCGCCGGTTTGGGTGATGGCTTCCATCTTATCCACCCGGTAGTGGCGGCGTTCCCCGTGCTCGGCATCGTAGCCGACGAGGTAGTAATTTTCGTCATCCCACAGGAGTGCCCAGGGACTGATCTGGTAGCGCTTACCTTCGTGCCGGTATTTCTTTTTACCGGTGATGTCCCAATCGAAATAGCGGAAGGTGATGCGGCTGCCGGCGGCGATGGCGCTGTGCAGGGCATCCACATTGTAGTAGATGCTCTCGTTCATATTCTTGACCCGGTGGGTGACATAGACCTGGCGGCGCAGGGCCTGGGCCTCGTAGCGGCTGGCCAGCTTTTCCAGCTTGGTGATGAGCGCATTGCTTTTGCGCAGGGAGAGGAATTTGCTGCTCTGCACGGCATCCACCAGCAGCTTTAATTCCGGCAGCTGGAACTCCCGGCTGGCCACATAGTAGCCGCCGCCCTGGGCCTTGCGGTACTCCACATCCAGGCCGCACTGACGCAGGGCTTCGATGTCATCGTAGAGACTTTTGCGCTCGGCGGGGATATCGTGCCGGGCCAGGTATTCGATCATTTGGGGGATGGTGGCGGGGTGCTCCTCATCGGTATTTTGCAGTAGGAACTGCCACAGGTACAGGCACTTGAACTTTTGATTGGCGGCGCGGGCCATGGGGTCCCTCCTCCCGGTGAATTTTACGCCATCATTTTACCATAGCGCGCCGGGAAATACAATGGACAAAGGGCGAGGTTGGGGGTCTGCTTTTCCGTGGGAAAAGGGGGGCAAAAGAATTTTGGGGCTGAATTTGTGGGTGCCTAGCGGCGAAAGCCTCCCTTGTGTAAAGGGAGGTGGCACGGCGCAGCCGTGACGGAGGGATTGATGGCACAAATTATGCCAAAGTTCATCTCGCCTTCGGCGGGGCGAGGATTTTGCAAAGGCATAGTTAGCACCGCTGCCGCGGGGGCTGGGTTTGAGGACGCCCGGCGGCGGGGCGTTGATTTTGCAGGGTGCAAAGCCTGTACACCTGCCCGGCGGGGGGGGTACTTTTCTATGAAGGAAAGTAATAAAAGAATTTTTAGGTCAAGA